>JAAUXY010024820.1_pt1 | contig 18589 bp, 14 predicted proteins | sample 7278121 | NCBI WGS metagenome assembly JAAUXY01 (sample SAMN14350117, study PRJNA611818) | marine sediment metagenome | isolation source: surface marine sediment (1.8m) | place: French Polynesia: Moorea | collected 2018-08 | reverse complement strand
CAGGCAGATGTCGTTCCGTTATAGAGGCCTATGCGAAACAGCATCTAACACAGTAGATGCGGTAAGATCGGCAAGCCCAAAGGGTTGCAAATTTTTAGTGGTTGTTAAAAACGTTACCGTTTTCAAATGTTTTTCTATAACCACTTATGCCGCAATCCCTTATTTCTGTGAATCATTATGGTAAGCGGCGAAAAAATATAATTGGACAGAATTCATTAGATATATTACAAAAAATTCTTTTTAAAATTTGAAACGCTCAATTTAGGCGGTCCCTAATTTGAGCGCTTGTCGAGGTTGCCGCAGCTACAAGGCAGATGTCGTTTCGCTATAGTTTTCTATGCGGAACGGCATCTAACACAGTAGATGCGGTGAGATCGGCAAGCCCGCAGGGTTTTAGAATTAAAAAAATTAAAAACGATAGGATTCCTTACAAGGACAATTATTAAATTATTTTTTTAATTTAAAACGCTCAATTTAGAGTGGCACAATGTGCCATAGCTTTCTAATTGACACATCAGCCGGTTTTTCCTAAGATGAAACACGATCTTAGCGATAATCAAAATAGGCCCATCCAAATTCCTGCAATCGCAATTTGGCACAGGATAACTTTTCAGCCAGCGGTCATTTCTTTTTCACCTCAATGAATTATAGTTTATAAAGGTGCGATGATCCGGGGGTTGTATGAATCAAAAAGCGAAAACCAAAACGGCGACACAGCAAACCCTTCTGAGCCTGATTATAATGGGAGCGCTTATCGTTATCTTCGGTGGTGTTTTCATTTCTCAATATAGCTTTAACGCAGCCGTTCAGCAAATGGCGCCAATTTTAGCGGCCGGCGATAAATCCCTGTCAGCCCCTTCGGCCACCCCCAAAAAAACATTGATACCTTCACCAGCCGGGCAGACGCCGTTGAGCCCCGCCGAAACCTTCGACGCTGCAACCCTTTCAGATAAGATTAACGGAAAGGCCGAACTGTACCTGTCATCGGGCTTTGTTCGGCTCGACAGTCAGCGTTTTGAAGACCCGGCGGGCGGAGATTTGTGGATGGAGGCTTTTGTTTATGACATGCAATCACCGCAAAATGCATTTTCAGTTTTCAGCGCTCAGCGCAGAGATGACGCCCAGACGCTGGATGTCGGACAATATGCCTATCAAACCCCAAATGCGCTGTTTTTCGTTCATGGCCCGTTTTACGTTGAGATTATTGCGTCTGATATTTCCGAAACCATCAATCAACCGATGATGGCGTTTGCCGAAGCGTTCATCGCAAAGCATCCCGTTCAGGCCGAAACCATCGGCGAAAAGGAGCTGTTTCCCGCAGATGGACTCATTCAGAACAGCATTTCATTGGTATCCGCAGATGCGTTCGGTTATGAAGGATTTGATCAGATCTTCACCGCCGCTTACACACATCAGGGCAGCGAACTCATGGCCTATTACTCCCGCCGGAAAACTCCACGCGAAGCTGAAAAGCTGGCAACAAGCTACCGGGAGTTCCTAACTGCATTTGGGGGCAAATCGGTTGATTTCGATCCGGGAATCGAAACGGCCGGGATGATTTACATTCTGGATACGTATGAGGTTGTATTTTCCCATGGCCCCTATCTTGCCGGCGTGCGGGAAGCTGCTGATAAGTCATCGGCACAGGAGCTGGCCATGCAATTATTTAACCGAATCAAAGAGGCATCACGTGAATAGTCGTCCGGAACATAACATAAATCGGCGCCAATTTATGGCGCGTTCAGCCAAAGCCGGCGCATCCATACTTGCCGCCTGTTCGGTCAGTTACTGGTTTTATGACCGTACCGGTCCCGGCAGATCTGAGGAAAGCGCGTCCGAAGTTCAGATACCCGATTTTTCGATGCCTCAGCTGGGTCAACGCATGAGCGTTGTGCGCGGCAGCACCCGATCTGAAACTCTGGAATTGGCCCTAAAATCCATCGGCGGGATAGACGCCTTTATTAAAAAAGGAGACCGGGTTCTGCTCAAGGTCAATGCGGCCTTCGCATCACCGCCCATACTTTCAGCGACGACGCATCCGGATACCATTACCGCCCTGACCCGTTTGTGTATTAAAGCCGGAGCCGCTTCAGTCACCGTGACCGACAATCCGATCAATGACCCGGCCAGTTGTTTTCGTTTAACCGGGATTGAGCAGGCAGCCCGTTCAGCCGGCGCTTCAGTTCTATTCCCCAAAAAAGAATTTTTCAAATCCTTCAGCCTGGAACAGGCGCAGCTGATTCGTAATTGGCCGGTTCTGTATGAACCCTTGAGCAGGGTCGACAAAATAATTGGCACCGCACCGGTTAAAGACCATCATCGTAGCGGCGCTTCCATGATCATGAAAAACTGGTATGGGCTGCTGGGCGGGCGTCGCAATATTTTTCACCAGGACATTCACACGATTATACAGGAACTGGCAATGATGGTGAAGCCGACGCTGGTGGTTTTAGACGGCACCACCACCATGATGCACAACGGCCCGACGGGGGGCTCACTTTCAGACCTGAAGCAAACCGATATGATGATCGTCAGTACCGATCAGGTGGCCGCCGATGCCTTCGGCGCCACCCTGCTCGATAAAAACGTCGATGACCTGGCCTTCATTAAAAAAGCCGAAGCAATGCGGCTGGGCACCGCTGATTATCAATCGCTGAATCCGGTGATGGTGTCGATATAAAAAGAGGCCCAAGGCATCAGGCTCAAGGCAAATAAGGATAAAAACCTATTTTTAACCGTGCGCCGTGTATCGTGTGCCGTATGCCTGCCGTTATATTGCTATGGATAACAATACACTTATTGGAAGCAGTTAACTGACGCGAATGAACATCGTAACGACAAGACGGATCTGCCAGGTATTTTTTTTCGTTCTCTTTATCTGGTTTTGCCTGGTAACCATCCTGGGCGAGCACTGGTGGCAGCTGCGCGGGTGGCCGGTCAACTGGATCATTCAGCTGGATCCGCTGGTGGGTCTAAGCACCCTGTTAACCACCCGAACACTTTATGCGGGTCTTTTATGGGGCCTTGCCACGGTGATCCTGACAATTATACTGGGCCGATTTTTCTGCGGCTGGTTATGCCCGTTCGGATCCCTGCATCAATTTGTCGGCTATCTCGCCAGGCGCAAGCACGCAATCAAGAGCAAACTGGCACTGAATCGATACCATTCGGCACAATCCATTAAATACTGGATCCTGGTATTTTTGCTCACCATGGCCATCGCTGAGCTGGCCATTGATTTGATCCGCTTGCCGCGGGTGGTGCCGGTCGGGTTCACGGTATTCATCATATTGGCTTTAGCAGCGCTTATTGCTCTGGCAATTCGACAGGCAACACTGAATATAAAAAAAACCATCGCGGGTGTTTTGGCCGTCACCGGCGCCTGGGTTTTGCTCAGCTTTTTATTCTATGCGGACTGGCGACCGGTGGCATCACTTCAAATCGGGCTGCTGGATCCCATCCCGCTGGTGTACCGGTCCATCAATTTACTAATTCTGCCCTTTATTGACCAAACCACGCTAACCACCTCAACCAGCCCGCGGCTTTATGCCGGCACATGGCTGATCGCAACCATTTTTCTGTTGTCTGTTTTGTTGAATTTGGTCCGGCCGCGCTTCTACTGTCGCTTTATCTGCCCGCTGGGGGCCCTTTTCGGTGTGCTGGGTCGCTTCGCTCTGTGGCGCATCGGCAAATCCAGAGAGGAATGCACCGACTGCCACCTGTGTGAGAAAAATTGTGAAGGCGCCTGTCAGCCCACCAGCCGGATTCGAATTGCGGAATGCGTTCTATGCTTGAATTGCATGGACGACTGCCATCATGGCCTGATGGGCTATCATACCGCACCGTCAGCCGGCGGTGAAATTGTTTCACCGGATCTATCGCGGCGAGAATTTTTGACCGCCGCCGTCTCCGGCGCTGCGGCGATACCGCTTTTGCGAATCAGCGGCAACCCGGGCCCCAACTGGAATGCCCGCCTCGTGCGGCCACCGGGCAGCCTGCCGGAACAGCAATTTCTATCGCGCTGTATCAAATGCGGTCAATGCATGCGTATCTGCCCCACCAACGTGATCCACCCGGCCGGTTTGGCCGGCGGGTTGGAAGGTTTGTGGTCACCGGTGCTTAATTTCCGAATCGGCACCAGTGGATGTCAGCACAATTGCATCGCCTGTGGTCATCTCTGCCCGACAGCCGCCATCCGGCCCATCAGCCTAGAAGAGCGACAGGGGCTCGGCCCATATATAGAGCGTGGTCCCATAAAAATCGGGACGGCCTTTATCGACCGCGGTCGGTGCTTGCCGTGGGCCATGGATCGACCGTGTATCGTCTGTCAGGAAAATTGCCCGGTCAGCCCGAAGGCAATCTTTACCCGGGAGCTGTACAATACCGTGCGCATCCAGCACCCGCTGGTGGTCAAATATGCCGATAGCAATCATATCGAGTTTCAAAGTGATGTATTGGATGCAAATCAGTATGCCACCGGTGATTATTTTTGTATCATTCCGGAAAGCCCGGAACGGCGTAGCCGCCAAATTATCGCCAATACCTCCAGTGGCTTGACGGTCGACGGCAAATTTCCATTTGATCCACCGCCGCGAGCCCAGAGTTCGGTATCGATTCAAATACGGCTCCAGCAGCCCTATGTCGATCCCCAACGCTGCATCGGTTGCGGCATCTGCGAGCATGAATGTCCGGTCTTGGGACAACGGGCCATCCGCGTCACCGCTGAAAACGAATCACGGGCCCGCCAGCATGCGTTAATACTGCAAAGATAAAACCCTAATTGATCGTAAACAAATTGAAAAACAAAGGGTCAGTTTAAAAATCATTGCCATGTTTTATCTGTATATATTTTTCAAGACTCAATACATTTCGTATTGCTGAGTATTCGTTTTAAGAAAAAATTTTCATTTTGTTTACCCTTCGGGAAAGCTGATGTCAAATCATCTTCTGCGTTGCCAAGGGTTCGCGGTAGGCAACTACAGCTTCACCCTTGGACGCCTTAAAGCTGGGGTAACCTCAACTTTCGCTCAATTAGGTTTAATACAAAGGAAAATCAGCTATGGCGAAAACGAATTCAAGCTGGACCCGCAGATCTTTCTTAAAGGCCGTCTGTGCAACGGGTGCAGCATCCGCTTTGCCGCTTAATCATTTCGCTGCACTTGCCTCCGACGAAACGGCAACTGTCCCGACCCGTTCTTTTGGTAAAACCGGAATTCAGGTCCCGATTCTGGGATTCGGCACCAGTTTGCATGTTTCCTTCAGCCAATTGCTGCTCAGACAGACTGTCAAATGGGGTGTTACCTACTGGGATACGGCCAATACTTACATGGGCGGCAATAGCGAAAAGGCGATCGGAAAGTATTTCGGCAAATACCCTGAAGACCGCCAAAAGGTGTTCCTGGTAACCAAATCCCACGCCTGGACCACGAAAGGTTTAACCCGTGATCTGAACCTGTCGCTTGAACGCATGCAAACCGATTATATCGATCTGTATTTTGTCCACGGAGTGAGAAGCGTTGACGAACTGGACGAAAAAACCAAAGCCTGGGCCGAAAAAACCAAATCAGAAGGCAAGATCCGTTTTTTCGGCTTCAGCACCCATCACAACATGGAAGCGTGCATGCTGGGCGCTGCGGGGCTGGGATGGATCGATGGTATTATGATGCGCTATAATTTCCGATCGATGCGTACGGATCGCATGAAACAGGCCGTAGATGCATGTGCCAATGCCGGAATCGGTTTAACCGCCATGAAAACTCAGGGTGGCGGTCAGGTCAAAACCAACACCGCAACTGAGCTTGAACTTGCCGGGCGCTTCATGCAAAAAGGCTTCACCGACGCCCAGGCAAAACTCAAGGCGGTCTGGCAAAACCAGCAGATTGCCAGCATTTGCTCGGAAATGCCTAACATGACCTTTCTGATGTCCAACGTGGCTGCAGCCGCAAATAAAATGGAACTATCCGCCAAGGACAGGCAACTGCTGCACAAATACGCTCAGGAAACGCGCTCAGATTATTGTGCCGGCTGCACCGATATATGTGAGCCTGTTTTTAGACCCGAAGTTCCCATTGGCGATGTGATGCGATATCTAATGTATGCACGCAGCTATAAAAATCACAGGCAAGCCCGTGATCACTTTAAAAAAATCCCGAAAAAAATCCGTGAACGGATGTTTTATCTTGATTATGCGCCAGCGGAACAAAATTGCCCCCACAAAATGGCGATCGGCAAACTTATACGAGCAGCAATAAAGGAATTATCTTAATTTACTTATGATTGTTATTAATAAATAAAATAATTTTAAAGGAGAATAAACACAGATGTCAAAAGCTAAGAATCGATTATCTCGCAGAAACTTTTTAAAGACCGCCGGAGCCGCCGGCGTGGGCTCGATACTGGCCCCGATCAAACAGGTGGGTGCTGCTTCCGAAAGACGCGAGCCCGTTGCAACTCGCCCTTTCGGAAAAACCGGTGAGCAGGTACCCATTTTGTCGCTGGGGGGTACCGTTAACCTGTTTTCAAACCAGTTGTTGCTGAGACAGGCCGTCAACCTGGGGGTTACATACTGGGATACCGCTAACAGCTATAGCGGCGGCCGAAGTGAAGAAGGCATCGGCAAGTATTTCGCCAAATATTCACAGGACCGAAAGAAAATATTTCTGGTTACCAAATCCGGCGCCTGGAGCCTCAAAGGAATGACCCGGGATTTAAATGAATCCCTCGATCGCATGCATGTCGATTATATCGATCTTTTCTTTGTCCATGGAATCAGCAGCATCAGCGAAATGGACGAGGACGTCAAGGCCTGGGGTGAACGCAAAAAAAAAGAAGGCAAGATTCGCTTTTTTGGTTTCAGCACCCACAGCAATATGGAAGAATGCCTGCTTGAAGGTGCAAAGCTGGGATGGATTGACGGTATTATGATGACCTATAACTATCGGTTGATGCACACCGATGATATGCGCCGAGCAGTTGATGCCTGTGTTGAAGCCGGCATCGGCCTAACCGCCATGAAAACCCAGGGGGGCGGCCAGGTTAGAGCAGATTCGGAGACCGAGCTCGAGCTGGCCGGACGATTTCTCAAAAAAGGTTTCACCGATGCCCAGGCCAAACTAAAAGCCGTGTGGGCAAATCCACAGATTTCGAGCATTTGCTCTCGTATGCAAAATATGACCCTTCTGATGTCCAATGTTGCGGCTGCCCTGGATAAAACCCAACTTTCCACCCGGGATACATCATTGTTGCAGCGATATGCAAAAGAAACCCGGCCGGCATACTGTAATGGCTGCACCGCCATTTGTGAATCGTGCGTTGAGGGAAATGCACCCATTGGCGATGTGATGCGTTATCTGATGTACTGCAACAGCTACGATGATTATGAGCTGGCGGTGACCGGGTTTAAAAAAATTCCGCAAAAGACTCGTGCGCGTCTGGCCCGGCTGGATTATTCAAAGGCTGAGCGCAAGTGCCCGCAGGGCTTGCCCATTGCACGGCTGATGAAGGAAGCCGTGAAAAAGTTTAGAATCTAAAACAAAGATGATTATCCGAACTATTTTTTAAGTAATGGATTCTCATTTTTTGCGTACAAGTTCAACATCGCCTCCGCTTCTGCTATCATTTCATCTCGCAAGGCTGCCGGTGAAAGGACCTCGGCTTTGGATCCCCAGGTCATCAGCCAGAATTTAATTTCATCGGTTCCGGCGACCTGGGCTTCAAAAATAATCGATCCGTCTTTCTGGGTTTCAATTTTCTGAGTCTGATGCCACGTTTTTTCACTGATATATCCGGCAACTTCAGCCGCAAAGCGGATTCTCACGCGCTGCGGCTGGCCCTGAAACACCCCGAAGCTGGTCTGCATAAAATCTTCAACCTTAAAATCTTCCGGCATTTCAAACGTCTCATCAGTCAATTTTAACGATTTAATCCGGTCCAGGGCAAAAATTCGAATGTCTTCCCGCAATCCGCAGTTTCCAACCAGATAAAAAGCACCGTCAAAAAACCAGATTTTATACGGAGCAATTTTGCGCCGTGTCTTTTCTTTACGACTCATGGTGAAATATTCGATTTCGATAATTTTGCGCTCGACGGTGGCTTCACTGATTGTGTCAATTGAATCCCGCAATTGTCCATATGCTTTGTAAGGCTTTGAGCCGACCTCAAAACTTTCATCGATGCGGTCCAGATACCGGGCCGTTTCAACCGGCAGGGTGGCCTTTATTTTCTGGAAAAATGATTCCAGCGACTCATAAAATACCGTGTCTTTTAAAACGGTCATCAAGCCCTTGCTGAAATACAGCGCCATCAATTCAGTCAGATTGAGTGGAATAGGGATGTTGTGACGGGCGCTGTCGAGCACGGACCATAGATTTTTGCCTTCGACACGGTCGGTATAAATCGGGAAGCCGGCCAGCTGCAGGGCCTCCAGATCCCGATATACGGTTCGCCAGTGATACTCGAGCTCATGAGCCAGATCAGCCGCTGACTTGCCGCTGCGTGAGGCGATTAAACTCTGCAAAATTCGCCATTGTCGGGCCAATTGATCCCCCCGTGCCATAAGTCGTCTCCCTTTCAGTAAATAGTTAGAACTTAGCTCAAAAATGCATCTAACGCCCAATAGCTTTGTTGTGAGCCTCCTCAAAATGCTCACGTACTAGCTGTGTATGCTGCGCTTTTTCGTTGGCTCACGCCTAGCTCTCGGACGTGATCTACTATTTTTGAGATAGGTTCTCGCAAAAAAATGATCCCGTTCAAAAAAAGAAGGTCATGTCATCAGATTTTCCGGTTGCAGGTTCACCATTCGCCGCTCTCGAGAATAATGTACCCATATACGCAATGGCGGCATAAGGGTTTGTAAAAAAAACGTTTGAATACTGCAACGTTTTTTAACACCCTCTATAAACCCGGATTGAGGCCAGCGGTCAAGCACCAGAATAATAATTATTATTTTTTCCAGCAGTTTGTCCGGATCTGACAAACCGCCATGTTATGGTTGAAATCAAAAACAATAACAAAAAACGCAAAGGGAGGATAAACCATGACAAAACATATTTATAACCCGGATTATCAGGATTGCTACGAATATCATGGCAACACGACGATTGAGCGCACCCGCAAACAGGGAGAAATAACCATTTGGCGGGATTGGATCACCTTCGATACCGTCGAAGAGGCCGCCGATTACTTTAATGAGTGCTGCAGCGCTTTTGAATATGCTGGCTCCTGAAGACCATCACACGGCGTTTTCAGATCGGATACCCAGCTGCAAAAATCGAAATAATCTGCGGCCTGAATTTTAAACATGAAGGGAGGGTCTAATGCTGAACGGACCGAATATTGCCGGTATCGGCTGTTTCGCGGAACGGGCTACGCTGCTTCGTGTGTTTCGTAAAGCAATCGAAAATTATATTTTGGGTAAATTTGATGCGCACGACGCAGCAGCGGATCAGATAACAAACCGTGATAATGTGACACGGTTTTTCAGATCGGTGATCCAGACTGGAAGGCAAAGGCCCGATCAAATTGATCAGGCCTCAGAATTTTTATTTGCAACTGCTGAAATAACCGGCTTTTACCTTGGTTTAGATAAACACGCCTTGCATTTGATTGTTTTTTTTCAGAATGCCGGTCACCAACGAATAAGATTCAGCACCCGGCTTGAAAAATACGACTGGTTCAGGAATAAACACCTGCATTGAAATCGGCCTGGCAGGCGCTATTTCAAGTTTTGTCGAGATTTGGTTGACGTCCTAACCCTCCCTCGGGTGGCACTCTACACAGCTGGTGGGACCGGGTGAAGTCAACGGGCCGTCAAGCTTTTTCCGTGACATTTCGATTTTTCTATTTTTAAGCCTCATGATCTTGTGGCACCCGATACATTGTTCGTGATAGGCCTTTTTAAAATAGCGTATCGCCAGATTTGGGTCCGATTTGCTCTGTTTGGATCTTGTAGGCGAAACCAGCACATCATGACAGCCGGATGTCATACAGTTTTTGATTGGTTCTGTGCCTTTCCATTTGTGATGACAGTCCTGACATTGAAAACCGAAATGCCTGGCGTGCGGGAAATCAACTGCAGCCCTTTTTTGTTCCACCCCTTCAGGCGGGCCGAGCACGATTGTGCCCATGGGTACCACCATTTCTTCCACGGCTTCCTGGCCGGAAATCGTACCGGCAACCCCCAAGATCAAAACAACCAAAACACACATCAAGAAAAACCCCACCTTCTGCATATTCAACTCCCTTTCACAAAAATATAAGTCTCTTCAAATGTTATTGGCGGCGCAATACAAATACACAAATAAATATAAATGAGCAATTTAAAATTAAGAAAGAATTAATGCGCTAGAAATAAAAAAAATTCAACCCTAAATTTAAACTTTTACATAAAGAGCGAAAAAATTGACAATTTAGATCCAATTGAGGTATAAAATAATTAGAATTATTAGATATTTTGATGAATCCCAGAATCGACGCATACGGCAAGTCCGTATATTTTTTTTGACATTCTTAAAAGCGCTTTTGCTCTCATTCGTCACCCTGGAGGTTTCATGGCCAAACCAACCCGTGGTAAATCGGTCACCCGCAAAAAAACCATGAAAAAAAAGGTTGCCGCGCGATCTAATGGTGCTTCATCTATTTCAACAGCATATGATTTTCATACCTTTACTGAGCAATCCCCCAACATGATTTTTATCAATAAAGGCGGCCAGGTTGTCTATGTCAACAAAAGATGCAGTGATGTAATGGGCTACAGCCGGGAAGAATTTTACGCCCCGGATTTTGACTTTATGGTCTTGATCGCACCTGAATCGATGGATTTAATCCGCACCAACTTTAAACGCCACATGTCCGGAGAAGACATTGAACCTTACGAATACTCCCTTTTGACCAAAAAAGGGGAAAAAATTGAGGCCATCATCACCACCAGGCTGATTGGCTATGAGAATGGAAAAGCGATTCTGGGTATTATTACCGACATAACCGAACGCAAACGGGTGGAAGAAGAACTGCAACATCGACTCCAATTCCAGCATCTGATCACCACGGTTTCCAGTCAGTTCATCAACCTGCATCCGGCCCAAATTGATGATGAAATCGATCGCGCGCTTCAACAGATCGGCGAATTTGCCGATGCGGACCGCAGTTACGTTTTTCAATTCTCTGACAATCAAGAAGCTGTATCCTGCACCCATGAGTGGTGCGCCAAGCAAATTGAGCCGGCAATCGAGCGTATTCAAGAAGCACCGATAGACAGTTTTCCGTGGGTCATGAAAAAATTTTTAAACGCAGAAATGTTTATAATCCAGAGTGTTTCCGAGTTACCCCCAGTGGCAGCCAAAGAAAAAAAGGAATTCGAACAACAGGGTATTCAATCGATTCTGGCCGTGCCGATGATTTCCGGTGGCCGGGTGCTGGGATTTATCGGGTTGGACTCTGTCCGCGAAGAAAAAATGTGGGCCGAGGATACCAGCTCCCTTCTAAAAATCGTGGGCCAGGTATTTGCCAATGCCCTCGAAAATAAAAAAACCCGCCAGGCGCTGCAGGAAAGCGAGGTGCGCCTGCGGACGGTTTATGAAACGTTTCCGGACCCGGTCACCATCATTCAACTGGAAGACGGGCGCTGCGTGGATGTCAATAGCGCATTTACACGGGTGACCGGCTGGGATTATGAAGAAGTCATTGGCAAAACAGCCGCCGACCTTAATATATGGCTTCACCCTGAAGAACGCGAAAAGCTAACTGCGGGTATCGCCCAACATGGTAAAATCGAAAATCTGGAAGCCAAATTCCGACTCAAGGACGGAAGCATCATCACCGCGTTGATGTCGGCGGTTTTGATACAGCTCAATGACAGGCCACACGTGATTACGATTACCCGGGATATCAGCGAATTGAAAACCGCACAGGAAGAGCGCGAACAATTAAAGACCCAGCTCATCCAGGCGCAAAAAATGGAGGCGATCGGAACCCTGGCCGGCGGCATTGCCCATGATTTCAACAATATTCTGGGAGCGATTATCGGATACGCCGAGATGGCGCTTTACGATACGAAAAAAGATTCAATGGAGCATTACAACATCGATCAGGTCCTCCGGGCCGGTCATCGGGCCAAAGATCTGGTAAAACAGATTTTGGCCTTTAGTCGCAAAAGCGAACAGGATAAAAATGTCATTTCGCTGGCGCCCGTCATAAATGAAACCTTGAAACTGCTACGCGCTTCCCTGCCGACCACCATTGAAATAAAACAAAAAATCGAGCCGAACCTGGATGCCATTTTTGCCGATCCTACTCAAATGCATCAAGTCGTCATGAATCTTTGCACCAATTCAGGTCACGCCATGAGGGATACAGGCGGCATCTTGACCGTCGAATTGCAAAACGTCGACCTGCATATCAAAGAAACGGCTCAGTATCCCGATCTCAATCCCGGCCCTTATGTAAGGCTTAGCATCAGCGATACAGGACATGGTATGGATGCTGCCACCATGGATCGCATATTTGATCCCTATTTCACGACCAAAGAACTGGACAAGGGCACCGGCATGGGCCTGGCCGTCGTCCATGGCATTATCAAGGGTCACAGCGGCGGCATCCAGGTTCAAAGTAAACCCGGCAAGGGGACCCGTTTTGATATTCTTTTTCCGATCATGGGAAAACAAACGCCATCCGAAACCGAAGAGCTAAAAGCGCTTCCAACCGGCAGCGAGCGCATACTGTTGATCGATGATGAAGAAACCCTTATCGATCTGGGCAAAAACATGCTGAGAAAGCTCGGGTATAATGTTGAAGTGCGAACCCGCCCGCTCGAGGCCCTCGAGATCTTCAGAGTTGAGCCGCACACATTTGATCTAGTAATTTCCGATATGACCATGCCCGGCATGACCGGTGACATACTGGCATCGGAGGTGATGAACATCCGCCCGGATACGCCGGTTATTCTCTGCACCGGCTACAGTGAAAGAATTGATGAACAGCGAGCCATGGATTTGGGAATCAAAGGGCTTATGATGAAGCCCTTCACCATTCGAAGACTTTCAAAAATGATTAGAGATGTTCTCGATCAAAAAGATTGATTTGAAATCAACCATTTCCCTGCGTTGAAGCGGGCAAGGAAATCGTTATGGTACAGCCGCCTTTCGGGTTGTTTTGCGCCCTGACTTCTCCTCCGATCAATTTGATAAATTTCTTAACAAGCGCCAGCCCGATGCCGGTGCCCCGTGTTTTTCGTGCCAGAGAATTATCCACACGGTAAAAATCATCAAAAATCTTTCTGAGCGCCCGGCGGGGAATCCCCGGCCCCCGGTCAGAAACTGCAATTTTGACCCACTTTCCTTCTTGAAAGGTTCGAATCGTAATTTCTTTTTGAACAGCCGCCTGACCAAATTTAATGCTGTTTTCAATCAAATTGATCAGAACCTGAATCATGACCTCACGATCATAGTTAAACGGGCGGATATTTTCCTGGATAATTTCAAGGGTAAAATTTTCCTGCTTAAGTTTAGCCTGCATTACGGTTTTTACTTCCGCAACCACTTCTTCAAAAGTGCCCTCCTTCAGATTGAGCGCGCGTTGTTTCTTCTCCAGCTTGGCCAGATCCAGAACGTTGTTGATCAAACGAGAGAGACGTGAGCCCTCGGAATTAATGATTTGGAAATATTCTTGTTCACGCTCGGTATCCCTGGCAATTCCCTGTTCGAGCATTTCGATGTACATCCGAATATTTGTCAACGGCGTCTTTAATTCGTGAGTAACCGAGGATACGAATTGAGAACGGCGTTCGGAAAGATCCACGATGGTTTGCGTACTTTTATAGATCGCAAACAACCCGATTAAAAATATGGTCACCAGCACGATCCCCATGATCATCAATGTTTTGCGGCCGGTCGAGCGCGGGATTTCATCACTGCTGAGCGTGGCATTAAGAAACGCAAAGGGCGATGGAAAGATTCGGTTCAGAATAAACTTGGGGTCGCGTGAAGATGAGCCGGCTTCCACCATACCGATTTCCCGGCCCTGGTCCATTACGTGCAGACGCAAATTGGCATAACCTGCCATGGGCTGGGGCATAAAGTAATTCTGGGCCAGATAGTTCAAAAATGCAGAAACCTTCAAAATGAAACCTTGCCGGTAAATTTTCTGGTTGATCATAATACGACGAAAGATAAAGATCTGCTCAGAACCGACAAAAACGGATTGCAGCGGCGCAACTTCCACCTGGAAACTATCCTCAGTCCGGATTTCGGATGCGGCTTCAGCCGGTGCATCCGCTTCGGCTTCCTTAAGACCCGGTTCACGGTGCACGCGCGCCCCGGCAGTCTCGCCTTTATCCTTGTCCAGCAGCGCCGCTTCGCCGGCCCGATGCTGGCTGGCTCTTCTTTGGGCAAATGAACCTACCGCCGGTGCAGGGCTTCTCGCAAGGTCGCTTTTTTTCTGACGCGCAACCTTTTCGGCCTGGGCCGCGGTCACGTTTTCAAGGCGTTTTTGCTTTTGCCCGAGATAGGCCTTGGATTCCCGAGAACGGGTTAGATCCAGGTATTTTCCGGCAAAGGCACTTTGCTGCTTCTGCTCGGGCCGAACAGCCACTTTCGCAGGCGGCACGCGAACCTCATCCGTCGTTGCGGTCCGAATGCGGTTGAATAAGCGATTGGCACGCTCCAGCTGAGACACGGTATCTTTGCGATCTGCGGGTATGTTTTTTCCGGGCTGGGCGATAGGGGTCTGAAAAGAGCCGTCCGGATTATTCTGAAAATACCCGAGAATATAATTTTGCGCCGGCAGGCTGGATAGCGGTGAGCGTTCTTCATTTTCAGAATCCCGATAGCGCCCGGCGGGGGTCATGAAAAAATTGTACTCATCAATGGCGCGGCCTTCCTCCATCTGAACAAGGGTTTCAAGGTCCTGTTCCATTCTGTCAAAAAGAGTATTGGCAAAATAACTGAGGGCGGCTGTTTCTTCCTGTTCCAGACCGTGATAGGTTCGCACGACAAAATAACCCAGCGGTATGGACAGGCTTAAACAGAAAATGAGAATTAAAATTTGTAATCGTTTCATTTTTCAGGTTCCAGCCGGTAGCCTTCCCCCCTGATGGTGTTTATAAAGGGCGTATTGCCAATCAAGCTCGCTATCTTTTTACGCAACTTGAGCATGTGAATGTCAACGGTTCGCGTTTCAATATCGGCATCGGCATAGTGCCACACCTCGGTCAGCAGTTCTTTCTTCGAGACGATCCGATCCCGATGGCGATGCAAATAGGCGATGATATCCATTTCTTTGCGTGTCAGCTCCGAAGATTGATTTTGATATCCAGCAATCAGGTTTTTCCCGTCAAAAATGATATCGTGGAAACGGATTTCCACGTCACCGAGATTTTTACCGGTGCGCCGCAAAACCGCCTCTACCCGCACCATCACCTCACGGAGGGAAAAGGGTTTGCTGATATAGTCATCGGCGCCGGCGTTAAACCCGGTTACGATATCATCCTCGGAGCCTTTGGCGGTAATCATGATAATGCCCTGCGAAGGCTTTTGCTTGCGAATTTCTTTGCAGATGGAGAATCCGTCAAGGGTTGGCAACATGACATCCAGCAGGATTAAATCAAATACGTCTTTTAGGCCCATTTCCAGAGCAAGGCCACCGTCTTCTGCCCCTTTAACTTCGTAGCCATTGTATACCAGCACATCAAGGAGTCCACGCAACAATGCGGGGTCATCCTCAACGACCAGAATGTGTGCCTTGGCTGTTTTCATTTAATTCTCGGTCCCCTTTTCAATAATAGCATCAGATAAACCAATTGATAGAAGTGTTTTAAAAGCCCTAGATCGCGTTCGAGAGCAAGGCGCGAGCCGATGAAAAAGCGCAGCATACATTGAAGTATGTGAGCATTTTGAAGAGGTTCGCAACACAGCTATCGGACGATAGATGGGGTTTTGAAACCACTTCTAGACATTATATCAGATAAATCCAATTTCAAAGTAAAAGTTATGTAAAAAAAAGACTGCCTGATTTTACATTTCTTTGAATTGTGTTTTAGCTGCGCTGGTTTAAAATTGGAAAAGCATGGCAGTATATTTCAAAAATAGATCATCAATCGAAAGGAGTATCCAATGAAATTCAATCGTCTAAAATCATTTATTCTTATCGTTGGTTTGATCGCTGCCACCGGTGCCGCAATGGCTTATACCGCCGGTGCGCATAAAACATGGTTTTCAGACTGGATAACAGCGACAACGCACAGCCCAGCGACGGAGACAGGACCGGTCAGGTTGACCGCCCGGCTCGTTCAGGACAAGATCCTTCAAGGATCCGACGGCCGGGTGAACCTCGCCATGACACTGCAAGCATCTGACAGCCATGAGGCTTCAGTTCCTGGATCCCGCAATGTCGATATGGTAATCGTACTGGATCGCAGCGGCTCCATGCAGGGGCGCAAAATCGAAGACGCGCGACAGGCAGTGCAGATGCTGTTATCGAACCTTACCGACAGAGATCGGTTTGCGCTGGTTGCCTACTCAGACAGCGTACAGCTTGTCTCCCCTCTGAACAATGTAACCGAAAATCGTCGCGATCAGCTTGAGAGCCGCATCCATCGCATAACCGCCAGCGGCGGAACCAATCTGGGTGCCGGGCTTCAGACGGCGATCAACCTTCTTGCGTCTGCCTCTGAAAATGACAATGCCCGCAAGGTAATCCTTATTTCCGACGGACTTGTCAACAAAGGAATTACAGATCCTACCCGCCTCGGCGCGATGGCCGGTGTTGCCGTAAAAAAGGAGTTTGCCGTCAGCACGGTTGGGGTCGGAAACAATTTTAACGAGCGGTTGATGACCACCATTGCCGACCGCGGAGCCGGCTACTACTATTATCTTGAAAATCCCATGGCATTTGCAGAGGTTTTCCAAAAAGAACTTTCTTTCAGTAAAGCAACGGTGGCAACCAATGTATCGATTTCTTTTCCACTGAACAACGGAATTTCGCTGCTCAATGCCTCCGGATACCCGATCAAAAATCAAAATAATTATGCGGTTTTCCACCCCGGAGATTTGCGCGCCGGTCAAACCCGCAAATTGTTTCTCACATTGCAGGTGCCCAGCGAACTGACCGGAAGTTATGAAATCGGCGAGATTAAAGTCTATTATCGCTTTAACGGCCAACCGATGCAAACCGGTCTTGATGAGACGCTTAAAATCGCCTGTGTCAAAAACAAAAAAGAAGTTCAGGCATCGATCGATAAAACATCGTGGACTGAAAAAGTTATTCGCGAAGACTATAATCGGCTCAAACAAGAAGTGGCCGGTGACATCAAAGCGGGTAAAAAGCAAAAGGCGCTGCAGCGAATCAATCGCTATTACCACGAACAGGAGGCTATCAATAGAAGCATCGCATCAGAAGAAGTTACCCAAAACCTGGACAGAGATCTTAAAGACCTGCGTGAAAGGGTGGAAGATACCTTTCAGGGTGCCCCGGCTGCTGTTACAGCAAAGCAAAAGGCCAATTCAAAAGCCATGCAGTATGAAGGTTACAGGGGGCGTCGCTAAGGCGCACCATTTTGCTGCCGGTTCACCAACAGCTTATAAATTTTAATCGGGAATCACAATAGGTAATATTAATTGAAATAAGGAGATAATGATGGCTATCATAACGCGTATGATTCGTCTGTTTAAAGCTGACATCCATGGTGTGATGGATCAGATAGAGGATCAGGGACTTTTACTAAAACAGCACCTCAGAGATATGGAAGCATCCCTGGTTCAAAAAGAAGCAGGATTAAAAAAAATGGCCCTCGCCGGAGAACAGGCGCAGCAAGCATTCAAAAAAGGACAAAAAGAGTGCGACAGCCTGGAAGCGGACCTGGAGGTTGCCATTAAAAAAGAAAAAGATGACATTGCCCGTATGTTGATTAAAAAACTGAAACCTTTAACCCACATCCAATCAGAGCGCAGCAACCATATTGAAGTGTTGAACCGTGAAATTGCTGAGTTCAAAGCAAATCTTGACCAGCAGCGCCTGCAGTACGAGCAACTCAAGCAAAAAGCCACCGAATACTTTCATCGGATCGAACAACAGGATCGGGAAAATCCATGGCTGTCGATACCGGCCGAGTTTAGGATACATGAATTGAGCGCCGAAGAAATCGAGCTGGAACTGCTGCAAAGAAAAGAAGCCCTGAAAGGAGGTGCGGCATCATGAAATCCACTGCAAATCCTATCCGAACGACAATTATCTGGGGAATAGCAGCCGGTCTTGCGTATATTCCCTTATGCTACGCATTCAGTCTGTTTGTTTTCTGGCCGCTGAATATAAAACTGTCGTTATCGGTTTTGCTGGCTGGATATGGAATCTTGCTGTCACGCTGGGCCCGGCAGCCGCTGCGATCAATTCTTTTCCCGCTGTTATTGTTATTTGCGGCCGCTTTTTGTTTTCAATCAACGAGCGCCTTTTTATTAACAGTCATGGGAGTGTTAGGCTGGATCCGCAGCGGTGTCTGTTTTAAAGAGAAGTCTATGGCAAAACGACTGGTTGCAGAGATCGCGCTGGGCCTGGGAGCCGGCCTGCTGGTATCCGGTGCAGTGCCCGCTGTGAATCCGGTGTG
>JAAUXY010015277.1_pt1 | contig 18604 bp, 14 predicted proteins | sample 7278121 | NCBI WGS metagenome assembly JAAUXY01 (sample SAMN14350117, study PRJNA611818) | marine sediment metagenome | isolation source: surface marine sediment (1.8m) | place: French Polynesia: Moorea | collected 2018-08 | reverse complement strand
GGGAAGAGGAGGTACAGAAGGGCCACCACCAGCAAAGCGCTGAAAGCGGCGATCACATCGTGCCAGAAACGCCTCTCGCCGGAGCTGAGCCGATCGAGGCCGCTGACCAATGCGGCGACGGCCAGGCTGAGAAAAATCAGGGGACCGAGTGCCCTCGACAGCAGTGCGCGCTGGTCTTCGGTGAGTACCGGCAGCGCGTAAAGCGCCGTGGTGATCGCGAAGGCCACCAACATCAGCTGGACCCATCGATCGGTTCGCACCGTGTGCCAGAAGACGGCACCCGGTCCAGACGAGGCGTTAATCTCGTTGCCCATCAGCGCGGTTTTCCCAGATCTCCGGTACAGTCTAGCAGCCCAGGCGAAAGTCAACCGCCGAGCAGAGCGCCCGGCGGAGGAAATCTCTGGCTTCGCACAGGAAGCAAACCGGATCTGTAGAATATCGATATGACGGGACGGGATCAGCAACGAGAGTCTAAGCTACCTTGAGTGTTGGGGGATTCCTTGAAAATCGGTGAAATCCTGGTCCATGAGGGCCACCTCAGCCGCCAGCAGCTGGCCCAGGCACTGCGGGTTCAAGGCCTGCTCGGCAGCCGCCTGGGAACGACGCTGCTAGAAGAGGGGCTGATCACCGAGGCTTCTCTGCTCGAAGCTCTGGGGCGTCAACGCTCGACGCGGACGGTATCGGGCTCCGAGCTTTCCGGTGTGCCGGCAGAGGTGGTGCGCATGGTCCCCGCGCGGCTTGCCGAACGCTACGGAGTAGTGCCCTTCCACCTCAAAGGGCGAACTTTGTCGGTGGCTTCCAAAGATGTTGGAGATCTGCTCAGAGAGGATGAGATCGGCTTTTTGACCTCGTGTCTGGTCAAGACCTGCATCGGCCTCGAGTTCCGGATCCATGAGGCACTCGAGCGTTACTATCGAATCGCCATTCCGGATCGGCACAAGGCTCTCGTGCGACGGTTCGCGTTGGGCGGTCGAAACGGTCGCCCCTCCGCGGTGGCAACGGCTGGGCCGCCGGCTGCCAGTGCTTCGTCGACTCGACCGCCCATGCCCGTGGCGCCGCCCGTCGCCAGGCCGCTCACGCCGGCAACACCGCGGGCGTCCGGTGCTCTCGCCCTCGGGGAGACGTCACGTGCTGTCTCCCCGGCACCGGCGGTCGCCAAGGCGCCGCCGAGCCCCCAGCCGGCGTCGCCGCGCTTCATCGAGCTCGACGAGGAGGATGCGGCGCTGCTCGGCATCTCGAGCAGCGACTCGGTGACGCCGGGGGCCGATGAACCGGTGATCCTGGAACCAGCGCCACTGCCGTGGTTGGTGGGCAAGAGCGAGGCCGAGGAGGCGGCCCCGGCGTCCCCCATGACCAACGACGAGGGCCCGTCGACTCAGGGCACCATGCCGGAGACCGTATCGGCTGATGAGCCTGCCGGCGATCCAGCCGAGGTTGAGGTCGACCTCGAGGGGCGACTGCATCGCGCGGCGGCGAAGCTTCGGGACGTCGAGATCCGCGACGACATCGCCGACGTGCTCCTGGCCTTCTGCCGGCCTCATTTTCAAAGGCGAGCGATCCTGGTGAATCGCAAGGATCACATCGTCGGCTGGCGGGGTGAGGGTGAGGGCATCGAACGGGAGCGGTTGCGTACGATCGAGATCCCGTCTCACGATCCTTCGGTCTTCCTGGGGCTGACCGCCTCCGGAAGCTTCTGGCTTGGCTCGCTGCCGGCCTTGCCGGCAAATCAGACCCTGGTAGACGGGCTGGGAGGAGAGTTTCCCAAGGACTGCGTCGTGTTGCCGATCATCCTGCGCTCCAGGGTCGTCTGTTATCTCTATGGCGACAATCTCGGCGGCGGGGTAGCCGGCGCTCCGATCGCCGAGCTGAGGCGACTCGCTGCCAAGGCCAGCCTGGCTTTCGAGGTCTATATCTTGAAGAACAAACTGCGGCTGTTATGAGTCGCTGGACTGATTATTTCTTCCTACGAGAGGGTTCATGAACCAAAGCCGGCCCAAAGATTGGAAAGAAGTCCTCGTCAGCTATCGCTGGCCCCTGGCCGTCGTCGGCCTCGGGCTGGTCGCCCTGGCGGTATACCTGGTCACCCTGCGCCAAGCCTCGAGAGCTGCCGGGGAAGTCGGCGATCTTCTGACCGGAGCCGCGGATCGCGCCGAAGCCGTGGCGCGTGGCTTCTGGAGCGGTAACGTGACCGAGACTTTCCTGGCCTCGATCCCCAAGATCGACGCCGGGGGTAGCGGCCGTCTGGAGGTCGCCAGTGCTGAGATCACCGAGACTTTTACCCGCTCGGATGAGCGGCGAATTCTCTGGGATAGCTTCTCTCTGGGCACGACAGTGACCGAGGTCAAGGTGCCGGTGACGTATCGCTATCACCTGCGTCTCGACGACCCCTGGCGGGTCGAAGTCTCGGGCGGCACGTGCCTGGTGTTCGCCCCGGCTCTGCGCCCGACGCAGCCGCCGGCGATCCACACGGATCGCCTGACCCGGCGGACGGAAGAAGACTGGTTGCGCTTCGACGCTGAGGAGCAGCTGGCGGAGCTCGAGCGATCGCTGACTCCACGACTGGCCGCCCGCGCGGCCGGCAGCAAGCACATCGACTTGATCCGCGAGCCGAGTCGGCGCACCGTGGCGGGATTCGTCCGCTCCTGGCTGCTGCGCGAGGATCAGTGGCGCAGTGACCGTCTGCATGCCATCAAGGTGGTCTTTGCCGACGAAGAGATCCGCGATCCCGAGGCTTTGAACGTCACGATCGCGCTGGAATGACACCTACTTCTATTGTCGCCTCGACCATCGCCCGGTTCGAGGGGTGCGCGGCCTCGGCAGCCGGCTCGACGCCGAGCCGGCGCAATTCGGCGCTGGTCACCCTTCCGATCGAAATCGCGCGCAGCTCGCCCCGACGCCGGGGCCAATCAGAGGCGAACAGCTGAGCGAAATGGCGCGCGATGCGCGGGCTGGTGAAGGTCACCCAGCCGATCCTTCTGCTGAAGAGTTGGCGGGCCGTATCGGTGGCTTCGGCAGGTAGCTGCTTGCGATAGGCGACGACCGCGGTGGCCCGGGCGCCCGCCGATTCGAGGCCGGCGACCAGCTCAGGCCGGGCGTCGGCCGCTTGCGGAACAAGAACCCTGGCGCCCGGTGGCAGGGTAGGGATCAAGGAATCGAGCAGCCCTTCAGCTCGTGGCTCTTCGGCCTCGAGCTGCGGCTCGACGCCGAGGCGCCGGAGCGCCCTGGCGGTCGCCGGCCCGACGACGGCGCAGGGCGGTAGAGAATCTCGCGGTGCGACGATCAACGGCAAGAAAGTCTCGACCGCGTTGGCTGAGGTGAAGACGCACCAGTCGTAGTCCGACGCGGCCCGGGCGGCCAATTCCACCGCCCATGGATCTGTGGGCGGCGCCAGCTCGATCAGCGGCAAGCGAGCGACCTTGGCACCGGCTGCTTGGAAGGCGGCGACGAGCCGTTCTGCTTGATGAGAGGCTCGAGTGACGACGACGCGCTGGCCGACGAGCATCAGTCCGGGTCGAGCTTGAACAGATCGCGAGCGGCTTCGAGTGAGCGAGATTCGGCGTTCCGGGGCGAGCGCAGCTGAGCACTTGGATGGTGCAGCAGCTTGCGCACCAGCGAGCGAGTCATGCGTTCGAGCTGGTCGTGAGTCTCGGCCGGGAAGAGATCGCGGACGCTTTCGACTTCCCGTTGCCGAATCTCTTCCGCGCGCTTCTGCAAAGCCTCGACCAGCGGCTCAGCCGCCAGCCCCCGGTACCATGAAAGGAAGAGGTCCAGCTCGCGTTCGACGATCGTCAGGGCTCGGGGGACCTCCTCGCGGCGGCGATGAAGATTGTGCGCGATGATTTTCTCCAGCGAGTCGACGTCCTCGAGAAACAGGCTCTCCAGGTCTCCCGCGTCGGCCTCGACGTTGCGCGGTACTCCCAGGTCAGCGACCAGCAACGGCCGCCCCTGACGCCCCTCCATGGCACGTGTCAGTTCGGCCCGCCGGAGGACCGGCTGACTCGCGGAGGTGATCGCGACGACGATATCAGCGCCGGCCAGCGCCTGAGCGGTCGCCGTGAACGGCAACAGACGGCAGTCCGGAAACATGGCGCGCAGCTCTTCGGCCCGCTGAGCGCTGCGGTTGCTCACCGTCAGCTCCCGGATGCCGCGCTCGATCAGGTTGCGGGCAACCTGACGCGCGGTCTCGCCGGCTCCCAGCATCCAGACCGAGCAACGGTCGAGTCGACCGAAATGATGTCGCGCCAGATCCGCCAGCGCATATCCGAAGGAAATCGCACCGGCGCTGATCGCCGTCTCGCGCCGAGCCCGACCGCCGGTGGCGACAGCGGAACGCAGGAGGCGGCGCAACACCGGGCCGGTGGTCGCCGAGTCTTCAGCGTACCGGGCGGCGTCTTTGACCTGGCCTAAAATCTCGGGCTCGCCCAGCACCATCGAGCGCAGGCCGCAACCGACCTCGAAGAGGTGGCGCGCGACCTGAGCTCCCCGCTTGACGTAGAACCGCCCTTGCTCTTCGATCTCCGGCGCCCGATCGGTGAGAACCCGCGCCAGTGCCAGGCGATAGGCGCCAGCGTCGTCCCGCGGAAGAAGATAGATCTCGGTGCGGTTGCAGGTCGACAACAAGCATGCCTCGGAGATCTCATCGCGGTCTATCAAACGCCGCAGCAGGTCTTGGCCTCGCTCCGCGTCATAAGCGACTTTCTCGCGCAGATCGAGAGGCGCGCAGCGATGGTCGACGCCGACCATCAGGAGCGGTGGCTCACCGGTCTCGCGCTCGATCAAGGGCGGAGAGTAGCGGGTGGTCACGTGGTCGAAGGAAGAAGAGAGTTGAGATCGGCGGCGGCTTTGCAGGCCAGTCAGTCGGTGGCCGGCAGCATTCTAGCACCGCAAAGGCGTCTTGTCCGCTGACGCTGGCATCTGCTAGGGTCGGCCGAGAGGCGCTGAGCGGCCTGCCGATTTTCGAATGTTTCCATGCTTCCTACATTTCCCCAAGAATCTTCTCTGCTTTACGGAATCTTGAACCATGGCCAATACGATCGTGCTGGGAATGCAGTGGGGCGACGAGGGAAAAGGCAAGATCATCGATCTGGTCTGTCCGGCCTTCGACGCCGTCGTCCGCTATCAAGGCGGTCATAACGCCGGCCATACCGTCAAGTTTGGCGATCAGCACTTCGCTCTCCACCTTCTGCCCTCGGGAATCTTCCTGCCCGGGACACGTTGCGTACTGGGCAATGGCATGGTGATTGATCCGGAAGCTTTCTTCACCGAACTGGCTGAGATCCAGGAGGCGGGCATCGAGACCGAAGGGCGGGTCTTCATTTCCGAGCGCGCTCAGATCATCCTACCCACCCAGGTCTCCCTGGATCAGGCTAGAGAGGAAACACGAGGCGCCAACAAGATCGGCACCACGGCCCGCGGCATCGGCCCGGCCTACGAGGCCCGGTCGGCACGCAGCGGGCTTAGAGCCTGCGATCTAGCGGCCTCAGACCTCGACGAACGCTTGCGGGTCCAGCATCGACAGATCGCGCCGCAGCTGGCGGATCTCGGCGCCGAGCCGCCGATGCGGCCATCCGCCTTGGCCAGGTTATGCGGCGATTGGGCACAGCGGCTGGCACCGCATCTCTGTGACACGGCCGCGCTGCTCAACCGCTGGATCGGCAAACGCCGAAGGATCTTGTTTGAGGGCGCTCAAGGAGCGTTGCTCGACATCGATCACGGCACCTATCCCTACGTCACCAGCTCGAGTTGCACTGCCGGTGGCGTCTGTACCGGCACCGGCGTTCCGCCGCGCCGAATCGGCGGCGTGCTCGGAGTGATCAAGGCATATGTCACGCGGGTCGGCGGCGGCCCGTTCACCACCGAGCTGTTGGATGAAGTCGGCGAGCATCTGCGAGATCGCGGAAATGAGGTCGGCACCACCACCGGTCGCCCACGCCGTTGTGGCTGGTTCGACGCGGTGGCTGCTCGCTACGCCACCATGCTCAACGGCGCCAACGCGCTGGCTTTGACCAAGCTCGACGTGCTCGACGAGCTCGACGAGATCAAGGTCTGCACCGGTTACCGCTACCGCGGCGAGGAGTTACGGGACTTCCCGGCACGGCTCTCCGTGCTTCAGGAAGCTGAGCCGATCTATCGCACGGTACCCGGTTGGCAGGAGTCGACGGTCGGAGTGCTCGAAGTCGACGACCTACCGCAGGCGGCTCGCGACTACATCGCGCTTCTGGAGGACGAGGTCGGCGCACCGATCGGCTTGATCTCCACCGGCCCGCGGCGCGAGGAGACGATCCTGGTCGACCGCAAGGAGATGCGGCGGCTGATGTCCGGCAAACTCGATGTGATCGCCGAACACCGCGACGCGGCCTGACGACCGTCAGATTCCAAGCGACTTGTCAAACGACTTGTAGCGGAGTGTCGAGCAAAGATGGCCACGACCCGCAACGGTGACCGGCGCCTGGTCACATCGGCTTTCCGACGCTTCGTCAAGCTCGGCGGCCTGGCCGGCCGGGTCGGCGCGTCGGTGGTCGGCGAGCAGATCCGCGAGCTCGGCCGCTCCGGCGACGCTGACGACGAGCAGCGACTCGAGCACCTGGTGCGCAACGCCACCCGAATCGCGGAGACCTTGGGTGAGCTCAAGGGAGCGGCGATGAAGGTCGGCCAGATGCTCAGCCTTCACGTCGGGATGCTGTCACCGGAAGTGGCGGCGGTGCTGTCTGCTTTGCAGGGTGATGCGCCACGGGTGCCTTTCGAGGTCATGCAGTATGAGATCGAAGGCCAGCTGAAGAACTACCATCAGCTGTTCGCCCGTCTCGAGGCCCGGGCTTTCGCCGCGGCATCGATCGGCCAGGTGCATCGAGGTGAGCTCCACGACGGACGCCAGGTGGCGGTCAAGATCCAGTACCCGGCGATCGATCACATCATCAAGGCGGACATGAAGAACCTGCGGGTTTTGCTGCAGGCTCTGTTTTCGCTCTACTTCAAGGCAGACTTCGAGCCGATCTGGAACGAGGTTCGCGACCGCTTGCTGGAGGAGATCGACTACACCCGCGAGGCCGAAAATCTCAAGCGCATGGCCGCCCTGCATGCCGACGTGCCGGAGATCGTCATTCCGGAGTTGATCGAGGAGGCCAGCGCCCGCGGAGTGCTGACCATGGAGTATGTGGACGGTATCTCCCCGGAGCGGGCGTGCTCCGACGAGTTTCCTCAAGAGCTCAGGGATCGCTGGGGCGCGGTTTTGTTCGAGCTTCAATATCGCGGACTGTTCGAGCATCGGCTTCTGCACGCCGATCCGAATCTTGCCAATTTCGCCTTTCTCGAGGACGGTCGGGTGATCGTCTACGACTTCGGCTGCATCAAGCGGCCGCCGGACCTTCTGGTAGACGGCTATGCCGGGGTGATCCGTGCCGCCCTCGGTGGCGACCGCGCCGCGATCCCGGACATTTTGCGAGGGATGGGGATCTGCAAAGAGGGTGGCGTCGCCCTGCCGGTCGAGGTCACCGATCCCTACATCGACCTCTTCGGCGAGATCCTGCGCGCCGATCCCCCATATTGTTTCGGCGAAGATCCGGATCTCTACCAGAAGGTCATCGACCTCGGAGTCGCCAATCTTGGCGAGGCTCGCGACGTGCGCTTCCCGGAAGATATCGTGTTTATCGACCGCAGCCTGTCCGGCCACTTCGGCAACCTCACCAAGCTGGGGGCGACCGGGCCGTGGCGGGAATTGGCACTCAAGTACGTTAACAAGGCTTGATCAACCCGCCTCCGGCTCGAGGGCGCGGTCGAAGGCTTGGATCGTGCGATCGATCTCCTCATCACCGTGAGCGGTGGAGACGAAGAGCGTCTCGTAGGGTGAGGGAGGAAGGTGCACGCTAGCCTCGAGCAAGCGGTGAAAAACGCGAGCGAATCGCTCACGATCCGAAGCGTCGACGTCCTCTAGACGCCGCACCTGCCGACCGGTGAAGAAGATGCCGACCATCGACCCCTGACGCTGGACGCGCAGCTCGACGCCGCGGCTCGCCGCGGCTTCGAGTAGTCCCGCCTCGAGCCTCGCCGAAGCGCTCTCCAACCGCGGGTAAATCGTCTCTCTTTCAGCCTCGAGCAGTCGCAGCGCCGCCATGCCCGCGGCGACGGCCAGTGGATTGCCGGAGAGCGTGCCGGCCTGATAGACCGGGCCGGCAGGCGCGATCTGCCGCATCAGCTCGCGCCGCCCGCCGTAGGCTCCGATCGGCAAGCCGCCGCCGATGACTTTGCCCAGGGTCGTCAGATCGGGCTCGACTCCGCTGAGCGTCTGGACGCCGCCCCAGTCGACTCGAAAGCCGGTCATCACTTCGTCGAAGATGAGCAGCGAGCCGTACTGGCGGGTGAGCTCACGCAGCCCCTCGAGATAGCCACTCTCCGGCGGAACCAGTCCCATATTGCCGGCCACCGGCTCGACGATGACGGCAGCGACGTCGCCGGGACTCTGGAGCAGCGTCTCGACCGTCCCGAGATCGTTATAGGGCGCTACCAGGGTGTCGGCGGTGACCGTCTCCGGCACTCCTGGAGAAGAGGGCACACCGAGGGTGGCGGCGCCGGAGCCGGCGGCGACCAGGAAGGCATCGGCGTGGCCGTGATAGCAGCCGGCGAGCTTGATCAAGCGGCGCCGTCCGGTGGCGGCGCGGGCCAGCCGCAAAGTCGACATCGTCGCCTCGGTCCCGGAATTGACCAGCCGAACCATGTCCATCGCCGGAAAGGCCGAGCAGATCAGCTCCGCCAGCTCGACTTCGGCGGCAGTGGGAGCACCGAAGGTTGTCCCGTGGCGCAGTGCCCGCTCGAGGGCCGCCATCACCTCGGAAGGCCGATGGCCGTGAATCAACGGACCATATGAGCCGATATAGTCGATCAAGCGTCGGCCGTCTTCGGTCTCGAGGTAGGCGCCTTGCGCCGACCGTACGAAAACCGGTTCGCCGCTGACACCGCGAAAGGCGCGCACCGGTGAGTTGACGCCCCCGGGCAGGACCGCAAGGGCTCTCTGGTAAAGACTCATTCCGTCCACCCCGAATGGAGCAGGCGCGCCGCGTCGCGGGCGCCATAGGTGATGATCAGGTCCGCCCCGGCACGCCGGATCGCGATCAGGGACTCCATCAGCACTCGCTCGTAGTCCAACCAGCCGTTGGCCGCGGCGGCGCGAAGCATCGAATACTCGCCGCTCACCTGGTAGGCGGCGAGCGGTCGATCGAAGCGCCGGCGCACTTCCCGCAACACATCGAGGTAGGGGAGGGCGGGCTTGACCATCAGCAGATCCGCGCCTTCTAGGGCGTCGAGCGCTGCTTCGCGGAGGGCCTCGCGACCGTTGGCCGGATCCATCTGATAAGAACGCCGGTCGCCGAACGCGGGCGCAGAATCCGCGGCATCCCGAAATGGGCCGTAGAAGGCACTGGCGAACTTGGCGGCGTAGGAGAGGATCGGGGTCATCTCGAGATCGGCAGCGTCGAGGGCCTGGCGGATCCTGTCGACGCGGCCGTCCATCATGTCGGACGGCGCGACGATGTCGGCTCCCGCGCTCGCCATGGAAACGGCCTGCCGAGCCAGGTTGTCGAGCGTCTTGTCGTTGTTGACCTCGCCGTCCTCGATGACGCCACAATGACCGTGATCGGTGTATTCGCAGAAGCAGACGTCAGCGATCAGCACCAGCTCCGGTACCGCCGCCTTGATCGCCCGCAGCGCGCGCTGCACGATGCCGTCGTCCGACCAGGAGGAGCTACCGACCGCATCTTTGGATTCCGGCAAGCCGAACAGTAGGACCGCGGGGATACCTTCGGCTGCGACTGCCGTGCACACATCGACGACTTTGTCTACCGAGTACCTGGAGACCCCGGGCATCGACTCCACGGCCTCGACCATGCCGCTGCCCGGACAGACGAAGAGCGGGTAGATCAGATCATCGGCCACCAGCCGCGTCTCGCGGACCATACGGCGAAGGTTTGGGGAACGGCGAAGGCGGCGAAGGCGTGACTGAGGGAAGGCCATAAGCGACGAGTCGCCTAGCTAGCAACGTCAGCTGAATTCGCGACGGTTAGCGCAGTTGCCCGTTCAGCGCAGTTGCGGTTACGCGATTGGAGCATTCTTCAGAGTGAGGACGGGCGTCCCTGCGGCTGGATGGTGCCGGAGGAGGGAGTCGAACCCACACGCCCTTGCGGACAACGGATTTTGAATCCGTCGCGTCTACCGTTCCGCCACTCCGGCATCAGGAACCCTGACCGAGGGAGATGCTAGGTCGTTCTGCCCGGAGAGTCAACCGAGAGTTGTCGGAGGCGAGTTTCGCGGTGAGTCTCCCTCGAACCGTCGAGCCTGCACCACGGCCCGCTCCGGAGCCCCGGGCTTGACGGATAAACCCAAGACAGTGTATAATTTAGCTGGTGAGGCGACATTCGCGCTCTAGACCTGCACTCAGCCACCAGTCCCGGTCTTAGAAATCTACATCCCAAGACCCATCCGAGCAGAGCTCGCGGAGACGAGGGGGTGTCTGTGCGGGCGTCGGCAGATGCCCGCGAAGTCGCTCGCAAACTCGAACAAGGAGTAGCATAGCGTGACATTCGAAGTTGGACAGAAGGTCGTGTATCCGAACCACGGGGTCAGTGTTGTCGAAGAGATCTCTTCTTCGAAGTTCGACGAGGTCGAGCAGACTCTTTATCACCTGCGCCTGTTGTCGAACAACTCCAAGGTCATGGTACCAAAGGACAATCTGGATCTGGTCGGGCTACGCCCGCTCGGCGACAAGGCGCAGATCCAGAAGCTGTTCGATACCCTCGAAGACGGCCAGATCGAAACCTACAAGGACTGGAAAGGCCGCTATAAGCAGAATCTGGACAAGATGAAGACAGGCCAGTTGCAAGAAGTGGCTGGTGTGCTGAAGAATCTATGTCTGGTGAGTCAGAAGAAGAGCCTCTCTTTCCGTGAAAAGAAGATGTACGAGCGAGCCAAGTACTTCATCGTCAGTGAAGTCGCGCAGGTCAAAGCTCTCGACGACATGGAGGCTGAGAAGCTGGTCGAAGGTTCTTTGGAAGCCAGCCTCAAAAAGCTGAAGAAGGCCAAGGAAAAAAGCGCCAAGGACTCGCCGGCCGACGGTACGGACGTCGATACTGAGGCCGCCGCTAGCTTACCGCTTCGGCGCGACCGACTCTATGGAAAGCCGCTCCCTTCGAAGGGAGCGGCTTTTTTCGGAAGACGGCTCCTCATCGGCTCTTAAGGAGGACTTGGAGTGGATCGTGACAAGGTACTTTTCACCGTGATCGGGCTCCTGGCTGGCTTCATCTGCGGCTACATGATGCACGAAGCCATGGCAGCGCGCCAGCCGCGCCCTGCCTGGAGCACGGCCACGGCGGCCATGGCGCCCGCGGCGTCGGCGCCACCTGCAAGCGCGGGGACGGCGGCCCCCGGCGCGAGCGGCCAAGCGGCGATGGAGCGAGTGCAGCGACTTGCCGCGCACGTCAGGGACAATCCCGACGACGCGCCGGCGATTCGCCAACTCGCCAATCTCAATTACGACATCAGCAACTGGCAGCGTGCCGCGGAGCTTTATAGCCGCTATCTCGAGCTCGAGGCCAACGACCTGGACGTGATGACCGATCTGGGCGCGACTTATCGCTATCTCGGCAAACCCCAAGAAGCTCTCGCACAGTTCCGCAATGTGCGCGAATTGGCCCCGGATCACTGGCAGGCGCGCTACAACGAAGTCTTGATTCTGGCTTTTGATCTTGGGGATTTGAGCGCTGCCGATGCGGTGATGGGCGAGTTGCTTTCGCTTCAGCCAGATAACCCGGACGTCGAACGCCTGGCAGCGGAGCTGAAAAAGCGGGCGCAGGGAGCCTGAGGTTGACGCGTCTCTTGGTGCTCCTCGCGGTGGTCTTATTCCTCGCCTATCTCGCCGGGAGGGGGATCGCGCGTCTCCGCGACAAGCTCGGTGAGTTGCTGAATGGGCCAGAGGTGGCTGGCCAGGGGAAGGCTGCCAACCGCCAGAAAATCGGCAGCCAGCTGGTGCCGTGCTCTTTCTGCGGGGTTCATTTCCCGCGATCGCGAGCGATTCACCGGGATCCGGGCGACGGCCCGCGATCGGCCACCGCGCTCTACTGTTCCCAGGACTGCCAGCGCCAGGCGGCCAAGCCGGTCAACGACGTGACTCGCTCCCGATCCGCGTGATCGCCCCAGACCGTGCTGAACCGCCACGGCGTTTCGTTCGGGTGGCGGTTCCCGCGCCCCTTCCCGAGGCGCTGATCTATGCGATTCCCGAGACCCTTTCGGAGCTCGAGCCCGGCTCGCGGGTCGGGGTCTTGCTCGGAAATCGGCGGGTCGTCGGCATCGCCATGGAGCTTGCCGATGAGGCACCTGAAGGTCTGAAGGTTAAAGAGATACTTGAGGTTCTGGACGTCGAGCCGGTCTTGACCGGACAACATCTCGAGCTGGCAAAATTCGTTGCCGACTACTACCTCGCCCCGATAGGCGACGCGGCCCGTGCCATGATCCCGGGAGATCTGCCGCCGTGGGGCAATCGCCGTTTATCCCTGACCAATGCGGGGGCGATCGCACCGGCTCGCACGCCGGAGGAGGCGCGGCTGGTGGAGCTGCTGCTCGAACGGCCGGGCATTCGCTTAGGGGAGCTTCAGCAAATCGCCGGCATCCCGCGGCTGGCCAGGTGGGTAGAAGACTTGCGCCGCCAGGGCAGGATCACAGTCGAGGAGCCGGAAAGACGCGGAGGGCGTTATCTCAAGGCCGTCGAGCTACGTCCCGGAGATCTAAAAAGTCAACTCGAAGCCTGTGGGCGCTCCCCGTTGGGGCGCGCCGTGGTCGAGTACCTACAGGCCCTTGGTCGGCCAGCCACCGTGCGTGAGATCAGTTCGGCTGTCGGATGCGGTGCAGGTGTCGTCAGGCGTCTCTCGTCGCTCGGACTGTTGCGGGAATTCACCCAACCCGAGCGGTTGAGTCTGGAGCGTCATCGCCTGAGCGAACGGCGCGGTTCGCGCCTGGTCTTGCGGCCAGACCAGCGCACCTCGGTGGAGGCGTTGTGTTCGGCATTGGGTAGCAGGGAGTTCACCCCTTACCTGCTGCGAGGCATCACCGGGTCGGGCAAGACCGAGGTCTACCTTCGAGCGGTCGACGAGTGCCTGCGTCTCGGTCGCTCAGCCATCCTCCTGGTACCGGAGATTGCCCTCGTTCCGGCTCTCGGCGGCGTCAGCCGACAGCGCTTCGGTTCTGACCTCGCGATTCTGCACTCCAATCTCTCGACCGCGGAGCGCCACCAGGAATGGGAACGTTTGCGTCGCGGACAGGCCAGAGTTGTGCTCGGGCCGCGGTCAGCGCTGCTGTCGCCGGTTCAGAATCTCGGGCTGATCGTGGTCGACGAGGAGCACGACAGTTCTTACAAGCAGGACAAGACTCCGCGTTACAACGGCCGTGATCTGGCTCTGGTGCGCGCGCGTGCCAATGAGGCGGTGGCACTGCTGGTGTCAGCGACGCCGAGTCTCGAGAGTCGTCATAACGTCGAGCTCGGCAAGCTGCGCGGTCTCGAGCTCACCGAACGGGTCGGAACTGGCGAGCTGCCGGAGGGCATTCTGGTCGATCTGCGGCAGGAAGACGTCCGCCTGCGACCCGGTGAAATCCATTTTTCCGAGCGACTGCGCCAGGAGATCGAGGCCGCGGTCTCAGCGGGCGACCAGGTGATCTTGCTGCGCAACCGCCGCGGTTATTCGCCGGTCTTGCTCTGCCGCGCGTGCGGCGAGAATTTTCGCTGCGAAGACTGCGGCTTGCCGTTTACCTATCACCGCCGGGAAGGGCGCCTCCTTTGCCACTACTGCGATCACGGACTGGCGGTTCCCCGCGAGTGCCCGACCTGCGGCGAGGCGGCTCTCGAGCCGATCGGTGCCGGTACCGAGAGGGTCGAGGAACAGTTCCGGGAGCTCTTCCCGGCCGTCGAAGTCGACGTTCTCGACGCCGACGCCAACCGGCGCACCGGCGGCACCGCGGCAGTCCTCGAAAGGTTCTCATCCGGTCGGTCCCAGGTGCTGATCGGCACTCAGATGGTCGCCAAGGGACACCACTTTCCGCGCGTCTCGCTGGCGGCGGTGCTGTTCGCCGACAGTTACCTGGGATTCCCCGACTTCCGTGCCGTGGAGCGGACTTATGCGCTCTTGACGCAGCTCTCGGGTCGGGCTGGCCGCGGCGACCGCAAGGGTAGGGTCGTGATCCAGAGCTATCATCCTGATCACTATGCGATCCGAGCCGCGCTCGAGGGCGACGACGATGCCTTCGTTCGCCAGGAGATGCGCTTTCGGCAGTCGTTCTACTATCCGCCGTTCACTCGCATGGTCTTGCTGCTGGCCCAGCACAAGCAGCGGCACCGGGCCGAAGCGGGCTTGCGCGAGATCGCTGTCCATCTGCTCGCGCACCCGCTGGCGACGGCGGTCAGGATCGCCGGGCCGGCACCGGCGCCGCTCGAGAAGCTGCGGGGCAAGTGGCGTTACCAGCTGCTGCTGCGGGGCGTTTCGGGAGCCAAGGTCCGACGGCTGGTGCGCGAGGTCCTCGCCGAGCACCCCAACCCTGACGTTTCGGTCGACGTCGACCCTTACGATCTGATGTAGCCCCAACGCTCAAGCCCATGGCTGGCCGTTGGCCCCACCACTGGATCCAAGGCAAGTTTTGTGCGGGTTGTTTGACGACCATGATTGCCTCTGCTAGCTTCCAAGCCATGTCCGGAAACAATCAATTCGAGGAGCCACTCATCGAGCTCCGGCGACGCATCGAGGAGCTGGAAGGCTACCCTGAGGGCAGCGGGCATAGCGATGAGCTCGGACGCCTGCGAAGCGCTCTTGAAAAGAAGACTCGCGAGGTCTTCAACAAGCTGACCCCTTGGCAAACGACCCTGCTGGCTCGGCACTTCGACCGCCCATACGCCCTCGACTATATAGAACACTTGATGGAAGACTGGGTCGAGATTCACGGCGATCGGGGATTTGGTGACGACCCGGCCATCGTCGCTGGCTTCGCGACCTTTCGCGGCCGGTCGGTGGCGGTGGTCGGCCACCAGAAGGGGCGAGGTACCAAGGAACGGATCCGGCGAAACTTTGGCCAACCGCGGCCAGAGGGCTACCGCAAGGCGCTCCGGGTGTTTCGCTTGGCGGAAAAGTTCGGCCTGCCGGTGTTGACGTTGATCGACACTCCAGGCGCTTATCCGGGGATCGGCGCGGAGGAACGCGGTCAGGCCGAGGCCATCGCGCGCAATCTCATCGAGATGGCCGATCTCGCGGTTCCGATCATCGTCACGGTGACCGGCGAGGGCGGTAGCGGTGGCGCACTCGCCTTGGGAATCGGCAACCGGATCCTGATGTTGGAGTTTTCCATCTACTCGGTGATCTCGCCGGAAGGCTGTGCCGCGATTCTCTGGAAGGATCAGGACCGCAAGGCGGATGCAGCGCGCGCGCTGCGGCTGACCGCGTCAGATCTCGAACGGTTGGGGATCGTCGACACGGTCATTTCGGAGCCGCTCGGAGGAGCCCATACCGATCCTCACCTGGCCTGTGAACGGGTCGGCGAGGCGCTGGACAAGGCACTCGCTGAGGTCGCCGGGATCGAGCCGAAGGAACTGATCGCTGAGCGTTACCGGAAATTCCGGGCTCTCGGTGCGGTCGAGGAAAGGTAGGCCCCTGGCAGCCAGAGCAGCTGACGGGGCTAGCAGGGTCGAATGGCGCCAGGCGACCGCTCCGGCCACGGCCCGTGAGCTCGAACGCGCCGGTTATGAGCCTTGGATGGCTGCTTTGCTGGCGCGTCGTGGTGTCGAGGACGGCCCGGCCGCCGAGGCGTACTTACATCTCAGCCTCGAGCAGCTGCATGCCCCGACAGATCTGCGAGGTATCCCCGAGGCCGTAGCGCGCCTGCTCGCGGCTAAAACGGCGGGGGAGAAGGTCGTGTTGGTCGGCGACTATGACGCCGATGGTGTCTCAGGGACAGCTCTGCTGGTTGCGGTCTTTCGAGCGTGCGGGCTCGACGTTGAACCGATCTTGCCGAACAGGATGCAAGAGGGTTATGGATTCCAGCCCATTCATGTCGACCGTGCCAGAGACTATGAAGCGCGGGTCATTGTCACGGTCGACTGCGGGACCACCTCAAACGCGGCAGCGGCAGCAGCGCTGGAAGCAGGTATCGACGTCATCGTGACCGATCATCACCTTCCCGATAAGCCCTTGCCGGCAGGCGTCGTGTTGGTCAACCCTCAACAGGAGGATTGCTCTTATCCGTTTCAGGAGCTCTCGGGCGCCGGACTGGCGTTGAAACTGGGGCAAGCCCTGGCCGACGCGTGTGGTCGTCGGATCGATCCCCGCCTTCTACTGCGCGTCGCTTGCCTGGGTACGATTGCCGATCTTGTCCCTTTGCGGGGCGAGAACCGGGTCATCGCAGGGCTCGGCTTGGAGGAGCTCAGCCGGGTTCGAAGCGCCGGTATCAAGGCGCTGCTCGAGGTCGCTCGAGTACAGCCACCATATTCCACCGCCGATGTTGGCTTTCGCCTGGGTCCTCGTCTCAATGCTCCGGGACGGCTCGACTCGGCGACAGCAGCGCTCGAGCTCCTGCTGTGTCAGGACGCTGAGCGGGCTCGCCAGCTGGCGGAGGATCTGGACCGCTGGAATCGCGAGCGGCAGAAGAAGGAGCGGCGGGTGGCAGAACAAGCGCGGGCGATCTTTGCCGAACGCCAACCTCTGCCCCCGATCCTGGTCGCCTGGAGTGCGGAGTGGCATCGCGGGGTCGTCGGCGTCGCCGCCGGCCGGCTGGCACGGGAGTTCAACCGGCCAACCATTTTATTGGCGGTCGAGGACGGACTGGCGACCGGCTCTGGTCGCAGCATCGACGGCATCCACCTGCACGATTTTCTCAGCGGCTGGCGCGAAGAGCTTTGCCGCTTTGGTGGGCACTCCCAGGCGATTGGTCTGACCGCAGAGATCGAACGGCTGGAGGAGCTGCGCTCGGCCTGGGAGAGTGCCGCCGAGGTCTGGGAAGAACGCGTGGCGGTGCGTAGGTTCGAGTATGAGCTGGAGTTGGAACCTCGGCATCTATCCGCCGAAGTCTTGGGGCAACTGGCTCGATTGGAGCCTTACGGGCAAGGCAACCCACAGCCGCTGGTTCGGTTTCGCGGACCGCTCCATCTACCTTGGAAAGTTCGCATTTTTGGGCAGGGACACCTTTCCGCGGAGGCGATGGGTCCAGACGGCGGTAGGATACGCTTGCTGGGCTGGGGCTGGGAGCAGCGCTCGGCCGAGCTCGATGGAGAATTCGAAGTGCTTGGATTCCTGGAACAGGACCGATATCGTGGAACCGTGTTGCGGCTGGTCGACAGTCGGCCATATGCGCCGGCGGAACCACAGATGTCGACCGCTGCCGCCAAGACGGATGACGCGCTCAATGCAGTCGGAGAAGCAACTCTTTAATGGCCAGGCAACGCGCTAGAGACCCGGTTTTCTGGATCCGGCGGCTACTGCTGGCGGTCGGCATCCTGGGCGTCGGATCATTGGTCCTGATGCTCGCCGCTTATCGCTACGGCAAAAGCGGCCTCGACACCGAGGACGCCGAGGCGCCGGCGACATCGTCTACCAACGAGGCGGCTGTCACCGCCGGCGAAGGCCTCGACTTCGTCAATACCATCGAGGGGCGTCGGGTGTTTCGCATCCGCGCGGAGACCAGCTTGCAGGATCGGGAGGACACGGTCCACCTCGAGACAGTCATCCTCGACGTCTTCCGTGAGGATGGCGAACCCTATCGCGTCACCAGTAAGAATGCCCGGGTCAACGAGCAGACCTGGGAGGCGCGCCTCGAAGGCGACGTCGTGGTTTCAGGCTGGGGCGAGTTGGAGCTCGAAGCGCGCGCTCTCGATCTTCAACACGGCGGTCAGATTCTGGTCAGCCTCGGCGCGGTGCAGTTTCGATATCCACCGGATCTCGAAGGTCGAGCGACGAATCTGCGACTGGATCGGACCTCCGATACGATCAGTCTTTCGGGTGGAGTCCACATCCGCAACGCTGCCGGTGCTGAGGTCCCCATCCGACTCGATTGCGAGCGACTCGTCTATCGACGTGGCGAAGGCCTGATCAGAGCTCTCGACGATGTTTTCATTCGCCACGGCGAACAGGAGCTGTCCTCCCGCGCCTTGACCATCTTCCTGCTGGAAGATGGTCAATCGCTACGATCTTTGCGGGCACGCTGGAACGTCGCGGGGGCTGCCCTGGCGGCGACCGAGTTCGGCGGCCAGACCCGGGTCGAGTTCAAGGGCGACATCTTGCGGCTCGAGCCGTCCCCCGAAGATGCGACCACTCGAAAAGTATATCTTGATGGGACCAGCGCCGAGCCGGCAGCGGTGACGGTGGTCGACGCCGACGGGCTGGGCAGGACGCTCAGCGCGAAATCGCTCACTAGCGTCACCGTGGCCGGCCAACCGGTCTCGATCGAGGGTAAGGGCCAGCCACTCCTGATCGATGAGTTCCTGGATCTCGAGCCTCCCTTCCCGTTGCGACGTCTCTGCGCTCACCGAGCGAGGGCACTTTTTCTTGCCGACGGCGGGCTTGGCCAGATCGTGCTGAATGACCGAGTGGAGTTG
>JAAUXY010012276.1_pt1 | contig 18604 bp, 19 predicted proteins | sample 7278121 | NCBI WGS metagenome assembly JAAUXY01 (sample SAMN14350117, study PRJNA611818) | marine sediment metagenome | isolation source: surface marine sediment (1.8m) | place: French Polynesia: Moorea | collected 2018-08 | reverse complement strand
CCAGCAGAGGCCACAGAAGCAGCAGTTTGAGGCGACGGGGTACGGGCATGTTCGGCAATGAGGGCGGATTCGACAGGGCGCGATGATACTATCGTTTGTCGTGCCCGGGGACGAAATTGTTTACCGAATCGCCAAAACCCGGATGCAGCTGATCCGAAAGCGGTTTAGCATGCGTAACCTGAAAACCGAAACAAATCGATCGGAGGGTGTCATGAGTTTTCGCGAAGCGGCCGAACCGGCCTGCAGCCAGACCGACGGCAGTATCGAACTGGTTATCGAACCCAATGAGAAAGATCTGGGTGGTTTCAGCGTGCGGCGCGTTCTGCCGGCGCGGGAACGACGCATGGTAGGCCCGTTCATCTTTTTCGACCACATGGGGCCGGCCGAGTTTCCGCCCGGCGAAGGCATCCAGGTGAGGCCGCATCCGCACGTATGCCTGTCGACCGTGACCTACCTGTTCGAGGGCGAAATCATGCACCGCGACAGCCTGGGTTACGAACAGCCGATTCGCGCCGAGGCCGTCAACCTGATGACCGCGGGACGCGGTATCGTGCATTCGGAACGGGTCGGCGACGATCTGCACACGACCTCGCGCCTGCACGGCATCCAGTCGTGGATGGCGCTGCCCGACGGCGAAGAAGAACGCGAAGCCGCATTCGAACACTACCCGGCGAATACGCTACCGGATTTTGAGCAGGACGGCGTTGCCATACGCCTGATCATGGGTGAAGCCTGGGGCCACGGCTCCCCGGTTACCCAGTACCTGCCGACCTTTTATGCGGAATGCCGATTTGCAGCCGGCAGCGTGCTGACGCTGCCCGACCAATACGAAGAGATCGGTGCCTACGTCGTTGCCGGAGCACTCGAGGTGGACGACCGAATACTCGGCGCGAACCAGATGGCGGTCGCCTGCCCGGGCAAGACGTTGCGGCTCGCGGCACGCGAGGACAGTCATGTCATGGTGATCGGCGGCAGCAATCCGGGTGAGCGACACATATGGTGGAACTTTGTCGCCAGTTCGCGGGAACGCATCGAGCGGGCCAAGGACGACTGGCGCGAAAACCGATTCGGCCAGGTGCCGGGTGAGACCGAGTTTATTCCGCTGCCCGAGTAGCGGCTGTTGCCCGGATTTTTCGCAAGGAAAGCGGCGGGCACGGTCGCTCCGGTCGATAGCGGATCGAGTCATTCGGATTCGTCTGTTGGCCGCGGGATTGCCGCACCTATTGGCAACAATGCCGTTGCAGAAACGATTGCATCCAGCGCAGGGATGTCGGCAGGAAGTTTTGGCATTGGGCGACAATCCCGATAATATCCCACCCGAAGACACGTCGCCCGGCGCCTGTCGCGAGCCCGGAATCGTCGTGTGAATCGAACCGCTGTCATACCGAATTACGCGAGCAACAGTCCAGGGAGAAATACGATGAGCAGTTTGAGCCAACAGGAATGTGAAGCCTGCCGTGCAGATGCGCCTTTGATCAGCGATGAAGAGTTGCGCGAACTCATGCCGCAGATTCCCGACTGGCAGGTGGTTGTGGTCGACGGCGTCATGCAACTGACCCGAAGCTATACCTTTGCCAATTTTGTCGAGGCGCTGGCTTTCTCCAACCGCGTCGGCGATGTGGCCGAGGAAGTGGGGCATCACCCGGCGATCCTGACCGAGTGGGGCAAGGTTACGATCCACTGGTGGAGTCACGAGATTCGCGGCCTGCATCGAAACGACCTGATCCTGGCAGCGCGCACCGATGAGGTGTATGCGGCCTAGATCGCTGCCACCGATGGCCGGGGGTCTGTAAGTGCAGGCCAGGCTGCGCATCGTTGCGGCGATATTCATCGTCGTCGCGGTTGCCGTGTCGAGCAGCCGCGTGCTCGACGATTACACCGATCGTTACACCACCAACGCCATCACCGCCGCGGCGCTGAGTTATGCCACCGCCCGTGGTATCAATGCGCTGGTCTCGATGATGCAGAGCAGCAGCGTCGAGGCCGGCATCGGCGTGGTATCGGGATCGGTGACGGTTGGCGAGCTGCTGGACCCGATCAACGACATGATCGAGCGGTTTGCCACGGTCATGACCTGGGTGTTGGCTTCGCTCGCGGCACAAAAGGTACTGCTGTTGATAGCGTCGCATGAACTGTTCCTGTACCTGGTCGCGGTGGTGGGCCTGAGCGCTTTGCTGCTGCTGTTCTACGGCCCGCCGCGGATCCAGAATTTCGTTTTCCGGTCCTTCCTCGTGCTGGTGTTCGTGCGCTTTGCGCTCGGCCTTGCGGTCGCGCTCAACAGCGGCGTGGACCTGCTGTTTCTCGAGCAGCAGCAACAGCAAAACGACCGCGAAATCGAGCGCTTCCAGGAAAACCTGTTCAGTATCGACGGCGGTAAAAGCCTCGATGCCGACAGCCTGCGCGATTCGACACTGTCGTTCTGGGGCAGTCTCAGTCTCGACGAACTCGAGCGGCGTATCAGCGACGGTATCGAGAAATTCATCAACCTGGTGGCGATTTACCTGCTCAAGACCATCCTGTTTCCGCTGTTCTTTTTTTACGGTGCCTGGTACGCGATCCGGCTGCTGTGGCGATTCGACCTGAATCCGGATCGGCCGCGAAACGCAACCGCGGTCGAAGACGCAACCTGAGCGCCGCGCCCGACGCGGGTAAGCCGGGAAGGCCCGGTTCGAGCGTGCGGCTTGCGCTGAATCGGATGGCCGAGATTTTCCGTCAGTCACGCACCCGGGCTTCGGCCACCAGTACGCGGGTGGCCCGTTTCAGAAGCTGGCCATCGGCCGTATCATGGCCGGCGAAGCGGAGGGAAAAACGTGAAACGGCAAATTCGGGCGGCATTTTTCGCCAGAATTACTAGGCTTAAAGCGAACACAGACGTCGACAGCGGAAATCGGTTTATGCGAAACCTGATCCTGATACTTGCCCTGCTGGCCGCTCCGGTCGGGGCGGGCGAAGTCGTTGCGGAATCGCCGGCGCTCGAGCGCGGCGGTTACGTCGAATTGCGGGTCGACCGGATCGAGATCGATACCGCCGGCCTGACCGATGCCGCGGCCCAGCTGGCCGGCTCGATCGACGGGCTGGCGGTGTCGATCGACGCCCTCGCGCAAAGTGAACAAGCCCTCAGTGAAACCGAAAAAGCCGACCTGGTGCGCGCGGTACAAAGCGTCGAGCGCGCCAGCAATGCGCTGGCGGATCTCGCCGAGCAATTGCCGCTGGCGGCGCAAAACCTGGCCGATCGGCTGCCGCAAGTGGTGGAAAACGCGCGCGCGCCGATTGCCGAGTTATCCAGCGGGCTCAGGACCGCGAGCGACGGCGTGCTCGCGATTACCGAATCGCTGCCGGAAGCCACCGCCAACGCGCGCAAGCTGGTCGACGAGACGGTCGACTCGGTGATGATTCGGATATCGACCTACACGCTGATCCTGATTGCGCTGCTGGCGCTGGCCCTGATCGCGGTGGCCTGGTTCATCTACGCGCGTTACCTCGCGCCGATCGCGCGCCTGTTTGCGCCGCTGGCCGACGCACCGGAACAGCTGTCGCAAATGGCTGCGCACATGGCCGACGCGTCGCAAACCCTGGCCGACCTGAAGCAGGCCGAAACGGCGAGACCTTACCGCCGTTACAGGCGCAGGCCGCCGTCGAGCTCCATCACGCGCCCGGTGTAATAATCGTTTTCGATAATGAACTCGACCGCGTGGGCGAGTTCTTCGACCGTGCCGGTGCGCTGCAGCGGCACCGCGCTGGTGATGCGGTCGTGGGCCTCGGGCTTGAGCGATGCGACCATCTCGGTTTCGAACACGCCGGGTGCAATCGAATTGCTGCGAATGTTGTAACGCGCCAGTTCCCGGGCCCAGGTGGTCGATAACGCGACCACCCCGGCCTTGGCCGCGGCATAGTTCGACTGGCCGATATTACCGGCGCGGCTGATGCTCGAGATATTGATGATCACGCCGCCCTGGCCGTTGCGAATCATGCTGGTCGCGGCTTCGCGGCCGCACAGGAAAACCCCCGTGAGATTGATGTCGATCACGCGCTGCCACTGTTCCAGCGGCATGCGATCGACGATTTCGCCATCCTTGACCCTGACCAGCATGGCGTCGTCCAGCACGCCGGCATTGTTGATCAGTCCCGTAATCGGGCCCAGGTGTTCCTCGATCGAAACGAAGCTGCGGCGTACGTTGGTCTCACTGCTGATGTCGCAGGTAAACGCGAAAGCCTCGGCCGCGCCGGCCTGTTTGCAGGCGCCGACCACGTCGTCGAGCCGTTCGGCATTGACGTCGAGCAGCGCCAGTTTGGCCCCTTTGCGCGCGAGCATGAGCCCGATCGCCGCGCCCAGTCCCTGGGCCGCGCCGGTGATGACGAAATTATTGTTTTCGATTTGCAAGATAGCTTTCCTTCAATTCGTGTTTGAGGGTTTTGCCCGCGACGTTGCGCGGCATCTGATCGACGGGGTAGACGTCGGCCACCTTCTGAAAGCGCGCTTCCACCCGCGCGTTGATCCAGTCGGCGATCTCGGCCGGGGTCTCGCTGGCGCCGGGTTTCAGCACCACCGCCGCCACCGGGCTTTCGCCCCACTTGGCCGATTCGATGCCGAACACCGCGACCTCGAGCAGCGCCTCGTGGCGCGCGGCCACCGCCTCGATGTCCTGCGGAAAGACGTTGACGCCGCCGGAGATAATCAATTCCTTCTTGCGCCCGGCGAGATACAGGAAACCGTTTTCGTCGGCATAGCCGAGGTCGCCGGTGAACAGCCAGCCGTTGCGAAAAGTCTCGGCGGTCAGTTCCGGCTGGCGGTAATAACCGCTGGAAAGGGCCGGCCCGCGGCCGACGATTTCGCCGATTTCGCCGGGCGCCAGGTCGTTGCCCCTGTCGTCGACGATGCGCATGTCGAAACCGGGCGGCGGGCAGCCCACCGAACCGGGATAACGATCGAAGTCGTTGCGATCGAGCACGGTGACGAATCCTTCGGTCAGGCCGTAGAGTTCGTAAAAACGATGCGGAATAACCGCGTTTACCTGTTGCTTGTAGTTTTGCGCCAGCGGTGCGCCGATCGTCAGCAGCAGCTCCAGCGACGCCATGTTTTGCGGCGTGAAATTCTCGCTTTGCAGCAGCGCAATGATTTGTGCCGGCACCATCATGATGTGCGTGACCTTGTCGCGGCGCACGGTTTCGATCATGGCTTCGACGTCGAACTGCGGATGCAGGATGTAGTGCGCGCCGAGGAAAAAACAGGGCATCAGCGTAACGAAGGCGCCGTTGAACACGATCGACCCGGTATGCAGCACGACGCTGTCGCGAGTCATGCGAAACCAGGCGGCACAGTGACTGCCGTAGTGTGCCCGCACCAGATGACTGTGCATGATGCCCTTGGGCAGGCCGGTGGTGCCGCTGGAGTAGACGATGTTGAACAGGTCCTGTTCGTCCATCGCCGGACGCAGCGGCGCCGTTGTCGGGCTGTCGCCGATAAAGTCGTGAAAAGCCTCGTTGGCGCCGGCGTCGAGCACGATGTAGCGATCGGATTTGATCAGCGGCAGACGCTTGTGCTCATCGGCCAGCGCCTCGTCCAGCGAAGGGATCAGGAAGATCAGCCGGACCTCGGCATTTGCCAGCAGATTGGCGAGGCCGGTGGCGTTCAGCAGCGGGCTCAGTGGCACGAGTACCGCGCCGATCGACACCGTCGCCCAGTAAATCGTCAGCAGCTCGAGGCTGTTCGGCAACGCGGTGGCGACCTTGTCGCCCTTGCCGATACCGGCCCGCTGCAGCGCGTGGGCGAGCTGGTTGACGCGGGCGTCGAAAGCCTGCCAGTCGAGCTGTTCGTCACCGAAACTGACCGCCGGGGAGTCGCCCATGTGGCGGGCGTGATGGGCTATCAGGTTTTCGAGCGTAATCGGCAAGTCTCGTCCTCCGCGGATCGCGCCCGATTTTAAGCGAGCACGTGGCGCATTTCACGGCCTATTCGGTCTCGCTTGATCCCGATCAATACCGGTCGGGGCGGCCGCGCCTAGCCTTGTGGGCATGGCAAAAGAAAGGATATTGCTGATCAACGGGTCTTACCGGGATGACGGGGTTACCGATCAGGCAATCGACCTGGTGGCGACGGAGTTACGCGCCGCCGGCGCCGAAACCGATATCGTCAACCTGAGGGATTACCCGATCGAGTTTTGTCTCAACTGCCGCGAGTGCTGCCAGGCGCCCGGCGAAGCGCCCGGAAAATGCGTGATCGACGACGGCATGGCGGCGCTGATCGAGCGCATCGAGGCCGCCGACGCCTACGTGCTGGCATCGCCGGTCAACTTCGGCTCGGTGACCGCGGTGTTCAAGCGGTTCATGGAGCGCCTGCTGCCCTATGCCTGGTGGCCCTGGGACCAGCCTTATCCACGCGAGCGCCGGGAAGCGCGAAAAAAAGCGCTGCTGATTTCCTCCAGTGCCGCGCCGGGATGGTTCGGTCGATTCGTGTTTTCCACGCTGCGTCAGCTCAGGATGACCGCCAGGACCATCGGCGCGATACCGGTGGGGACGCTGTTCACCGGTCTCGTCAGCAACGAAAAAGACAAACGCCTGCCGCCCGATGCGGCCGAACGCGCGCGCAGCCTGGCGCATAAGCTGCTGCCGACCTGAGGCGAGATAAACCGACCCGGGCTGACAGGCCGTGGTCCGACCCCCTTTGCTCGCGACCGCCTTTGTTTTACGATGGCGGCATGGAGATATTCAAGCCTTTACTGCTGGTGGTGCTTGCCGGCGCGCTGCTCTACGGCTGCGGCGCGAATCGCGACTGGGCCACCGCCAGCCGCGAATCCGCCGGCATCGCTCCCGATCCCGGCCAAACCGAAGAAGCGGTACTGCACGTCTACGGCGCCGACGCCTTCGGCTGGCGCGGCTGGTTCGCGATCCATACCTGGATTGCGGCCAAGCGCGCCGAGGAAGATCACTACACGTTGTACGACGTTGTCGGCTGGCGTGGCCGTTACGGCGGCCGGGTGGTGCGGATCTATCGCGACATCCCCGACCGCTACTGGTACGGCGCACGCCCGGAGCTCATCAAGGCGCATACCGGTGCCGAGGCCGAGTCGCTGATCGACCAGGTCGACAGCGCCGCGCGCGCCTATCCGTGGGCAAATACCTACAAGGCCTTCCCGGGCCCCAACAGCAATACCTTCGTCGCCTGGATCGGCCGCGAAGTCCCCGAGCTCGATCTCGACCTGCCGTTCTCGGCCATCGGCAGCGGTTACGCCGACGAGCCGCACTGAAGGAAATCAAGCTGACGGTTAAGCTGTTTCCGAATCAGGTCAGCTTCGGCTTGATCGTTTCGATGCGGTGTTGCAAATAGTTTTTCTCGGCCTGGTTGCTGCAGCAGGCGATCGCGGCGGTGTAACTTTTGATTGCCAGTTCCGCCTCGCCGTTGCGCCTGTGCATGTCGGCCCGGGCGGCGTGCAGCGAGTGATAGCCCTCGAGGCTGGCCAGCCGCGGAATCCGCTCCAGGTAGTCCAGCCCGATCGACGGCGACTCGGCATAGGATAAAGCGACCGCCAGGTTCAGCTCGATCACCGGGTTGTCTTGCTGGCGCCGCAGTAACCGGTAAAGCATCACGACCTGTTTCCAGTCGGTCTGCTCGAAGCTTGCGGCATGCGCGTGTACTGCGCTGATGGCGGCCTGCAGCTGGTAGGGCCCGGCCTGGCCCCTGATCAATACCGAACCAAGCATGCGATCCGCAGTCTCGATCAGATCGTGTTGCCACAGGCTGCGGTCCTGGTGTTCGAGATCGACTATCCTGCCTTCGTCGTCTTCGCGCGCGCGGAAGCGCGATTGATGAAACAGCATCAATGCGAGTAAACCCCAGACCTCGGCTTCACCGCTCATCATCTGCGCCAGCATGCGAGCAAGGTGCATCGCCTCGTCGCACAGCGAACGATCGATCAGTTTGCCCTCGACACTGCCGAAATAGCCCTCGTTGAAAATAAAGTAGATAACCGCGAGCACATTCTCGAGCCGGGCCGGCAGCGCGTCGCCGGTCGGCACCTCGTAGGGAATCACCGCTGACCTGATTTTCCGCTTGGCGCGCACCAGGCGTTGCGCCATGGTGGCCTGGGGCAGCAGGAATGCGTTCGCAACCTGCTGTACCGACAGGCCGCAGAGCGTTTGCAGCGTCAATGCAACGCGAGTCTGCGATTGCAGCGCAGGATGGCAGCAGGTGAAAATCAAGCGCAGGCGTTCGTCGGGGATCTCTGTCGTTGCCGCGGTTTCAGTCATGTCTTCCGCCTCGGGTATCTCGATCAGCTGCAGTTTGCGGGCGTAATTTCGGTCGCGGCGCAGGCGATCGACGATCCGGTTCCTGGCGGTCTGCAACAGCCAACCTTCCGCTCGTTCGGGTATACCCGCTTCGGACCAGTGGCCGATGGCCTGGACCATGGCATCCTGTAAACCGTCTTCCGCCAGTTCGATATCGCCGTAACGGTGAATCAGCAGCGCCAGCAGCTTGCCGTAGGATGCCCGGGCGACCGCCTCCAGGTCGCCCGGGGCCTGCTCCGGGATCACTCGGGTTCGCAAGCTTCGGGCAGCTGCATGATGGGACGAACCTCGATACTGCCGAACCTTGCCGTGGGAATTTTGGCGGCGCATTCCAGCGCTTCGTCGAGATCCTTGCAGTCCAGCAGGTAATAGCCGCCCAGCACTTCCTTGGTTTCGGCAAAGGGCCCGTCGTGCAGCTCGGTGTTACCGTTTCGAACCCGCACCGTGGTCGCGGTACTGCTGTCCTCCAGCGGTTCCCCGCCGACAAACAGGCCTCGTGTTTTGACCTCTTCGGTGAACGCCAGGTATTCACTCATCAACTGGCCGAACTCGGCATCGCCGGGCTGTGGACCCGTACCTTCGGCCTGGTAGATCATCAGCAGATATTGCATCGGGATTTACCTCACATTTGCATGATTTCGGCGACCTCGACCGTACCGCCGGCCTCGAGGATCGGGCATCCCCGGGCGAGGTCGGTCGCCGCGGCCTGGTCACTCGCGTTGACCAGGCTGTAACCGCTGGTGGGATTGGCGCCGCCGTCCCGGGTAATGCTGCCGTCGCTGTTGACGGTCGAAGACGGACCGACGGGCGCACCCGGATCAACTACCGAATCGCCCATGCCTCCCAGCCAGGCTTGCCATTGCGCCATGACGCGCGCGCCTTCTTCCTGCGTTTCCGGCATTTTGCCGCCGTGATAGACAAAAATAAACTTGGCCATGCTGTCGTACCTCGTGTTGGTGTTGAAAGTACCGGTATAACGATTGACGCCTGACGAATTCGACACCTTTTTTACGGAAATCGACAAATTTTTTGCAACCGGGGTGTAAAGCTGGAGAGAACAGAGAGAAGGGGTTGGCAGGGACTAAACTAAATCCCTCGGTCTCCAATGCGCTTTGCGATTATTCAGGTTTATTGCCCGGCGCCGCGAAAATTCGGCGGAAGGTCAGGTTGATGCGTGGATCGCAGGGACGGCTCCGGCGCGCGATACCGTGGCGCCAGTGACGCTGGGTTTCGCCGGCCATCAACAGCAGGCTTCCGGACGGCAGCGGCAGTTTGACGGTGTCGAGATCGCTCCGGCTGCGGTGTTTGAGGCGGAAGTCGCGAATTGCGCCGAGGCTGAGCGAGGCGATCGTCGGTCGGGGGCCTAGCTCGGGTTCGTCGTCGCTGTGCATGCCCATGCAATCCCGCTCGTCGCGATAGTAGTTCAACAGTACGCTGTTGTAACTGTGGCCGGTTACGGCCTCTACCTTTTCCCTTATTGCAGACAGGCGCGTGGTCCACGGGTTCGGTTGCAGGGTCAGGCCGCTATAACGGTAGGCGGCTTCACCGTACCAGGCGCTCAGGCGCGGCTGCGGATGGGTCTTGCCGAACAGCGTGACCGAGTCCTGGCGCCAGTCGATAGTTTCCACGAGTTCGGCGAGCAGCTCTGCCGGATCGATGCCGAGGTCGATCTCGGTCCATACCGTCAGCTCGGCATCGGGTAGTGCCAGTTTTTCGCCGAAGGTATGGTTGAACAGGTCTTGCATCGATTTCATCCAGGGAGTGTGCCCGAATCCAGGCATGCCGATGCGTTGCGAAGCGTCATTTCAGCCCTGCTCCGACCAGCCGGCAATGAGTCCCAGTTTCTGAGCTCGCGACAGGCGCTTGATTTCGGCCTCGCGCCGGCTGGCGCTGCTGCGGTCGTGACCGTCTTCGCGGAACACGATTTGCAACGGTGCGCGGCCGCCGAAGTAACGCGCGCCGCGCGGACCTTCGGCGTGCTCGGCGAAGCGGCGGTCGGGGTCGGTCGAAATGCCGGTGTAGAGCGTTTCGTCGCTGGCCTGGATGATGTACACGCTCCAGTTACCTGCCATCACCCGCCGCTGCCTGTGCCTTGTCGAACGCTACCGGGGTGAATCCGACTATCGGCTGCGGCCGGTTAAATCCCTTGATCTCGGTGGAGCGGGTGTCGATCGCCTGCCCGCGGAGCACCTCCGCCACCGCCGGATCGTCGGCGAAACCCTGCGACATCGTGATTTCCCCGGCGCGGCCGAGGCCCTCGAGGCGCGCGGCCAGATTCACGGCTTCGCCGTAATAGTCGAGCCGGTCGTTCAGCGTAACCGCGATACTGCGCCCGCTGTGCAGGCCGATGCGGATGGCGCTGTCCTCCAGTTGCAGGCGGCGGTTGAACTCGGGCATCGCGTTTTGCATGTCGATCGCCGCGCGCAACGCGTCGTCCGGCAGGGCGAAGGCCGCGTGGATGCCGTCACCGACGGTTTTGACGATGTTACCGCGATGTTTGCGCACGATGTCGCCGAGCAGGGCGAAATGCTCGCGCACGAGGTGATAGGCCTCGGCGTCGCCGCGCCGGGCGAACAGGGCCGAGGAGCCGACCAGGTCGGTGAACATGAAGCTGATATTGCGGATGCTGACTTCGTCGCCCGGGCGCAGGACCTGGTCGGAAAACAGGTCGCGGAACACCTGCAGCGTCGTCACCTGTTCAGCGGTCAGCACGTCCTCGATCCATGCGCGCGACTCGATCACGACGGTGCGCGTGATGGTCCCGGTGTTGACCAGCACCAGCTCGTCGCTCGCTTCGCCGGCGTCGATTTCGACGGTTTCGCCGTCGACCAGTACTCGCGGGAACTTTCCGCCCGGCCAGGACAGAGTGCACTCGCCGCCGGCTTCGAGCGTGCGCAAGCGAAATTCGTCCGGGTGCAGCGCGAGGGGCAGGCGTTTTTCTTCTCCGGGCGCAAGCGGACACTGTGCCTTGATGTGCGGGGTTACGCCAGGACCCGAGCGGCAGAAAAAGCCGGTTTCGATGGGACGCACTGCCGGGCTCGGGCTGAAGCTCAGTTCGACGTTGCGGGTGAAATCGGCGTCGAAGTCGATATTACAGGCGTCACAGTGCACGCCCGCAGGCAGTTCGCTCATGTTCCGAATACGGGCCGGGGCGACGCGGCAGCGCGGACAGAGGACGTCCCAGCGCGATTCCAGCAAGCCCGCCCGCACCGACTGCAGGAACAGTTCGATCACGTCCTGGTCGGGCTGTTGCCACTGGCGCGCAATCGCGATCGGGCGCATGGTCCAGAGGTCGAGTTCCTGGCGCTGGTTGATGTATTCCACCAGTCTGGGCGCGAGACCGTGCGACCAGGGTGTCGCATCGATATCGGCGGCCAGTCCCTCGGTGCGCCGCAGGGTCGACGGGTCGGGCTGGTAGCTGGTCTGGAACAGCTGGGGCTGTTCGGCGTCGATCAGGCGAGCGGCGTTTTCCAGCAGCTGGCCGGCGTTGGCCTCGTAGACCGCCACCATGCGTTTGGCGATCAGGCCGCCGAACAGATGCCGGCTCTCGAGGTCCAGTTCGAGTTCGAGTTTACTCGTGGTGCCGAGATCCTCGAGCCAGGCGCGGGTCGTCATGCGTTTGAACGGACCGCGCGAGAATACCCGGGTCTGCTCGAACCAGCGTTCGGCAATCCAGGCCACCGGCGGTTCTTCCCATGCAATCTGCAGGCCGGCGATTTCGAACTCGCCGAAGATGCGTACCTGGCCGTCGGGTCCGGCCTGCTCGTGCGAGCGATAGCGCTGCATACCGAGCGCCTCGCCCCAGCGTGGCGTGTCGGATACCACAGCCCACAGTCGTTCGACCGGATGCCTGAACTCGAACTGGTAGCGTCTTGATACTCGCAATGTCTGTCTCGTGCTCCTGTATTGCCGGCCCCGATCCCGCCTGCCGCCGTGCCCGCCGATTGGACCGCGCCGGTCGCGGCCGGTTCGGTGGCCGGGCCGCACCGCAGCAGTATACGCCGTTTCCGACCTGGCCGATCAGTGCCGCCCGTGGGCGGAATGTTACGGCGACGGTTGCAGGCGAAAGTGCAGGGCCTTTGCCGGGCTGTCGAAGCGCAGCTCGAGCTCCTGTTTTTCGTAACCCCAGGCGTAAGCCGTGACGTGGTGTTCGCCGCCCCCCAGGCCGTCGAAGGCAAAGGCGCCGTCGCGATCGGTGCCGATCGAGCGGTAACTGGTGAACGACACCGGACCTTCGATGAACTTGCGGTCGACCGTCACCATCGCGTTTTCCAGCGCGATCCCGTTTTCGTCGCTGACCCAGCCGGACAGGTGGTAGTTGCCGCGATCGACGGTCAGTACGAGATTCTGGTAATTGTCGGCGTCGAGGCGCAGGCCGGTAATCCGGTAAAATTCGGGGCCGCGGGTCGTGAGGTCGATTTCCCCCGGGGGAAACTGCTCGAGGCGAAAGAATCCGCTCGAGTCGCTGATGATTTTGCTCTTGTGAGTGCCGGTGGTCAGGTTGGTCACGTACATTTCGTAGTTGGCCACCGGCATCGAATCGCGCGTGAGGATCATACCTTCGAAATCGATGAAGCGCAGCGCCGACAACTCGATATGAATCGGCGCCGGATTGCGGTCGACGGCGAAGCTGTCGTCCCGGTAGCGCGGATAGTCCGGTGTGCGATCGACCGTGAGTGCATAAATTTGCTCGGCGCGCACACCTTCGAAACGGAAGTTGCCGCGCGCATCGGTGAACTCGGTGAGATAAAAGCTCTCGTGGTTGCGACCGTAACTCGCGGCGAGCTCGACTTTGGCCCCGGCGATGCCGATGCCGTTCTCGTTGCTTACCCAGCCGCCGACCGTGACCGAGTCGAGCGCATCGTCGAGTTCGACATCGAGCCGATAGGTCGGTGCCGGGTCGAGTTCGCGCTTGCCGAGACGGATGCGCTCGGCGTCGTATCCCTCGCGCAGGAAATGCAGCACCGGGTATCGATGGCGCGGGAGATCGAGCGGCAGGCGGTAGCGACCCTCGGCATCGCTGCGGGTGCGGTGATGGTAACGTTCCTCGGCAATCAGCACGGCCTCGAGCGGTCGGCCTTCGCGGTCGACCACGCGACCATGTATTTCGAGGCGCTTGCGTCCGCCGGCCGGTTGGGCGGGCAGGTCGACGGCGGCGATTTCTTCCACGGCCGCGGACTGTTCCGCGGGCTGCGCGGGACGGGCCGCAAGCGGGCTCGTGATCGGCGCCGACGGGCGATCGGTAACCGTCTGCGACGGTTCCTGCAGCAGGTACTGAAACACCAGCAGGTAGAACGACAGGCACAGCAACATCGTCAGTAAAAGCGGTCCGATGATGTGTCTGAACCTCATGGCGGGCATGTGTCAGGATCGATTCCCGCGACCAAGATACCACAGACCGCCGCCGGCGCGCATGCGATCGCGGACTCGTATTCGAATGACTTGCGCTGATCGCGAGTTCTCAACAAGCACGCCCGAATCACATATAATGCGCGAGCGCGATACAAAAATGCCGCCACAAGAGCTATAAGTAAGGGATTATGGGCATGGAAAATCCTAACCCGGACGGGGCAGGACTGGAGGAATCGGACGTCGGCAGCTTTATTGTCTACGCCGACTTCAATTGTTCGTTCTGCCACGCTCTCAATGAACGTCTGCATGCACTCGGGCTCGACGATCGTGTCGATTTCCGCATGATCGAGCACGCCCCGCGCGCGTCCAGTCGCAAGGTCAGTTTCGAGGTTCTGAGCGAACTGACCAGCGAGGTGGCCGAGGTGCGTCGCCGGGCACCGTCGACATTGCTCAATGTTCCGGTTTTCAGACCGGCCAGCGCGGCGGCGACCCGACTTTATGCCGCGGTCAACCAACTTCAGCCGGATAAGGCCGCGGAACTGCGAAGGCTCATTTTCCGGGCGCTGTGGGTCGACGGTGCCGATATTTCCGACAGCACGTTTCTCGAGGACCTGGTCGAGCGCCTTGGCATCCAGGTCGACACCGCACCCGATGTACTCGACGAACTGGGCGACTGGCAGCGCAGCTGGGACGAGAACGCGAGTTACGATCGTCAGCTGCCGATTCTGATCAACGACCGTGGCGAGACGGTGGTCGGCTTTCCGCTGGAACCGGAGCTCGATGCCTTCCTGCAGAGCGGATCGCTGATATCGGGCGAAGGCTGGCGGGTCTCGTCGGACGTGGCCGACCTGCCGCGCATCCTGGTGCTCGATCGCGACGAGGCCAGTGTGCGCATGATCGTCGAACAGATGCGTAACGCCCAGGTCGAGATCGCGCCGGATTTCAAGACGCTGGTCGCGTCTGCGCTGCAGCAGGGTATGCCGGACCTGGTCATGGTCGATACCGGTTTGCTGGGCGTTGTCGACAGCACCGACTGGTGGCGCGACTCGACCGATTCCGATCTCGATATCGCGGTGCCGGTCATCTTCGTGTCCGACGATCCATCGACCCAGGCGGAGGTATCCGCGTTCGATGCCGGAGCCGCCGATTTCATCGCCAAGCCTTTCCATCCGCGGGTGCTGCAGGCTCGCCTCAACATGCACCTCAAGGCCCGGCGATCGCAGATTCAGCTCAACAACATCGCGCGCATCGATGCCCTGACGTCGATCTGCAATCGCCGCGAGTTCGACCTGCGGCTGATGTCGGAGTGGGGACGCAGCGCCCGGGCTGGCAAGTCGATCGCACTGCTGATGATCGACGTCGATCATTTCAAGGAATACAACGATCAGCACGGTCACTTGCGCGGCGACGAATGCCTGGTGTCGGTGGCGCGCATCCTCAGCGACTGCATGCAGCGCTCCAGCGACCTGATCGCACGCTACGGCGGCGAGGAGTTCGTCGCGCTGTTACCGGAAACCGATACCGAGGGTGCAATTGCGGTGGCCGAGTACTGCCGCAGCTCGGTAGAGGAGGCCGCTATCGCCCACGTGACCTCCAATGTGGCGCCGGTGGTGACGGTTAGTGTCGGCGTCGCTTCGATGATGCCGCTATACGACAAGAGTTCCACCCTGCTGCTGGAGCAGGCCGACATCAGTTTGTACCAGGCCAAGCAAAGCGGGCGCAATCGCGTCTGCAGTTTCAACGACTGATCCCTGCTTCGCGGACTTGCGGTGTCGGCGCGGTCAGCGCAAACGGCCGAGCAGGAAATCCTCGATCCAGGTGCCGAGCCGGGGCTGCACGAGGTAGCCGTAGGACTTGTGCGGGTTGCGCCGGTTGCGATGTCGATTGCCCTGGTGGCCGACGACCTCGAACGGGTTATGCAGATCGGCGTAGTCGATACTGCGAAAACGCCGGCGCCGCGGAAACAGGCCGAGCTCGCGCATCGGGGCATAAAAAATTTCGTCGAAGTTTTTCTGATGCGCGACGACATCGCCGAGGCAGGCGTAGTTGTGCCAGAAATCGATGTTGGCCGGAAACCGGCGCGTTTGGTGATCTTCGTGGTGGCGCGCGAACAGCAGGTCGCGCACGCTGGTATCGCCGAGTGGCGACCCGAGCGTGACGAACATTTGTACTCGTCGCTGGTGATAAGCCGCGAAGCCCTCGGTGTGTCGATGGGAAAAGCGCCACAGTACGTCATAGGCAATGAAGCTGCCCATGCTGTGGGTGATGAGTGCCACATCGCGACCTTCGTTCCAGGCGTGCCGCAGCGCCTGCTCGAGCGGCGCGCGCATCTGGTCCGCGATGTACTGGTCTTCGGCGTAGAGTTCGGTTTCGCGCAGAAAACGGGTCATGACCTCGTCCTTGACAGCGAGGGCGCCGGCGATCAGTTTGACCAGGTCGACTCCGCGATCCTGGAAGAAGCCACCCAGTTTTTCGCCGAGACCGACGTGGAAGTCGTCGCGAATCCGGCGGCGTTCGGCAATCACCCGTTCGACCTGCGCGCGCAGCTTGCGGCAATAGGCGGCATCGTCCGGAACATGATGCGGGACCACGTCGGCCCAGTAAGCCGACTCGAAGACTTCCGGCCGGTTTTCGAGCCGGGCCGCGAGGGCGGGATTGACGACCCGGATGTTCTCGGTCAGCGTATGTCGCCACAGATCGTGGGCCAGTTCACGCGGCGGTTTCGATCCCAGTCCGTGAACGTAGATGATCCGCTTGTGTGCGAGCGCGTCCGCCACGATCGGCTTCAGACCGCGTCGGCGGCAGCGCAAAGATTGGTCAGCTTGGCCATCGCGAGCTCACGATCGAGCATGGTCAGGCCGCAATCCGGCGCCGCGACCAGGCGCTCGCGATCGATGTGCTCGAGTGCCGCGGTGAGCCGCGCGGCGATTTGATCGACCGGTTCGACCCGGCTGGAAGCGATCGCGACGACGCCGAGCAAAACGGTGGTATCGGTGAAACGTTCGAGCAGTTCGAGATCGTTGAGGCAGTGAGCATCCTCGATCGAAACCTGCTGCACACTGCTGCGATTCACGGCGTCGGCGAGGCGGAAGTAACAGGCCGGATCGGCCTTCAGGTAGTCCCTGTCGTCGAGATGTCCGGGATAGCCGCAGCACATGTGCATGACGCGCGTCACTTCGCCGTCGACGCCGTCGAAGCAGCGCTCCAGCGCCTCGATGCCATAGTCGAGCGCGGCGTCGACCTGGCGTACGAACAGCGGTTCGTCGACCTGGATGTAGCGGCAGCCGGCTGCCGCCAGGGCCCGGATTTCGTGGTTGAGCGCTGCCGCGAGGTCGAAAGCGAGTTGGCGATCGTCGCCATAGTGCGCATTGGCGGTGGTATCCATGATCGATAGCGGTCCGGGTACGGTCAGTTTTACCGGGCGCGTGGTAAACGACTGCGCGAGCCGGTAATCCCGATCGAGGAAGTGCTCGCCGCGCGCCGCGACCGGGCCCGTGATCGTCGGCAGATCGGCAACCGCGGCGCCGTTGCGATGCACGCGCGTCGTCAGGCGGTCGAAGTCGATGCCGGACAGGTGGCGGCAGTGATAGTGGAGGTAGTTCTCGCGCCGCTGCTCGCCATCGGTGGGAATGTCGATCCCGCAGGCGACCTGGTCGTCGATAGCTGCGCGAGTGGCGCGCTGCAGCAGGTCCTCGGGAACCTGGTCGGCGTCGTCCTGGGTGTAGGTGAACGCGCGGGTACGCTCGTCCTGCTGCTCGTCCGTTTCGGCGAAGTTGCCGATCGCGACGTAATCGGGTTTGGGATAGGCGCCGATGCAAGTCGTCTCGAGACTCATGCCGGCATCATAAAGAACGAGCGCGGCGAATAAAAGTCTTGTCCGCGCGTTGCCCGAGCGGGCAAACTGACCGGCGGCGGCGATGCGGACGAGTCCGTAAAACCCGCCCGTGCGTATGAGTCTTATGCCATCCCGAGGTCCGTCCCGATAGTACGCCATGTCTGAACTGAGAGATTTCCTGGATCGGCACCGGTCGATATTCGTGCTGACCGGCGCCGGTATCAGTACCGCGTCGGGCATTCCCGACTATCGTGACGAACGCGGCGAGTGGAAGCATCGACGGCCGATGGAATATCGCGAATTCGTCGATCGCGAGTCCGCGCGCCAGCGATACTGGGCGCGTTCATGGGTGGGCTGGAAACGTTTCCGACAGGCCGAGCCCAATGCCGCGCATCGCGCCCTGGCCGAACTCGAGCGTCGTGGCAGTCTCGAACGCATCGTCACTCAGAACGTGGATGGATTGCAGCAGCGGGCGGGCAGCCGGGAGGTCACCGAACTGCATGGCTCACTCGCTCGCGTGGCCTGCATCGATTGTGGTCAATCGTTTTCGCGCGAGCTCATGCAGCAGCGCCTGCTGGACCTCAACCCGGTGTTGTCCGGGCTGGATGCCGTCAGCCTGCCGGACGGCGATGCCGAACTCGATGCCTTCGACAGCACGCAATTGCGGTTGCCGGCCTGCGAGGCCTGCGGCGGCGTGCTCAAACCCGAAGTCGTGTTTTTCGGCGAGAGCGTGCCGCCCGCCTGGGTCAGCGAGAGTTTTGCCGCGCTCGAACGGGCCGATGCGATGCTCGTCGTCGGCTCGTCGCTAATGATTTTCTCGGGCTTTCGCTTCGCGCGACGCGCGGCCGAGCTGGGTCTGCCGATGGCGGCGGTGAACCTGGGGCGTACGCGGGCCGACGATCTGCTGAGTTTAAAGGTCGAACAGGACTGTGCCGCCGCCCTGACCGCGGCGGTTGCCGGGCACTGACGACGGGTCTCGAGCCCCTGGCAGCGAAATCCGAAACGTGAACTGCTGCGCGAAATTTACCTGACGCGGTTCACAGCGCCGTCAATCGCGGCCGGGTCCGGGCACCCGATCGGAAATACGTCACAGTTCCGCAATCCGCGCCTGACTATAAAGCCGGTTCGAGTTTT
>JAAUXY010114076.1_pt1 | contig 18620 bp, 12 predicted proteins | sample 7278121 | NCBI WGS metagenome assembly JAAUXY01 (sample SAMN14350117, study PRJNA611818) | marine sediment metagenome | isolation source: surface marine sediment (1.8m) | place: French Polynesia: Moorea | collected 2018-08 | reverse complement strand
TCCTGAGTCGATAAATTCATGTGGTAAACACCTGTAGGGGGCGTCGGAGTCGGCAAGCTGATACACAACACCGATCCCTCTCGCCGGGTCGCGTTGCACAAACGACCGTTTTCGAGAGGCCGAGTTCTTCAAAATCCGCTTTAGCTTTCTCCCATAAATAGCTCGTTTTTAACGAGTAGGGTTTGGTAGGGGTTTTCTACACTTGCGTTGAAGGGAAACAGTGCTTAAGACTCATTAAGCAAGCTAAGTAAGCCTTGCCGCTGCCGGAATACTGAAGGTGATTCCAGCAGCGCTTGCCTGTTTTGGATGAATTATCCCTAAAAAATAGCTCCCGGAGTTGAAGCAATGAACCACACTGTAGAAGAATATAAGCCTCGTCTTCATAACGATGGCGGTCCCGCCGAATCGAAAAAAGAGTATCTTAACCGCATACACCCGCTACTCCCAAACTTTCCAGATGAAGTTTTACTTCAATGGTTTTATGACCACCATCATGCGGTGGGTCAATACGAAGGCCTCGATTATCCCACGTTGGAATTTGAGAAGGTCACGTGGCAGACAGAAGATGTGCCCTCATCAGCTTTTGGACCAGACAGAAAAATCAAAACAATCGAACAACGTAGACACGACTATTTTGAAGAAAATGACGGAGGGCCTAGAATGAGTGAACTCGGTGATTACTTTAAATGCCACGGGACTTGGCCTGTGCCACCTATTTTCCTACAAAATCTTGAAGGCAATTTTAAGGATTCTACTGGATATCGATATGATGGCGCTCCCTATCATTTAATTGAGGGCCATAGAAGACTTGCTCTCTTTTTGGGATTTAAAGATTCGGGAAAGCTAACAGAATCTCATCAAGTTTTTGTAATGAAGGCTAAAGTCGCCGAGAAAGACAAACAAGATATTGAAGGCTAACAGCCGTAGCGTGGCAGGCAACCAAAGCAGGGCTGGAACCCTGCTCTGGTTCTTTTTAACGTGCATTGGCCTCGCACGACTAGTTTTATTTAAGTGTGTTAGTAGCACACTGTCGCTATAAGAACGACGATGGCCCAAATAAATTCGGGCTCAATATATAGGATAATCTTCACATGATTATCCTCCAGAAGTTTTTATTTGGCGGGTAGCTTGCAGCTGCCCGTCGTGCAAGTAACAGCTCTAAGCATGTTACTTACTAGATAGTATGGATGGTGGTTAGATAAAGTTCGGTAGCTAGAATCTGCGGATAACTGCTTTTTCACTCAGCTCCACAAAGTATACTTTATGACACCCCCTAAAAACTGTGTCCCAATTGATGTCCCAAAAGGGAATTCTTAGAATGTCTTAGACTGAGTGGGACACAACAAAATGAGGGGGAATGGCTCAGATCGCCCCCCGGTTGTCCGAAGATCGGGGTCCACCGCAGAGGTTCATCCATGGAGTTGTAAAGACTGTTGAAGGATAATAAAGGTTAAGGAGAAAAGTGTGAATGGTTATCAAGTGTCCGGGATCATCGTTAGATTTGAATAAATGTCGCCACTCTCCCTGATCGCAGTGAGTAGCGTTATCAACTCTTACCTTCAATGGGTGGTTGGATAGCTTATCTGATACTTTATCGAGAAGGGAGCTGAAACCTTTGACTGTTTTATTGAAAAAGATGAGAGAGACTTTGCAGTCTCGCCAAGTTGAGTAGCCAAAAAGCTGCTCTATAGCCGTATCGACGCCTGCAGGTCCTGACCAAACTTTACATTCAGCAATAAATGCTGAACGATTATTAGCTTCTATACAAATATCTGTTTTCCCTTTATCTCGAAACGCCTCCGAGTTTGCCCTACCTTCGAAGTAGCCGTTCAGGTGAGAGCAAATAAAGTCACGGAGATCTTCTTCATTGTGCGCAGCGTAGGGACGTGGTGTTCGCTCGAAACTTCTACCTACATGGCGAATCAACTTGAGAATGAGTTCATAGATCTCTGGGGTAATATGGTGGGCAGGCTCAAGGTCAGTTGGTATTGTTGGTCTTAAAGGAAGAATGATGTCTACAACTTGTGCCGTATCATAGGGTGGCATATCCTTGCGAGGGTTCAATGGAATGTCGAGAAAGGTAGGAAGTTCTCCGTTGGCTACTAAACGTTTGATGCGAGCTTGGACCGCGGACTTTACGACATTCGGAAGTTTCTTATTGAAAGTTTCCACGTCATTGTTTATCCACTGGACATATTCCTGAAGAAGTTCTAGCTGCTTATCATGCCATTTCTTAATGTCATCTTGTGATCTAGTAGAAGGATGTTCGAGTGTAAGAATAAGATAGCCAGAACATGATGTGTTGTTGTCTTGAATTATTCCTTCTGGACGGAGGTTATGGCTACTTGTAGGTTTAGTTTCCCATAGTATGGGGTGGCCTTTATAGGGGTAGTAGATTTTTACTTCAACGCCATGGCTGGTTACTTGGTTTCCCCAGTTGCTCGTATGTGTGACGGATATTTCTTTCGGCATTTGCATAGAAACACCTTCCACATCGAGCACCAATGGTTCAAATTGCCATTTACTTACATAGTGTTGGATAAGTTCTTTTTCTGGATAGGACAGGAAGTTACCTCCGGGCGTTCTGTCTATGTCGTTGATGTCGTTTATTACGTGTTGTTCTTCTTTAGGAAATGATTCACTAGCGGAGTATCGTGAAAATAAACGTTGTTGCTGGCTCATGGCGTACTTGAATGACATATTCCATTATTTGCTTAATCTCTCCATAGCGAATCATTGCTTTTCTTAGAGAGCGGTGTTTCGCCTATATAAGATAGAGCTTAGCGCTTTCTCTCGCCACTCCCTATTTCTCCATCAGCGCTAAGACCCTCAAATCGGCCAGTGTCATCAAACGTTCGTTTGATGACACACTTCGTAAAGGAACTGGCCAAGCGGGGCAGGAGGCGGTTAGAATTTAAAGTGGATCATCCTATTATAGTATTCCTCATCGATCCTGGTCTCTGTCTTTTTTATTTCCGACTGATCTATTCAAGTGCTGCGTTTCAGCAAAATGAAACCGATCTAGGGCATTCCGATCCCACGTAAAGGGAACCGTTTTTATGGGGTCGAACTCCACCAATCAGGTGCTTTCTAAAAAAGTTTGGCAAAGTCGCAAATATTTTCGAAAAAAGCCTCTTTCTCGCTGAACTCTGTACTATTTCTTTATAAATACTAAGGGATGAGATCGAGTGAGTCGGTCTTTAATACAACAGAATGAAAGAGGAAAATATCTATTATGAAATTATCACCCAATATGAGGCAACTAGACGTAATTGCATATAAAGGTGACTTCCAAGATGCAAATGAGGATCAAATTAAAGGGCTTCTAGAAGCAGCAGTAAAGGAGCAATTTGAAAAACTAGGTATTCCCGATTATGACATCCGTATTTCGGTAGGTAGAAGAAATATACGAAGCATTACCTGCATGCCAGCTGAGGAGACAGTTAACGGTAAGAAGATTCACACAGAAACGCTTGTTCGCAGTATCTACAACCACGTCTCTGGAGAGCTTAAAGAAGTGTAGAAAACTGCGATCTTCGGACAGCTTACTAAGGTGGGACGACCGGAGATCCTGTTTCGGTGGCTCATTACGCCTCCATACCTTCTGCGGCAAGCGATATCAAGAGCACAAGTAAATTAGGCGAATCCTCTGTGGTGGACTTGTTACTTAAGTATCGCAGATACTATTTGTGCAATCGTTGCGATACTGATTACAGCACCTAGAAAAAAAGAAGCACGTTGCATATTCAGCAACTGCCTTTCATGAGAAAGTGTTTGTTGGTGTTGATAATTCCGGAAGGTCCGCTCTTCGTCTTGTCTTGCACAGTCAAGCCGGTGCATATCGGCCTGACGCGCAGCCGGGTCGCCATATCCACTACCATTTGAGAATATTTGATCCTGAATCTCGGATAGAACTGCACGTGCATTCAACCATTCACGTTCTGCTGGTAGGGCAGTTTGAGCTTCAATTTTTTTTTGTTGAGATTCCATGGTTCCTTTATGTTCCATCCATTCTCAATGGTAGACCTCGCTCATTCGGCAACTAAAGCTTACTAAGAAGGAGAAGCACGAACTACCTTTATCGCAAAGAATTAGCGAGATTCATAAGTATTGGCAAGTGCGTACATACTAGGAGTGTTGTCGCTGCTGCAAAAGTGCTGTTATTCGCTGCTCTATACTTGTCAAATTTGGAGAGTTTGGTGAGGTTGTAGCCCTCTGGCGGGGGTTCATTTATAGGAATGTACGGTAGGTTAACTGCTGTTAGTAATCTTGCTATCCCCCTTCAGCGAATAAGCGCACTTTCGGCCCGGCATCAACAAGGGGTCAAAGCAGGTCTTGTACTGGTTCAGCTTAACTACGGCAGGTTTAATAAGGCACTCTAGGCAGGCGAACCGCCCCAGAGGGGAGGGGACTGTTGGAACTTAATTATTTCATAGCGCTAGTCAGAAAAAGAGCTAACATAAAGGACATTATGTTATGTATTCAGGCCTTACCTCCTGGGTTACTCAGGAGCTTCAGAAGTGGAGGTGTAAAAGGGCCAAAAAAATCCGTATCCTCCATCTATGTGCCTCAGCTAAAGTGAACCATTCATACACATAAACTCTTCCAAGTAGCTGAAATAGAGCATGTTTTTTATAACTTTCGGATCTGCTTGGAAATATATGCTACTTCAAGGTGGGTCCCTTTAGCTGAGCAGCACCCCATCAGCATTTCTTGCCCATCTGCGTTCTCCCTAAGGTTTGATACTAGAATCAGGATGTTAAGTCTGGTATAGACAAGCCGTAGTTTACATCTCCTCAACTAACCAGCTCATCCACGTAATTTCTTTGAAAGCGGGAAGAGCTGCTTATGATTAGGTTGTTTACTGACTATAGAAAAGGAACCATGAACAGCATGCGATCACTCATCTTCATTTCTTAGATAACCTCATGAGGCATAATGGCTATTGACCCACCTCATAAGCAAAAGACAGTTTTAGAAACCATTCTCGAATGGTCTACAAATCGTCCAGAATGGCAACAAGACGCATTGCGCAGAATTGTCCAGAATGGACAACTTGATGATAGTGACATCAATGAACTTACGATTCTTTGCAAGCAGGGCAGGCCTGTGGCTACTACTACCTCTGTGAATCCCGTTCCGCTTGATAAAAGTCACCTTCCAGCTAATCCTGAAGTAGGTGCATCATTGTCCTTGGGCTCTATAAGGAACGTTTCAGGAGTCAACAATCTTGCACCGTCACAGGACTTAAGTTTTGAGCCGACAGGCCTCACCATTATCTATGGCGACAATGGAGCTGGAAAGTCAGGATACGTGCGTATCCTTAAGCGGATTTGTCGTTCTCGTCATCGCGGGGAGATATATTCTAATATCTATGCACAACAACCGACGGAGAATCCCACTGCAACCATCACTTATTCTGTCGGAGGAGTGGAGCAGGCACCTGAAAGCTGGCACGACAACAACCATCCTCACTCTAGACTTTCGGCAGTTAGCGTTTTCGATAGCGATTGCGCTTCTGTTCATATTGAAAGAGAAAATGATGTGGCCTTTCGGCCCTTTGGCCTCGATGTTCCGGATGAGCTTGCTACTGCGTGCCAACGTGTTAAGGAATTGCTTACGAGAGAGAAAAAGTATCTCGAAGAAAAACGTCACCCCATTTTTCTCAAACCAACATGGAAAGAGAACACAGCGGTTGGTAAGGCTCTTACCTCGTTGCGACACGATACAGACACCAACAACCTTAAAGACTTGGCTTCTCTATCCAAGGATGAGTATCTTCGTCTACATCGGCTCAAAGAAGACTTGTCGAAAAACGCACAGAAAGCAGCAGCAGAGCAAAATTTAAAGGCTGAAAACATAAAGGATTTGCGTAATGCAATTGCACGAATAGAAGCACAAACAACAGATGATGCACTCAAACGAATTTTTTCCCTAGACCGCGAAGCCAAAACCAAGAGAGAAACAGCACGCCTTGCCGCAGAAAAGGCGTTTTCAGGTGATCTTCCTGAAGTTGGTGGGACAGTGTGGCGCAATCTATGGGAGTCAGCACGTCGCTACTCTACGCAGGTGGCCTATCCAAATCAGCCCTTTCCGCCTTCTCAAGAGGAGGTGTTATGTCTTCTTTGCCAGCAGCCTCTAGAGGCAGAAGCTATGCTGAGAATGGCGAAATTTGAAGAGTTCATTCAGAAGGATACCGAGCGCCAGGCGCAAGAGGTAGAAAATCACGTCCTGACCGCACGCTCGCAGCTTATCAATCAAAGTATTGCGACTCGCTCTATCGCACCAAATCTGCGCGAGGTTGAACTACAAAATTCGGAAATAGCACAGCAAACGCGTCGGTTCATTGCTTCGGCTAGGGTAAGGCGTTATGCGCTATTGAAGGCCTTAAGTAGTGCTCGAAAGCAGCTCAGTCTTCCCAAAGTGCCATTTAACCCAAAGACCGAACTTACGCAGCTAGAAGCTACTATCCGAGATTATGCACTTGAACTTCAAAAGTCTGCAAAGGACGAAGAACGGAACAAGCTTGAATCTGAGCTTGCTGAACTTATCGATCGGGCAACCTTACACGATATTATGCAGATGGTGCAGGATGAGAGCAAACGCCTCAAGGATATCCACTTCCTTAAACAATGCATAGCAGAGACTGCCACCAATACCATCACTAAGTTCGGTAATGATATTGCAGACACCTTCACTACCCCACAGCTTCGTGATCGGTTTCAAGAAGAAATTGTTAAGCTAGCTGCTGACAAGGTTCGTGTCGAGATTGTTCGTTCCGGAGGAAGATCTGGATCGCCGAAGTATCAAGTTAGACTATTTGCAAACCCAGGCGCGAAGGTTGCTGTTGTGCTTAGTGAAGGAGAGAAAACTTGCGTAGCGTTGGCTGCATTCTTAACTGAACTCGCCACCGCGAATCACCACTCCACGCTCGTTTTCGATGATCCTGTGTCATCACTAGATCATCGGTGGCGTAAACAGGTTGCCAAGAGACTAATCGAAGAAGCACGTAATCGCCAGATCGTAGCTTTCACACATGACCTGGTATTCGTGAATGATTTGCTTGGTCTCGCACAAAGAAACAAGCGGCCAACTAAACTCATTACCGTAAGTCGTGGACAACTAGGCGCGGGTATTGTTAGCGATGGTTTGCCCTGGAAGGCCAAGAGCGTTGAGGATAGGATCGATAAGCTCGAAAAAGAAGCTCGTGATGCAAAAGTTCTGTACGAGAGTTGTGAAGAAGATGAATATCGTCAAAAAACGGCGAATATATACAACAATCTAAGAGCATCCTGGGAGCGTGCTCTTGAGGACATTGCTTTTTTTCGTGTTGTGCAACGCCATAGAGACTATGTTGAAACGACAAACCTAAAGAAAGTGTCTGTTTTAACAGAAGCTGATTGCGATGCATTTCAGGTAGCTTTCAAGAAGTGTTGCGACGTTACTGATGCTCATGATCCATCAGCCGCACGAAATGCCGAAGCACCTCCACCTAATGAGATACTCAGTGATATTCAAGCATTGAAAGGCTGGGTGCAAGAGTTGCGGTCGCGTCAGAAGAACATTAATTAGGTAAATCTCCGCTAAAGGCAGCAGACCCGCGCGCGTGAAGTCTTGTTTGCTCACTAGACTTTTTATAGAGGGTATCACGCATATTGGTGTTCATGGTGATCTTTCCATAAACACGAATATGCGTGATACCCTTAGAACATATTCTTACATCTACTTGGGCGGTACCCATTCATGGGAAGGGCGGTTTATCTCACTTCGGGGCTTACCTCGGCTGATTGGATAAAATCTCGTAGCAATTTTCTCCGCATGGTCTTCAACCATTACGTCGTGAATGAATTTGTGTTTTCCAACAAGCCTTACGCATTTAAGACCTGACTGATCATATTGGTCTAACTTCACAAGGTAATCATCACCGAAATCTATATACACAGGGCAATTAGCCTCCAACCAGGTCTTTCTTGGCTTTACCCAATCATATTGGTGGTATCCGCTATAGGATTGGAGAATTTCATTTTCAATTTCACGTATCGAGTGAATCCAGCCACCACGTAAGGTTGCTTTTGTAATAGATGCGTCGTCTTCAATAGCTTCTGATAGTCTGAAAAACAGTCCGTAGTTTGCTCCATGCATATGTCTCTTAGCTTTGCTCCAAACTATATCCTGAGCTAGTTCTGATTTTGGATCAGGAAGCATGTGGTAGATATCGAAATTGTTTTGAAAGACCATCCCATCAAGAACCCAAACTAAATTCTGGTAAAACGTTTCACGAGATATTCTTTCAGTGTCTGTTATAGTCGAATGCTGTAACTCAATAACGATCCCTGTCGGAGTTTTAACATCGGCTCTGTGAACTTCACCGTCTTCTGCTGTATGAGAAACTTCCCTACATTCTAATGGAAATTTATTTTTCCAGTTTCGATGCCATAATGTCTCATTCTCCCACCATGGATCACAATCCCTAACTCTGTGGTGTGCCCAATGGTGCATTATACGAGGACCACACTTGGCGATTGTCTCAGCACCACATACAGGGCAATTTCCTCTTCCTCCCGGAAATGCTTCCACTTTTTCCTTATTTACTAGTGCCAACTGCATAGATAGTGCTCGAAATGTTGTGTGCCCTAACGCCGAGCTCTGCGGAAAATTAGTCCGATAGCAGCGTTTTGTTAGGGCATTCCATTCTCGACTCCCAGCAAGTACGAATAGGGATTTCCACGTATGGCTCCATCCTTTTCTATGTTGTAGAGAATACCAGAACTAATGAGCGAAACTCCCACGCCTACTAATAAAGCATTTGAAGTTGCCAGTCCCACACCGGCAAGCAAGGAGGAAGATCCAACAGATATAGATGCAATCTTTAACCAGCTATCCGTTAACCATTTTATGCGACTACCGGTGAGACTTTTCTTTAAATCATCTATAGAAGGCTTTACTTCATTCAAATAAAGATCACTTGCGTATTGCTGCATTGCTTCAAGGGGAGCATCGGACGGAAGGGAAGAAGAAAGCTCTCCAACCTTAGCGCGAAAGCGGCCAAGCTCCGAGGCGTAATTTTCTCGGTAAGAAATTATTTTCTCAACTGGTGTTTCCGCATCCAAGGTTATCTTTTCCAACATCAACTGAACCAGAAGCCCTTGACCAAACTCTTTAGGAACTCTGTGCATGTGTCGATGAAACCTGAATTTGTCAAACTCTTTGTCGGTGAGATATGGCATATGTGCATCAGCTTTAACTTTGAGACTTAAGTTGTGAGGCAAGGGTGCTGATGTAACTAAACCTGCCCCAACACTATCAGAGAGACGAGAAGCCAATAAGGTCATATAAAATTCTGCAAATCGATTATCCACCCGCAGAAATCCATCATCACCTGGATGACTCAAGCCATAACCCCTAAGCATATACTCTATTTCATATGCGAGTTTCTCAGGATGCATCCGGACAATCCCACCAAGGGAACGTGGCAATTTTTCTGGGTGTAAACGAGTAAATTCATTATCTGTACCTGACAACAGCTGCAAGCCTTCTTCACTCTTCAAGAAACGAAAGACAATTGGCGCTAGCTCTTCGATGTCTTCAAGTTCAGGAGTTACGTTAAGAGGCGAAAGGATATTGGCTGATTGCATCTCCCTGGCTGTAGGGCTTTGGTAAGGCTGTTCAACAGATGCCGGGACAATGGATTGAATTTTATCCCAGTAAAGTCCCGCCGTTTTTAACCATGCTTCATCGTGGATATCAATCCATGGATAGTAAAGCGACTTTGTGAATGCCATATAGTTCTCCTTAACTTCGCGGCGGATACATCCGAGCTAATAGGTGTTTAATGGATGGTCCGCATATGAAAGTCTCGTTGGCTATCCTCATTTCCCATAGAAGTTTATTCAAATCAGTTGATCGCGTATCAGTTTTTCGCTCTTCCCGTCAAGTACCCAGTTATGGGATATCAGTGTTTTCTCAATTTGCACCGTAGGAAAATATGTGGTGGTGACAGCTCTTTCCGGAACCTTTTTCTTTTTGCTTAAAATAGTCCATAGGAATATTTTATCGATTCTGGGAATCGTTTTTCCAAAAGTTCCCGCAAGAGGTGTCACAGCCGTCACACTTTCAATTGACGTATCGATGTAGTGGTATGCTTCATCTATTGTCGCCGCTGTGTCTGAAACACAGACTATCTTCTATGTCTGCTCAGTCAGAGGTTGAATCCATTGGCGAGAATCTTACGCAAGAGTGAACAGTCTTTAGAAGGAAATGTTCCTCGCAATATAGGGTCCCGCCCGAATCGGTGTGAAAATATGATCTAAGAACACCTTCGTTTCTTGAGATGTAATTCACGTGTTTTAATGAAGTGATTAAGGGCATTGGGAGAGACATCGAGTATCTTGGCAATGGATGCTTTCGAGACTCTCTTTCCTAGAAGCACTTTGATTTCGTTCTCTTTTCCGTCAAGCTTAGACTTACCGAGTGTTCCCTTGGGCCGCCCCAACAAGCTTCCTTTCTTTCTGGCTGCCGCAAGCCCCTCTTTGGTCCGCTCGGAAATAAGGTCTCTCTCTATCTCAGCGAATAGGCCAAAGAGTGCAATCATTACCTTGGTCTGCATGTCCTGCCTGCCCTCGAAGCGAATTGCCTCTTTGATAGCCACGAAACGAATCTTGCGGGCAATCAAGGTATCGACCAGGTGAATGATTTGGCCAAGGCTGCGGCCTAATCGCGACAGCTCGCTCACAATCAGGCGGTCACCTTTCTCAAGTCCCTCGATTATCTTAAGCACCTGCTGCTTCTGCTCAGACCCCCGAGAAGAGAGCTTTGTCTGGACAAACTTGCTGACGGTAAGGCGATTCTTACGGGCGTAATCGAGGACGGCCAGCTTCTGAGTGGCCACGTCCTGACCCCCTGTTGAGACCCGCAAATAGGCGACTGTTTTCACGTAAACACCAAGAAAAGCTATTTTTGAGTTTTATTGCGCACATAGTAGCCACGCAACCCATACCTTTACATAGCACAATATAAACCAAAATGACGATCGTTTTCTTGGGTGATTCTTCTACAATTGCAGCCCTGTTGTACATCAACCTGCACTCTGCTACCTGCTGAGCAAAGTTTTCTTCCCGTCAATACGAACTTTTTTGCCGCTAAACAGGAATATGTTTATCAATAATAGTGAAGACTACACTGATCAATAAGTCAGCAGCACCTATAGTAAATTACCTAACTCCGACGATTGGCTAACCATAGGAAAGTGTTGTGCATTAGCGCAATGAGCTCACCTGAAAGGATGCAGAAGATACTATGAATACGCACATAGATTGGAAGAAAGTTTTTCGCGATTTCTATCTTTCATGGGGCTGGGCCTTTGGTTCCTTATCTCTCTGTAGAGGTTTTCACCTATTTCGCCAGATAGACAAGGAGCAAGGATTGCTTTTCCTTAGTCCATCTTTAAGAGTAGGAAAGTTATTAACGGTCGAGATATTAAGATTGAACATATTTCTGAATCTTTCTCAGATGCAGAGGCTCTTTACCTTGGCATGATTGGAGGTGAACAAAGACATGCGGCTGGTTATGTCATCAATGAACTCTGTGAACAAATTGGCCCACTTCCAAGGGAAAATGATATAAAAGCAGTATTCACTCGGGGAGCAACTTCAGAAGGAAAGCGAGTCATGTCTAAGTATGATTTTAGAAAGCTTCCTGAACCAAGTGAGATCTCATATCTTACAGTAACTGAGACAGCTCTTGATCGAGACGCAATACGACGCCGCTTAGCGTATAGATAATGGTCCAGTGAGCACGTAGCTGTCATAAGGTGCCAAATAAGCAAATCAACAAAGAGGACCAGGAAATAGCGATCCTGTCCTTACACCTTTTGCAGATCTGCATGGTGTACATCAACACACTTTTGGTGCAAAGAGTACTCTCCGAGAAGGAGTGGATAAGCCGTATGCAGACGGAAGACTTCCGGGGACTGAATCCTCTGTTTTACGGTTATGTCAATCCGTATGGAATGTTACAGTTGGACATGAATAAGCGGCTTATTATCGAGTGATTCCCGTTCCAACGGCGGCTGGTGGCAGCTACGTTGGTACTACCCCTACAAGAGTTACAGCCACGCCTTCAATGATTTCGCCCTGGAGTTCTACAATTTTGTCGCAGATAACTATGCCCCGTATTTCAGCCTGCCGCATGAGTGCGCTGACCGGGACGCACCGTTTGTGCTCGATGGTCTTCTTTATAATGAAAGCGATCTGGACATCCAGGAGCATTACACAGACACGCATGGCTTTACGGACACGAATTTTGCCGGGTTCGCCATGTAAGGCAAACGCTTTTCGCCACGAATCAAGGGACTGCACAAACATGCCATTTTTCGTATCGACACGCAAAAAGATTATGGCCCGCTCACCGTAATCCTGGAGAAAAAAGACCGTACCCTGAATCCGGAATGGATTGCTGATCAATGGGACCGCATGGGGCATTTCTATGCATCTCTGGAGAGCGGGCATGCCACCGCCTCCACGGCGCTTAGACGCCTGAACGGGTTCAGCGGGAAGAACCATTTCTACCGCGCCAACCGTGAACTGGGGCGCGTTATCCGTACCGAACACACCCTTGATTGCATGTCCGACCTCGATATGCGAAGGCGGACCCGGCGCGGACTGCTAAAGGGAGAGCAGGTCCATAACCTGGCACTGGATATTCGATACGGACACCGGGGCAAGCTCAGCAGCCGGGACTGGCTTAATCTAAAACACGCCTGTAGCTGCCTTACGCTCGTTATCGCCTGTATCATCTACTGGCAGGCCAAGGAGATTCACCGTGTCATTCAGACACATATCCTTCCAGATCATATCAACCTCGACCTGCTCAGCAACATTAGCCCCGTTTCCTGGGAAAACATCATCCTTTACGGCGATTACATCCTCAACAGAAACAAGGTCGTTTTGTAAAACCTCTTAGCGCCTATTTCCGCACGAATGTGCGCCGTACCCTTCATGCCGAGCTCGGCATGAACACGAATCTGGTTGGTACCCGTATTACGAACACACCCGAGAAAACCGACTCTGTCGGTCTGAAAAAAACAGCAAAATTACACAGCGTCCTTCAGGGGTGTGCGATGACTAGTAAGGTGGGTGCGCACTCTAGTACGTAGCTTAAAGTCTGGCGCAGTGTATGAGGGTCTAAGGCCGCAAAGCTCTCATCCAGAATAATAAGCTTCGCCCCTTGCAAAAGAGCACGGGCGATGTATAGACGGCTGCGCTCACCATGACTGAGTTGCCACCCGGTCTCACCCACCACTTGCTGCAGTCCTGCGGGCATACGTTCGAGGAGTGGACCCAGGCCTAACTCCCGACACACCGCTTCGGCTTCCGTTAAGTCCTCTGGTCGCGGCGGCCAATCCCGTCCCATGAGCAGATTGAACGCAAAGGTACCCATAAAGACGTGGTTATCGTGAAATTGAGGTGCGATCGCGATTTGACGTCGCCACGCCGAAGCGCCTAGAGTCGCTAGATCCAATCCTTGGAGTAGCAACAATCCCGAGTCGGGCCGTAGCGTGCTGGCTAAGAGCAACCCTAGCGTTGACTTACCGGCACCGGATACACCCTCTAGCAGCACTTGGTCGCCGACGTTAAGCTGGAGCGTGACGTTTTGCAACGCAGGTTCGACGCGCGCGGGGTGATGAAAACGCAGCTCATCAGCTTGCAACAGCAAGCTGCCCGGTTTCGCGCTTGGTAGCATGGCGAAATCCGGATGGCCAAGCGCTTCGGGCTGAGCGGCGGCCCGCCAAAACGGTTTGACTCGTTCCCATGCAATGCCCGCTGCCAGGAGTCGCTCAAAGCCCTCGGCGAGATCCCGAAAGGCGAGGAATGTTAGTAACACGCCGCCAATGGCAATCGCCATTGTACCGACAGTGTGCCCGCCCTGAACGAAGCTGGGGGTGAGCCCCAGAAAACCAATCACTAGCCAACCTCGCGGGACTAAGGCCTGGAGTTTAACGGCACGACTGTCAAGGGCACTGGAGCGATCTAGATATTGGCTCAGCATCTTGTCTTCACTGGTGTGCCACTCATCTCGGTCTTCCTGAGCAAGTCGGGTGCGATAACCCACCATACGCTCTACCAGATCGCTCGTGAGCTCAAGCCGTGCGTGGGTCCACTCGCGGCGGCGTTGGTAGTAGCGAAGCGCTATCCAGACCGTTAGGCTCATGACCGCCACTAGCAACCCCGCATGGGGCCAACCACCCACGCCCTGTGTGAGCACCCAACCGGCCAAGCTCAGCTCAACGGCTGCTGTTAACGTGAGAAATCCTCCCCCGAGCGCGGTTTGCTCGAGGGCCTCGGATTCCATCACGCGACCGAGCAGTTGGCCCGCACCCTGTGCCCGCACCGCCTGCCTTTCGAGTTTGAAAGCCCCAAAAAGCAAACGGCGTTTGACGAGAGCACCGGCGCGAATGGCCAGCATCCCCGCCGCGTAGGTGACGAGCAGCCGACAGGGGATGAGCGTTAAGAGCATTAGTCCCCAGGCAAGCAGCCACCCCGGGTCCAGTCGACCTTGCAGCGCTCCCTGGCCAAGTAACCACCAGGAACCGATCCACAGCGCGGCGTACAATCCGTGAGCGCCGAGAAAGGTCAGGAAGTAGCGAACAAGTCCTGCCTCCCTGGCCTGATCGATAGGCTGCGCGCCACCCGCCGAGCGCAGTAGCCAGCCTTGCAACCGGGCTTCGGTGAGCATCTCACGCAGCAGCGCCCCGCGTGCCCGACTCCAGCGCCGCGGCGACAATTGCACCGCTTCGAGCAACCGGTCGACTTCGCCTGCCTGCGGCTCTGCAAGCCCTTGGCATAAGGTCTCCTGTACCGGCGCCCGCGCCACATGATGGGTAACAAGGTCTGGACTCAGCACTGTGATACGCTGTTTCGAGGTGCCGAGGAGTGCCAGAAACTGCGGCTGATTTGATAAGGGCAGTGGCAACCGCAAGATGGCGGGGGCGGCCTTGTCGAGCAGCGGCCCCACTTCGTTGTAGGGTGCCGAAATAGGCTGGGCCTCCAGTTCAAAGTGCGCGGCGAGCGCTTCGACCCCTATCTCGAGCGGTTGGTCGCTCGGCGTTGCACCGTCCGGTTCAATTGCTTGGCGCCGATGAAACCGCCGGACAGCCAGAGTCTGCACGAGCTCGCCAAGACGCGGGGCTGGCCAGGCCTGTTCGGTAAGCGCCACGGTCTTCAAGGGTTGGTCCCTCTTTCACGTAACCGCCCGTTAACGAGCTGCCAGCGCTGCCACGCTTGGCTCGACCAAAGACTGCTACGAATGTCTTGCTCTGCCCGATGCAACGCGTGGTAGCGAGCGTACTCATCGACGAGCAACTGCTCGGGATCGCCTATCTCGCTAATCTGTCCTGCTTCCATCACAACGACCCGCTCAAAGGCTCGGGTTTCTTCGACATCATGGGTGATACAAACCAAGGTTGCCGCGTGCCAGACCGAACGCGCTTTCTTAAGCAAAGCAGCGCGCGCCGCTCGGTCCAAACCGCGAAAGGGCTCATCCAGAATCACCAGGCGCGCGTCTGGCCGAAACAAACCGCGCCCAAAGCGCACGCGTTGCCCCTCGCCTCCAGACAGAAACGCGCCACCCTCACCAAGACGCATTTGCAAGCCCTCTGGAAGCCGCTGGAGCATCGAATAAAGATCGGTCGCTTGCAGCACCGGCGCGAGTTCGCGTCGCTCGGGCGCCCCGTATAACAGATTGGCAACAAGGGTTCGATTCCACAGCTGGAGGCTCGGATCGACCCACACGGTCTCGGTGCGCAGGCGCTCGAGCCGCACGCTGTCCAACGGAGCTCCATCCACTAGCAGTTTGCCTGCAGTCGGGCGGTGCCAGCCCAGCAACAGACTCACTAGCGTCGACTTGCCGGCGCCTGATGGGCCTAAGATGGCAATATGCATACCGGCTTGAAGTTCAAAGTCAATCCCGCTGAGGATGCGCTGGCCAGCGGCGACGACCTCCACCCCCGCGAAGGCGATGGTGCAGCCTTTTGTCTGCTTGCTTTGATGACAATGACAATGCGCGCCAAAATCGTCCTTATACTGTGCCGAATGTTCAGCGGCTTCCGCCTCCGGTGCGCCCAACGGCTCGAGCAGCCGAAGCGTTACATTTCGATGCAGGGGATACTGGCGGGCGAGTAAGGCAATCTCCTCGCCGAGGACCGGGAGATAAAGCGCCCAATAGGCGAGCAAAAGCGTTCCGGCAGACTCTCCGGTCCGCGCGGTATGAAGCAAAATGAGCAGCGCCGCAAGCCCAAATCCAAGCAGAACCTGCAATCCATCGAGCAGCAAAACCGCCCGCAAGAAGCGCTGGCTGGCGTTCACCCACTCAACGAGTAGGTTTTCGTGCTCGCGGCGCATTGCACCCTCAGCCCGATGTGCCCGCACCGCAGTCAGTCCTAGAAGGGTGTCGAGATAAAAACGGCCCAAGGCACCGGTGTGCGTTCGCACGCGTAAATCACGCTCTGTAAACGGGACCCTAAACACCCACGGGAGCGCAACTGCGAGGATCGCAGAGAAGAGCGCAATGGGTGCGCTTGGGGGATCGATCCAACTGATCGCCACGGCGGTGAGCAGCAGGCCGAACACGGCGCGCACGAGCTGGCCTGCGAGCCGCGGTAACTCACGAATGGTGTGAATGCTGTGGCTTCGGTGAGCCATGTCGGAAACGGGCCTGCTGTGAAAGTAGCGATCGCCAAGCCGCGGGATTTTCTCCAGGAACTGCCACCGCAACCGGGCTTCAAGTCGTCGGCCCAGTTGCACGAGCCCTTGCGCAGTCTTAAGCTCAATAAGTAGAACCACCACAAGAAATAACACAAATGCGCTGGCAGCGGTGAGTCGCTGTGTCATCAGACCAAGATCACGGCCCAGCTCAATGACCCCACTAAACACCAATGCCTCAAAGACGACGCTCCCTGCTGCCACCAAAAGGCCGAGGAGCAGCACTGGAAAAACGAGCACACCGTCCTCGCGCAGCAGACGAAACAAGTCCCGCAGCGGGCGACTAGGTGACTCTGCCAGGGCTGCTTTGAGCTCAGGGCTCAAGTGCTCCGCTGCTGGCTGCTCCGATTGCTGCGGCAATGATTCGCGAGATTCGGGCAAGCGCCCGCTGACCCGCACCAGCACCGCCCCCCTCATCCGTACCTGTGGCTCTTCCTCGGCAGTTGATTCCTTGGATGCTGGTCGTACCGACCAATAAGCGTTGGGGATGGCCGCAGTGGCTTGTCGAGCGCGGGCGTTTAACGCTGCCAGCAGTTGTTGCGCTTCGCGACCGCGTCGAATGGCTCGAGAGGCACTGAGTGACTCCACCAAGCGTGTTGCCGCATCGAGGGTAGCGAGCGCCTGCCAGTCGGGGCTTTCCACCGCCTGCTCAAGCAGCGCTTGGCTCTGCTCGTCAAGCCCCAAGTTCTTCAAGCGTCGGGCTAGGGGTTCGAGAAAACCTGCCGAGCATGCCCAGGCGTGCCAGTCGCTGGCCGAGAGCTCGTGCTCGTGGATATACGTTTCGCGATAGAGCTGAGAGACCGTCAGCCAACGTCGCCCGATCGCGGGATCCATCACCTGCACCCAGGGACCCATCCGGCGCCAAACCACCAGAAAGTGGGTGAAGCCATTCGGTAAGACGACCACCAGCAGTGCAGGCAGCAGGTCCGCCTCGGCGAGCAACAAGTGATTCACCGGGACCATCACCTGTTCAGCCTCCAGTCCCAGCGTTGCCATCACCTCCTCGAGGGTGTCGATTGACGTGCCGTCAACCGCGGTTTGACAGGCTTCGCGCAACCGTCCGTAGCTCACGTGGATGCCAAAGCCCTCGAGCAGGCACTTGAGCGATGCCGGACCGCAGTCCATATCCGAGGTCTGCACCACTTCCGGAGCGAGCAAACGCCGCCGCCTCAAGTCAGTCCTCATGGGCGATTCGCGCTCGCCTCACGCTCGTGTGGCGGCCGCCAAAAGGCGTGTCGGGAAAGGCGCTTACCAGCAGCGCGCAGCACCAGCGCCGCTGGCGAGAGCCGCTCGACTTCGACTTCGGCGGTGCCGGGCAGCCCATGAGCAAGTGGTATCTGCGAGGGCGACTGCAGATCGAGGGCCACCTCGACGCGAATAAGACCGTTTGTGGGTTCATTGCCCACATCGGCTACCGTGCCGGTAAGGGTTCCATAGCGGGTCCAGGGAAATCCCTCGAGCCGTAAACGTACCGGTTGTCCGGGATAGATTCGCCCGACCGAGGCGACCGGAAAATAGGCAACGGCGCGAAGCCCACCACTGGGCACGATGGAGCCGAGCTTCTCGCCGACGTGCACCACGGCGCCGACGCGGTATTCTCGAACTTCGTCGGTACGACCTGCGATGGGGGCGCGCAGCACACACCGTTCGATGTTGCGTTCAAGACGGCGGATGGTTGCCTCCTGGATCGTCGCCTCACCTTCAATCTCGACCGCCTCGCGTTTAAGACTCGCAATGCGAGTCTGACGGTTGCGTTGTTCCACGTCCGATTCCTTCAGCAGGCGATTCGTCGATAAGCGTCCGGCTTGCAGTTCCGCTTGTTGCGCTTTCGCCTCAGCGCGCGCCTCATCAAGATCCTGTTCG
>JAAUXY010011758.1_pt1 | contig 18642 bp, 19 predicted proteins | sample 7278121 | NCBI WGS metagenome assembly JAAUXY01 (sample SAMN14350117, study PRJNA611818) | marine sediment metagenome | isolation source: surface marine sediment (1.8m) | place: French Polynesia: Moorea | collected 2018-08 | reverse complement strand
TTGCCTCGGGTTGAAGGCAGGCGCCTCGGGGCCAAGCGGCGGGCAGGCAAACGGGCCAGGGTCGGCGATGCCGCCCCGGCCCCCTTGCCCAGGAAAGCCGTCAGCCGTGGCCGGTCAGCTGCAGGTCATGCCGCCGGCCAGGACGCCCGCACCCAGACGCGGTCGCCGGAAGGCGACGTGGTACTGAGTGCCGGCCTCGATCAGGTCACCGAAGAACATCGGTTCCCATTCGTAATAGACCTCGGCGACGATCACCGATTCGCCCGGCTGGAGGTCCAGGCCGTCCGGCAGCGTCGCCTCTTCGTCTTCCTTGGAGCCGACCGTGCTGCTGTAGGTGCTGCTGTCGCACTCCTTGTGGATCTGGAAGTTGATCCGCGACGGCGGATCGTCCGTGGTGCCGCCGCGCACCGAGGTGACGATGGCGTGCCCGTTGGTCTTGAGGTCGAAGACCTTGCCGAAGAGATGCTCCGCCGCGTCGTAGGCCAGTTTCACTTCGGCGTGGGTGATGTTCTCCGGCTGCGCCACGAGGTCGGAAATGGAGGATGCGGCGCGGTCCATCCTCTGGTGCAGCAGGATGTACATCGCGGTGTTCACCGTGCCCAGAATCAGGGTGACCAGGACCGGCAGGGCGAAGGCGAACTCGATCAGGATGCCGCCGCGCTCTTGGCGTCCGAACTCGCTGCCGCGTCGGCTCAGGTAGGTCGTGCTCGAGATCTTTGCGGTCATTTGCTTTCTCCCATCTGCTTGGCCCGCGGCTCAGCCCTCGTCCGGCCAGGGTTCGTTGCGGACCGTGATCGCAGCTTCGAGGGTGACCTTTTCGCTGCTCGCGGCGGCAGCGAAGAAGGGCGTCATCCAAGGCCAGTCGAAGTTGACCCGGTAGAGAACGATGGCGCCCGAGGCGCCGGCGCCCTGGCCGCTGTCACCCTGATCTTCGTCCCAGGTGCCGTTGCCGTTCTTGTCGTGCATCTCCGGCACGAACTCGTCCTTGCCTTCCTTGAAGTCGGCGCCGTCCTTGGGGTCGGCATCGATGTAGGGTTCCGGCTGGCCGACCGACGAGAAGTCGTTGTAGACCAGGAGCTCGATGTCGCTCGGCTCGATCTCCACGAGGCTCTGGGCGTGGTCCACGACGATCTCGGCAATCTTCTGCTCCCGGGTCACTTCGCCGCCCGGGGTCTGGCCGGTGATCCCGAAGCGGGAGGCCTCGCGCAGACCGCCTTCGACCGCAATCTGAACGAACATCAGCATGGACAGCTCGACGACGCCGACGAGCATCAGGATGAAGACCGGAAAGGCGATCGCCATCTCGACCATGCTGGCACCTTGCCGATCCCTAAAGAATCGTTTGATAGGAGTGGCTTTCCTAGCGTTCTTCTGCATCTTCTTCCCCTCCAAGAAGGACTCCCTCCGGGACTACCCGTCCTCCCGGACCGGGAGGTGTTCTAAAGAAAACTCCAATCGTCCATCTTCGTCTTATGCCGTAGGAATCGGGCCACCGTCGTCCGGCCCGTCTTATCGTTCCGGCTTACGCCGGCCGTAATCTCTGCCTGCGCGCTCGGCCCACGGTCATCCGAAGTTGCCAAGCGCGTCGGCGATATCCAGTCCCGCCGGCCCGATCAGCACGATGAAGAGCGGCGGCAGGATGAAGACGATCATCGGCACCGTGAGCATCGCCGGCAGCCTTGCTGCCTTCTCCTCGGCTTTCATCACGCGTTCGTTTCGCGATTCGGCCGCGAGGACGCGGAGCGACTGGGCGAGCGGGGTGCCGTAGCGTTCGGACTGAATGAGCGAGTTGACCAGACCGCGCATGGCGGGCAGATCGACCCGTTCCTTGGTGTTGCCGAGGGCGGTCGTGCGGTCCGGCAGGAAGCTGAGCTCCGCCGCGGTCAGGCCGAACTCCTCGGAGAGCTCGGGAGCAGCCTCCGACATTTCTTCGGAGACGCGCTGCATGGTGGCATCCAGACTGAGGCCCGCCTCGGCGCAGATCACCATCAGGTCGAGCGCGTCGGGCAGCGCCTTGCGGATCAGTTCCCAGCGCTTCTGGATGGTGTTCTTGACGTAGATCTCCGGCGCATAGGTCCCGAAAACGGTCAGGCCCAGGACCGCGACCATCTTCTGGATGTTGTCGAGGTTGTAGAGCTCCAGGACATAGAGGACGAAGAGGGAGATGCCGCCGAAGACGAAAGGCAGGGCGAGCTTCGCAAAGAGAAAGCGGACCACGGCGTCCTTCGATCGCCAGCCGGCCTGCGAGAGCCGGCGGGCAAGCTTGTCGCCCTGCGCGGATCGGAGCAGCTTCAGCCGGTCGACGACCTGACGCATCACGGTCGTCGCCTGCAGCTTCTGGCGCCGCCGCGGCGTCACCATGATGCCTTCCTTGAGCTGGAGGCGTCGGTCGGACATCTCTTTCATGCGCCGCTGCGAGGGATCCCGAACGACCAGGGCCGACCAGACTGCAATCGTCATGACCAGGGCCGAAAGGCCCGCCATGGCAATGACGATCTCTTCCTGTCCTATGGAGTCGAAGGGGTTCATATCTCGAACTTCACCATCTTGATCATGACGCCGATGCCGACCACGAAGGAGCAGAGGCCGATTCCCAAGAGCATGTGGCCCCGGGGATCGATGAAGAGCTTCATGATGTAGTTGGGGTTGACGAGGTAGATCATGCCGCCCATCACGAAGGGGAGGACGCCGATGATCATCGCGCTCGCCTTGGCCTCGGAGGACAGCGCCTTGATCTTGAGCTTCAGCTGGCGCCGGCCGCGCAGAACGTCAGCCAGATTGTTCAAGGTTTCGGCAAGGTTGCCGCCGGTTTCGGCCTGGACCGCCAGGCTGATCGTGAAAAACTTGAACTCCTGGAGGTCCAGCCTGTTGGCCGCTTCCCACATGGCTTCTTCCAGGGTCCGGCCGAACTTGACCGCGTCGGTGATGATCCGGAACTCCTCGCCGACGGGATCCTGGATCTCGGTGCCGACGTTGGTGATGGATTCGGAAACCGGCAGTCCGGACTTGATGCCGCGGACCATGAGCTCGATGGCATCCGGGAAGAAGTTGAGGAACTTCGATTGCCGCCGTTTGATGAGGTAGCCGATGACCATGTGCGGCACGCCGATGCCGAAGCCGAGGCCGATCAGGATGTTGGCGGGGAGCGGCGTCAGGCCGACCATCGACGCGATCCCGAAGACCGCGCAGCCGAGGATCCCGGAAATCGCCAGGTAAGTTCCCAGCGAGAACTTGACGGCGGCGCGCTTTAGGCGCTGCCGCAGCATTTCGGGATTTGGCAGCAGGTTTCGGATGATCCGGTCGAGGGCGGCGATGTCGCTGTAAGAGGTCGACAGCCGGACGTTGACCGCGCCGTCCTTACCCTTGTCGGTGGAGGCCTCGACGTTGCCCTTCGCGCGCTCGATGCGGCGCAGGTAGTTCTTGTCCACCCCGGAGAAGGCCGCGAGCAGGAGCAAACCCACAGCGGCGGCGATCATCAGGGTGAGTATGAGCTCTTGTTGGCCGAATGATTCGAACATGAACCCTTGCCCCTAGATGGATTCCAGCAGGACCTTGTCGAGCCCGAAGTAGGCGGCCTTGCTGGTGAAGTGCGGACGGAGACCGGTCGACTTGAAGACACCCGTGATCTGGCCTTGGGTATCCTGGCCCTCGAACTTGAAGTTGAAGAGCTCCTGCGTGGTGATCACGTCGCCTTCCATGCCGACGACCTCGGCGATGCTGGTGACGCGACGCACGCCGTCGCGCATCCGGCTGATCTGGACGATCAGGTCGAGCGCCGCGGCGATCTGGGTACGCACGGCCTTACTCGGCAGGTTGATACCGGCCATGCCGACCATGTTTTCCAGACGGGTCAGCGCCTCGCGCGGTCGGTTGGCGTGGACCGTGCCGAGCGAGCCGTCATGGCCGGTGTTCATGGCCTGAAGCATGTCGACGGCCTCGGCGCTACGCACCTCACCGAGTATGATCCGGTCTGGACGCATACGCAGGGAGTTCTTGACCAGGTCTCGCATCGTGACCTCGCCTTCGCCCTCGAGGTTGGCCGGCCGCGTCTCCAGCCGGACCACGTGAGGCTGCTGCAGCTGGAGCTCGGCTGCGTCCTCGATGGTGACGATGCGCTCGCCCTGGTCGATCATCTGCGACAGGGCGTTCAGGAGCGTGGTCTTACCGGAGCCGGTACCGCCGGAGATCAGGATGTTGAGGCGGCTGCGGGCGGCGACCTTGAGGACCGCGCACATCTTGTCGGAGATGTTGCCCTGCTGCGCCATGATGTCGAGTGTGATGCCCTTCTTGGCGAACTTACGAATTGAGATCGAGGCGCCGTCGATCGCCAGCGGCGGGATGATGATGTTGACACGACTGCCGTCCAGCAGGCGGGCGTCGACCATCGGCGTCGATTCGTCGACGCGCCGGCCGATCTGGGAGACGATGCGGCGCGAGACGTTCAGAAGGTGCTCGTTGTTGCGGAACACGACGTCGGTCAGCTCGAGCTTGCCGCCGCGCTCCACGTAGGTCTGCTTGGGGCCGTTGACCATGATGTCGGTCACGAGCTCGTCGGCGAGCAGGGGCTCGAGGGGCCCCAGGCCCAGCATGTCGTCGAGCAGCAGCTCGACGAGCTGCTCCTGCTCGACCGCGTTGAGGCGCATCCGCTCTTCGTCGAGCACTTCTTTGAGGATGTCGCCGATCTGCATGCCCAGCTCGTCGCGGGGCAGCTTGGTGGCTGCGGTGACGTCGATCCGCTCCAGCACGATCGGCTGGATCTTCTCGCGCGCCTTCTCGACCGTGGGCAGCGGCGTCGTGGTCTTCTTCTTGGCCGTATAGACCTCTTGCTTCTCCTCACCGCCGCCGCTGGGGGACATCGGCCCGGCGGCCGAGGGCCCCGCCTGGAGCAGCCAGCTGATCAGCTCTGTGACCACCAGCCGGCGGGTCAGGAGGTCGACGTGCTCTTCGCCCTGGTCCAGGGCCGCGGTGACGATCTCGCCCATGCGAATCGCCAGCTGCGGCCGGGGCAGCTTGCTGACGTCGTCGTCGGCGAAGGCTTCGAGAACGACGGGCTTGAGCCGCTCGAGGTGCGGCGACAGGTCCGTTCCCTGATCTCCGCCGCCCGGTCCCTGGGGACGTTGAGGCTGTCCAGCGCCGTTGGTCCGTGGAATTGCAGTCATATTGCAGCCTTACCTAGCTCTCGTTGAACCGGCTCGACGTCGACCCGGCCTTACTTTGGCTTCTTCTTGAACAGACTGAACGACATCTTCTTGCCGGCCGCCGGCGCCTTGGCCTTGCCCTTGCCTTTGGTCGGGGCCTTGGGCTCCTCCTCGGCGCCGAGCTTGTCGGCAACCTGGCGGATCAGCTTCACCGCCTTGCTACTTTTGGCCGAGACCACCAGCGGCTTGCCGCTGTTGGCGGCCTTGGTGAAGGCCTTGGAGTCCTCGGGCATCAGGAAGTCGACCTTGCGGCCCAGGGCCTTCTGGAACTCGGCCTTCTTGACCGCCTCGTGCGAGCCGCCGGAGCGGTTGGCGATCACGGTGACTGGCACGTTTGGCGCCGCCTCGTCCACCGAGCTGAGGATCCGGATGGAATCCCGCAGACCGGCCAGGGTGAGCTCCGTCACCAGGATCACGTCGGTGGCCTGCTGCAGCACCCGCTCGCGCACGGCGAAGGCCGGCCTTGGCAGGTCGATGACGACGCATTCATTGCCCCGGCTGAGGGCCTCGAAGAGGACATCGATGGCGGAGGGGTCGAAGTTGGTCTCCAGGCGCAGGGTCTCCTCGGTCGCGAGCACGCTGAGGTGCTCGCTGACCTTGGCCATGGCGCTGGAGATGAACAGGCTATCGATCCGCGCCGGGGTCTCCAGCGCCTCCCGCAGGCCGCGCGTCGGCTCCAGGTCGAGAGCCAGCGCGACGGTCCCGAACTCGAGGTCGAGATCGAGCAGCACCGTCTTCTTCTTCCGCTCCTCACCGAAGATCCAGGCCAGGCTCACGGCGACCGTGCTGGCGCCCACGCCGCCGCGCGACCCGATCACGGCGATGCGCTTGGTCTCCTGCGCGTCGGCCTGGGTCGCTTCCTGGACCGGCTGCGCGGATTGCTGCGCCCGCGTGATGGCGGCGGTCAGGGCCTTCTCGGTGACCGGCTTCACCAGGTAGTCGGAGACGCCGGCGCCGATCAGCTCGCGATAGAGGCTGACGTCGTTGACCGTGCCGATGCCGATCAGCTTGGTCTCGTCGGTGAAGGCGGTGGTCAGCGACAGCATTGCCGCCAGGGGGGCATTGGATTCCCCCAGGTCGACGATCATGATCCGCGGAGGCGTCATCACCTCCATCAGATACTGCAGGGACTCCTTCGTGCCGCCGTCGAGCACCAGGGGGGTGGTGAACATGTCCCCGAGCACGCCCGCGACCACGTTGTGCGTCTGTCCGTCATTGACGAAGGCGACGCAGTCCGCATTCACGCTGCTTGCCGTTTCAGGCAGGCTGGTTTGTTCCGCGATGCTCATAGGTCGCTCGTCCTCTCTCTCTCGATCTTCTTGACCTTGTCCGTCCGGTAGCGCTCGACCGAGGTCGCACCCTTGGTGCCGTCTGCCGGGCTGAGGCCGCGGCCCTCGATCAGGTCTTCCGGAAAGGCCACCATGGCGCCCAGGTTGTAGGCGGTCGCGCAGCCGACGCGGAGCTCGGGCCGGACACCGGGAATGATCGCTTCCTCGGCTTCGCAATCCGGCATCATGACGACGGCCCGGCGGATCACGATGCCGATGCTGTCAGGGGCGATCAGGGGATCGTCGGCGCCCTCCTGCACGTTGAGGCCGAGGATCCTGAGCTCGCCGCGGATCGCATCCAGCCGGGCGAGATCGGTGGGATCGATCGTCCCGTCGCTCTCGCGCGGCGCCGAAACGAAGACGTCGTCTCGGGCGGTCACCTTGGATTCCTGCAGGAAGGCCGCGAGGCGCTCCCGCTCGACCCGGTCAAGCTCCATGGAATCGCTGCCGAAGGCGACGCGATGTCGAAGCCGGACCCACTCCGCCTGGGCGGGGGCATCCCATTCCGTGGGACTCCAGGACGCCAGAGGGAGGAGCCCTTCGTTGATGCTGCCGTCGAAGCCGGCGCAGGCGGTCATCGGGAGCAAGGCCAGGACCGGCAGCAGTGTACGAGTGAGGAAGCGTTGCTTGATGGTCATGACTTACTCCACGATAAAGCCGGCAGCGTTGGCCGGACGGCCGGCGACTCCGACCGAGGGCCGCAGGGGCACCGTCTTGCGGGCCACCGGCACGGCGTCCGAGCTGCCCCGCGGCGGCTGGCGCAGACGGGTGTAGCGATCCATCGGTGTCGCCAGGCGCACGTTGCTCGGCGTCACCAGGTAGGGGGTGACGATGATCGCCAGCTCGGTCTCGTCTCGCTGGAAGCGCTTGCTGCTGAACAGCGCACCCAGGATCGGGATGTCGGCCAGACCCGGTGTCTTGTCCAGGGTGTAGCTGGAGTTCTCGAATTGCATGCCGGCGATCGCGAAGCTCTGGCCCGACCCCAGCTCGACCGTGGTCTCCGCCCGTCGCACGAAGAGGGCGCGGACCACGAAGTTGCCGACCGTGACCTCGTTCTCGGTCGCCAGCTCGCTGACCTCCGGACGGACCAGGAGGCTGATCCTGCGGTCGTCCAGGACCGTCGGGGTGAAGGCCAGGCTGACGCCGAACTCCTTGAACTCGATGGTGATCGTGTCGTCGGTGGCGATGGCGATCGGGAACTCACCGCCGGCCAGGAAGCTGGCGGTCTCGCCCGAGACGGCGGTCAGGTTCGGCTCGGCCAGGATGGTGACCAGGCCGTCCTCGGAGAGGATATCGATGACGCCGTTGATGTCGAAGTCGCCGAAGTCTTCGCCGCCGTAGATGGAATCGACCTCGGTGCCGGTCCGGGTGATGTAGGTGGAGTCATTGGACAGGGGCGGGCTCAGTGCGGCGGAGCCGGCCGCGGTGCTCAGCAGCACCGGGTTGCCCGTCGCCACGCCCAGTAGGAACTGACCGTCGTAGAAGTTCTCCCAGCTCATGCTCAGCTGCTCCAGGAGGTTCTTGGTCACCTCGGCGACCCGCACCCGGATCGAGACCTGGTTGGGCATGGTCACGCGAAGCCTGTTGACGACCTGCTCTTCGTCGTCTGTGAGGAACCGCTGGGCCAGCAGCTTGGCGTCCTCGGACTGGCGCTCGGTCTCGACCTCGCCCCGGAGCACGATGCCGCCGTTGACCGAGGCGACCTGGATCTGGCCGTCGGGCATGATCCGATTGAGCTCTTCGCGGAGGCGGGCAAGGTTGTGGCCGACCACGACCTCTCGCTTGGTCATGATCCGCTCGTTGGCGTCGATCGCGTAGAACGTGGTTCCGCCCGGCCGCTTGCCGAAGACGTAGATGATGCGCGGCGACATGACCGTGACATCAGCGACCTTCGGATTACCGATGAACACGTTCTGGGCGGGCCGGGGAAGGCGGATGACCTGGCCTTCGTCGACTTCCAGCTCCATCCGATCGCTCTGCGCGGCCGTCGGTTCGGACCAGAGGGCTGCCGCCAGGACCGCTAGGCCGGCGAGCAGGGCTCTGGCTTTGGTGTTGGTTGTAGTGATCATTCGGGCGCCTCCGCCGACTGGGTTTCACCGGGAGCGCCTTCCCCGTCGCTGTCCGACGAACTACCGCCGGTGCTGAGCATTTCTTGTTTGCCGTTGCTTGAGATACGCATGACTTCGGAACCGCGGGCGACCGTCAGGCCCTCGGAGTTGGCCCAGGGAACGAGCAGGCTGACCTCGTTCTCCCAGGTGTAGGTGCGCGCCGGACGTGCCGGGCCCTCCTGCAGCTCGTCCGGGTCGAGTTCGCCCGCCGCCATCTGCCGGAGCTGTTCCTGGTCCTCGGCCAAGCTGCGCAGGCTGAGCGAGAGGCTGCCCAGGGACTGCGCCACCGTGGTCACCTCGACCTGCTTGGCTGTCAGCTCCAAGGTGATGGTCTTGCCGATCTTGGGCTGGCCGTCCTGATCGTCGGTGCGCTGGTCGATCGCCAGGATCCTGACGTTCTCCAGGATCGTCTCGCTGGCCCGGCGCCGCTTGTTGTCCTGGGTGCGGATGGTGTGCGACAGGATGATGTCGACCCGGTCACCCGGATGAATGAAGCCGGCAACGCCGGTGGCCGCGCCGATCTTGATCGACTTGGCGCGAAACCCGGGCTGCAGGACGGCGGCAAGGAAACCGCGCTCGCCGCTCTTGATCACCCGGGCCTGGGCGATCGGCTGGCCCTCGAGGATCCCGTCGCGGACGACGCCGCCGTGCAGTTCGGCGCTGTCGAACTCGCCTTTGACCAGATAACTGTTGGCGAGCGACTCGTCGGGCCAGGCCTGCCAGCGCAGGTCCCGTTCGTTGACGAGCGTCCCGGTCGGCAGATTGCGTGCCGCGACCAGCACGAAGGTTTCGTGCGTCGGCTTCGGCGCCGGCACGGCGATCTGTGGATCGGGCCGGTTCATCATGTTCTTCATCATGAGCATCGAGCCGCCAGCGAGGAGGACGGCGACTCCGACCAGGACGATGACCCTCATCGACATTGCTTAGACTCCAAGAAGTAAGCCGACCGCCACGTAAAGTGCGCCTGAGCAGATCGCCAGGCCGTAGGGCAGCCTCACAAAGGGAATGCGCAGAAACGTCATGACTCCGTTGGCCGTCGCCGCGAGGTTCGAGGTCGCAGCGGCGGGCCGATGACGCAGCCAGGTGAAGATCGCGATGACGCCGCCGGCCAGGGCCATGATGACGACCAGCTCGAGCATCAAGCCGGGTCCGGCCCACAATGCGCAGGCGGCGAGGAGCTTGGTATCGCCGGCGCCCATGAGCGAGCTGCCGCGAAAGGTGATCACGAACATCACGAAGCCGACCGCCAGGGTGGCGCCGGCAACGATCAGCGCGCCGGTCCAGTCAATGGGCTGGGGCGCGGCGATGACATAGGCCGGATAGAGCAAAGCGATGGCTGCGCTGATCCGGTTCGGGATCAGGAAGCTGCGGACGTCGGTGACCGCCGCCCAGACGACCAGACCGGCGAACACGAGGATCGCAAACTGTGAGATGTTGATTGCGACAGACATCTAGCTTGGCTCCGGGGCTCCATCACCTCGATGGCGACGAGCGGCTCCCATCTCCTTCGTAGAAGGCCGGGGAGCTAACCTCCCGGGCCAACGGGTTGAGTCAGTACGTCTGGAATCGGCTCGATCCCCCCGGCACTCACGCGCTGGCGCGCGCACCGGGTTCGGATGCCTCCGGCCCCTCGGGCCTCGGAAGCGAACCTTCGGCCGCCGTCGCCTCGGCGGCCGCGGCGAACGCGCACTTGGCGATAGCTCGAAGGTTCTTCAACATCTTGCCTCTTCCCTCCGACGAACGTAATCGAAGGGGAATACTTAATTAGAAAAGTTAAAAACCACTTAAGGATGTCTCTAGACGATAGGATTAGGCACAAACGATAAAGAATATTAAGCATGTTTAGTTTTAAGGATCATTTATTAGTTAGTTATTTTCTATTAAGGTTAATCAAGTATTGCACGGCAATGCTGGATCGGAACGGGCCTTGGGCACCGCTCCAAGGCCGGACACGTCTCGGTCGAGATGCTGGGGTGCCGATCTCAGTCGTCGTTGCGCTCAGCCCCGGTCGCGGGCCCTGCGGCGCGCAAGGTTGCCGGTATGGCCGCCTTCAGGAGCCGCCCTGGGGCAGAAGATCGGCCTTGGCAAGGAAGGGATCGGCGTAGATTCGGTCGAGGGGCAGGCCGCGCCGGGTCAGGAGGCTGCGGGTGGCCTCGACCATCCGCGGGGGTCCGGCGACATAGGCCGTATAGCGGCCCAGGTCGTCCAGGTCCTCGGCGACCGCATCGGAGACCAGGCCGCGACGAAAGCCGCTGCCCGGCGGGGCCTCGGAGAGGACGATGTGGAAGCCGAAGTTGCGGTACCGCCGGGCCAGCGCCTCGAGCGCGCCCTCGAGGTAGACGTCGGCGTCCCGCCGTACCCCGAAATACAGCAGGATCTCCTGGGTCGCACCGCCGGCGAGCAGGGTCTCGACGATGGACTTCATCGGGGCCAGTCCGGCGCCGCCGGCGATGGCCAGGATCGGGCGAGGATCGGCTTCGCGCAGGAAGCCCTCGCCATAAGGACCTTCGAGGCCGACCGAGTCGCCTTCGCGCAGGATCTCGGCGACATAGGAGCTGGAGCCCCCGTCGCCGGTATCGCGGATGTGGAATTCCAGCAGCGCCTCGTCGGGGCGGCTGCCGATCGAGTAATCACGCGGCGGCAGGTCGCCGAAGGACAGCCGGGCGTACTGACCGGCGCGGAAGCGGAAGGCGCCGGCGGCGCCGGGATCCAGCCGCAGCAGGGTGATGTCTCGGGCGAGTCGGGTCAGCTCGGCGACCCGCGCCACGAGGCACCGGCGAGGCAGGTCGTCGCCCCCGGTCACGTCCCGAACCCTTCGCCGGCGGATCGGCGCGAAGGCTCAGACGCTGAAGCTCTCACCACAGCCGCAGCGGTTCTTTTCATTGGGGTTATTGAAGACGAAGCCCGATTGGATCTTGTCTTCGACATAGTCCATTTCCGTACCGATCAGAAACATCACGGCCGTCGGGTCGATGAAGATCTTGACGCCCTTGTCTTCGACCACGTCCTCGAACTTCTTCTGCTCTTCGGCGTATTCGACGAAATAGCTGAGGCCGGAGCAGCCGCGGGTCTTGACCCCGACCCGCAGCCCGAGGACCGGATTCTCCGACCGCGCAATCAGCGAACGGACCCGCTCGGCGGCCGCCTCGGTCAGCGTGATCATCGATTTGGACATGGGTTCCATCAATCTCTTACTCGCTGATGCTCATATGGGGTCAGAAGAAGCCCAGGGCCAGGCGGGCGTCCTCCGACATCCGCTCCTTGGTCCAGGCCGGCTCCCAGGTCAGGGTCACCTGGACCTCGCCGACGCCCGCGACCGCGGCGATGGCGTCGGCGACCTGCTGGGGCATCTCGCCAGCCACCGGGCAGGCCGGGGCGGTCAGGGTCATGGTCACCAGGACGCTGCCGTCGGCCTCGACCTGGAGATCGTAGATCAGGCCCAGCTCGTAGATGTTAACCGGGATCTCGGGGTCGTAGACCTCGCGGACCGCATCGATCACGGCCTCCCGGGTCGCGACCGGGCTGGCCGCCGGGTCGAGCGGCGTGCCGGCCCTGGCGGTCAGGCCCTCGGTCTCGCTCGGGCTGGCGCCGAAATAGCCGGGGAACATCGTCACAGCCTCCTCATGCCCGAAGGGAGCTCTCGACCGCGCCCGGCGCCTCGACCAGGCCGTCCTCCGACCGGCCGAGCTTCTGCAGGTGCTTGAGCATGGCCATCATGCCGACCTGGCGCTGCATGGTCAGGGCGCCCAGGTTCAGCCGCCGGATATGGTCCAGGGTCAGGGCCTGGAGCTCCTCGCCGGTCAGACCGCTGAAGGCCTCGGCCATCATCGACACCAGGCCCTTGACGATGGCGGCATCCGAATGGCCGCGAAAGTAGTGCCGGCCGTCCTTCGGACGGTCGACGATCCAGACCTTCGACATGCAGCCGTGCATCAGGTTCGTCTCGGTCATCCAGGCCTCGGGGAAGGGATCGTCCCGATGCCGCTTGGCCAGGTCGAGAATGTACTCGAAGCGCATCTCCTCGTCGTCGATGGCCTCCAGCGTTTCCGCGAACTCCTGATACTTCTCCAGTGTCATGAAACCCCCGGGATCAGCCGAAAACCGCTTTGGCCTTGTGGAGCGCCGCAACCATCGTATCGACATCGGCGCGGGTGTTGTAAAGACCGAAGGAGGCCCGCAAGGTCGCGTCGACGCCGAAGCGCGCCATCAGCGGCTCGGCGCAGTGATGGCCGACCCGCACCGCCACCCCGGCCCGGTCCAGAATCGTCGCCACGTCGTAGGAGTGGATGCCGTCAACCACGAAGGAGACGATAGCCGCCTTGCCGGGCACCTGGCCGAGGATCCGCAGGCCGGCGATCTCGGCCAGCCGCTCGTTGGCGTAAGCGAGGAGCTCGGCCTCGTGCCGGGCGATGTTTTCCATGCCCAGCCCCGTCACGTAGTCGATGGCAGCGCCCAGCCCGATGGCCTGGGCGATCGGCGGGGTGCCGGCCTCGAAGCGGTGCGGTGCGGCCTTGAAGGTCGCCTTCTCGAAGCTGACGGTCTCGATCATTTCGCCGCCGCCCTGGTAGGGCGGCATTTTGTCGAGCAGCTCGGCCTTGCCGTAGAGCACCCCGATTCCACTCGGTCCGTAGAGCTTGTGGCCGGTAAAGGCGTAGAAGTCGACGTCGAGGTCGCGCACGTCGACCTTGCCGTGGACCGCCGCCTGGGCGCCGTCCAGCAGCACCGGGACGCCCCGGTCATGGGCCAGGCGGATGATCTCCTTGGCCGGGTTGACGGTGCCGAGCACGTTGGAGCAGTGGGTGATCGCGACCAGCCGGGTCCGGGCCCCGAGCAGCCGCTCGAAGTCCTCCATCAGGAGCTCGCCCCGGTCGCTGATCGGTGCGACCTTGAGGACGAGGCCCAGGCGGTCGCGAAGCAGCTGCCAGGGCACGATGTTGGCGTGGTGCTCCATGGCCGAGATCACGATCTCGTCGCCTTCCTCGAGGAAGGCCCCGGCGTAGCTGTGGGCGACCAGGTTGATCGCCTCGGTGGCGTTGCGGGTGAAGACGATTTCCTCGTCGCTGGCCGCGTTGATGAAGGCCGCGGTGGTGCTGCGCGCCTGCTCGAAAGCGTCAGTCGCCAGACTGCTGAGGAAGTGGGCGCCCCGGTGGACGTTGGAGTATTCCTCCTCGTAGACCTGGCGCAGGCGATCGATCACCGCCCGCGGCTTCTGGGCGCTGGCGCCGTTGTCCAGGTAGACCAGGGGCTTGCCGTAGATCTGCCGCCCCAGGATCGGGAAGTCCTCCCGGATCCGCTCAACGTCGAAGCCGGTGCCGGAATTGTGGCCCGGTCCGACCTTCATGGCGATGCCGGTCATGCTGCCTCTCCGTGGGTCTCGTCGTGGGTCTGGGCAAGCCAGTTGGCGACGCTGCTGAGCAGGGCCGGGCAGAGCCCTTCGGCCGCGATCCGCTGAACCGCTTCGCCCAGGAAGGACTCGATCAGGATGTGCCGGGCCCGAGCCTCCGGGATGCCGCGCGAGCGCAGGTAGAAGAGCGCGGCGTCGTCGAGCTCGCCCGCGGTCGCGCCGTGGCTGCACTTGACGTCGTCGGCGTAGATCTCCAGCTCGGGCTTGGCGTCGATCTCGGCCCGGTCGGAGAGGATCAGGGTCTGGCAGAGCTGATGGCCGTCGGACTTCTGGGCGTCCGGCTCGACCACGATCCGGCCCTGGAAGACCGCCCGGGCCGAGTCGTCGAGCACGCCGCGGAACATCTCTCGGCAGGTGGTGTGCGGCACTTTGTGCTCGACCACCGTGGTGGTGTCGCAGTGCTGCTCGCCGCGCATCAGGTAGGCGCCGTTGAGATGGCACTCCGCGCCTTCACCGGCCAGCTCGACCTTGACCTCGTTGCGCGACAGGCGGGCGCCGGTCGAGAGCACGAAGGAATCGTAGCTGGCGTCCCGCGCCAGCCGGAGCTGGGCCGAGGCGAGATGGAAGGCGGCGCGGGTCTCCTCCTGCTTGCGGTAGTGCCGCAGACGAGCGCCGGGGCCGATCCAGCCTTCGGTGGCCAGGTTGGAGAGCGTCGCCTGCGTGCCCTGTCCGGCGTGGTGCTCCAGCACCGTGGCCTCGCTGTCGCGCCCCAGGACCAGGAGGTTGCGGGGGTGGAAGGCCAACGCCCGGGCGTCGGCAGCAGCGATGAAGACGACGTCGATCGGCTCGGCCAGGACCACACCGTCATCGAGCAGCAGGACGAAGCCGTCCTCCATCAGGGCCGTGTTGAGCGCCAACATCGGCAGCTGCTCGAGGCGGCCGAGCTGGCCGAGGTGCGGTTCGAGCCGCTGCGGCTGGTCGCAGAGCAGGTCGGCCAGACTGCCGACGGTCACGCCCGCGGGCAGCGACCCCAAATGCGAGAGATCGTCGCGGAAGCGGCCGTTCACGAAGACCAGGCGATGGGTCGTCTCCGCCGCCGGCTGCAGCGAGGGGATGCGGTCGATCTGCACGTCGTCGCTCTCGGCCGGTGCCGCTGCGAAGTCGTGCTTCTGCAGCGGGCGGAGGTTGGTGTATTTCCAGGCCTCGAGCCGCGGAGTCGGCAGGCCGGCCTCGGCCAGCTGCCGCATCCCCCGGTCGCGGAGGCCGCCGAGCCAGCCCGCAGACTGTGCTCGCGCCTGCAGGGCCTCATGGTGCGCCAGGTAGGGCTGGAGCGCGGTCGTGTCGGTCATGGTCTTTGCCATCGGTCTCTCGCCCGTCGCCCTCAGGCCGCCGCCGTGAACTCGGCGTAGCCCTTCTCCTCCAGCTCCAGCGCCAGCTCCTTGCCGCCCGACTTGGCGATGCGGCCCTGGGCCAGGACATGGACACGGTCGGGCACGATGTACTCCAGCAGGCGCTGGTAATGGGTGATGACCAGCATGGAGCGCGCCGGGCCGCGCAGGGCGTTGACCCCGTCGGCCACGGTCTTGAGGGCGTCGATGTCGAGGCCGCTGTCGGTCTCGTCGAGCACCGCCAGCTTGGGCTCCAGGACCGCCATCTGCAGGATCTCGTTGCGCTTCTTCTCCCCGCCGGAGAAGCCGGCGTTGACGGCCCGCTTCAGCATCTCGTCGCTGATCCCCAGGGCCTTGGTCTTCTCGCGGACGAACTTCAGGAAACCTAGGGCGTCGAGCTCCTTCTCGCCGCGCGCTTTGCGCACCGAGTTGGCGGCCTCCTTGAGGAAGGTGGTGTTGGGCACGCCGGGGATCTCCACCGGGTACTGGAAGGCCAGAAAGACGCCGGCGGCTGCCCGCGCCTCGGGCTCCAGCTCCAGCAGGTCCTGGCCCTCGAAGAGGACCTGTCCTTCGGTCACCTCGTAGCCTTCGCGCCCGGTGAGGATGTAGGCCAGGGTGCTCTTGCCGGAGCCGTTGGGCCCCATGATGGCGTGGACCTCGCCCGGCGCAATCGAGAGGTCGATGCCCTTAAGAATCGGCTTGCCGTCGACCGTGGCGTGAAGGTTCTTGATGTCCAGCATTGTGTTCCGTCTTCTCCTGCGCTTGCGCCCCGGCGTCAGCCGACGCTGCCTTCCAGGCTGATGCCGACCAGCTTCTGGGCCTCGACCGCGAACTCCATGGGCAGCTGCTGCAGGACCTCGCGGCAGAAGCCGTTGACCACCAGGGCGACGGCGTCCTCCTCGGAGATCCCGCGCTGGCGGCAATAGAAGAGCTGGTCCTCGCTGATTTTGGAGGTCGTCGCCTCGTGCTCGACCTTGGCGCGGCGGTTCTTGCTCTCGATGTAGGGCACGGTGTGGGCGCCGCAGCGGTCGCCGACCAGCAGCGAATCGCACTGGGTGTAGTTGCGCGCGCCCTCGGCCTTGGCCGAGATCTTGACCAGGCCGCGGTAGGTGCTCTGGGAGCGGCCGGCCGAGATGCCCTTGGCGATGATCCGCGAGGATGTGTTCTTGCCCAGGTGGATCATCTTGGTTCCGGTGTCGGCCTGCTGCAGGTTGTTGGTGATCGCGACCGAGTAGAACTCGCCGACCGAGTTGTCGCCCTGGAGGATGCAGCTCGGGTACTTCCAGGTGATGGCCGAGCCGGTCTCGACCTGGGTCCAGGAGATCTTCGAGCGCTTCCCGCGGCAGGCGCCGCGCTTGGTGACGAAGTTGTAGATCCCGCCGACGCCGTTCTCGTCGCCCGGGTACCAGTTCTGGACGGTCGAGTACTTGATCTCGGCGTCGTCGAGGGCCACGAGCTCCACCACCGCGGCGTGGAGCTGGTTCTCGTCGCGCATGGGCGCCGTGCAGCCCTCGAGGTAGCTGACGTAGGCGCCCTCCTCGGCGATCAGCAGCGTGCGCTCGAACTGGCCGGTGCCCGAGGCGTTGATCCGGAAGTAGGTCGACAGCTCCATCGGGCAGCGGACGCCCTTCGGGATGTAGGCGAAGGAGCCGTCGCTGAAGACGGCGGAGTTCAGCGCCGCGAAGAAGTTGTCCGAGTAGGGGACGACCGAGCCCAGGTACTCGCGGATCAGGTCCGGGCAGCGCTCCACCGCCTCGGAGAAGGAGCAGAAGATGATGCCCTGCTTCTCGAGCTCGTCCTTGAAGGTGGTGGCGACCGAGACGCTGTCGAAGACGGCGTCCACCGCCACGCCGGAAAGCCGCTTCTGCTCCGCCAGCGGGATGCCGAGCTTCTCGTAGGTGCGCAGCAGCTCGGGGTCGACCTCGTCGAGGCTCTCGAGCTTCTTCTGCTGCACAGGCGCCGCGTAGTAGACGATGTCCTGGTAGTCGATCTTCGGGTACGTGACGTTCGCCCAGGTCGGCTCGTGGTCCTCCTCGAGCATCTCGAGGAAGCGGCGCAGGGCCTTCAGGCGCCACTCGAGCAGCCACTCGGGCTCGTTCTTCTTCGCGGAGATCAGGCGGACGATGTCCTCGTTCAGACCGGGCGGGAGCAGATCCTCCTCGATCTCCGTGACGAAGCCGTACTTGTACTCGCTCTTCGCGAGGTTCTCGAGCGTGGGGTTGCCGGACTCCGACATCTACGACTCCAGGGAAGGGGGTTCGATCACGAGCACGTCGCTGCGCGGCGGAGGAGCGGCGGGGCGCGCCAGGTCGGCGAGCGTCACGCCCTCGAGCGCGTCGCGCACGACGCGGTTGATCTGCTGCCAGGGCTCGCGCACGTGGCACGAGAGCTCCTGCGCGCAGGTGCCCGGATGGACGGTGCACTCGGTCAGCCCGATCGGGCCTTCGAGGGCGACGATCACCTCCGCCACCGTGATGTCCGCCGCCGGTCGCGCGAGGCGGAAGCCTCCACGCGCGCCGCGGTGCGACTCGAGCAGCCCCTCCCGCGCGAGCGACTTCAGGACCTTGCTCGCCACCGGGTGCGGGAGCTGGGCGGCCGTCGCGATCTCGCGCGCGTTCTGCGGCACGTCGACGCCCTCGTGCTCGCGGGAAGCGAGCTGCGCCATCAGGACGAGGCCGTAGTCGGTGATGCGGCTCAGGCGGAACATCGGGTCTCCGGGCCGCCGGGGCGTCCGGCGGGCCGCCTCAATATATCGGACCGATCTGGTCCGTAAATATCGGACCAGGCCCGTCCCCGATGCCGAGAATGAGAAGGCGGGCCGGAGGGTTGGCGGCCATCCCCGCGGGGCCTGCGGGGAAGCTTCACCCAAAAAGCAAAGCCCGGGGAGGCTAGCCACTCCCCGGACTCGGCTTTGACCAATCGCCGCTCGCCCTGAGCGGCAAAAAGGAGTCTAAACCCCGCGAAAACGTTCGTCTAGTGGCGCGTTCCGGGACAGCTCGACGATCGCGCCGTCGAGCTCGGCGCCCAGGCGCTCCATGTAGTCGTGGAAGGCGCAGTGCACGATCGCGAAGGAGACGGCCTCCTTGAAGACCGACGGCCGCCGCAGGAGCGTCTCCCCCAGCAGCCGGAGCGTGAAGCGCGCCCGCTGCGGCCCGCCGCGGATCACCGTGTTCCACAGGATCCGCACCAGGCGGGCGAGGTCCCGCCGCCGCACCCTCGACTTCCTGCTGCACCGCGGCTCGCAGGTCCACGGGGGGCTCAACATCCGGCGCCGGG
>JAAUXY010055833.1_pt1 | contig 18649 bp, 14 predicted proteins | sample 7278121 | NCBI WGS metagenome assembly JAAUXY01 (sample SAMN14350117, study PRJNA611818) | marine sediment metagenome | isolation source: surface marine sediment (1.8m) | place: French Polynesia: Moorea | collected 2018-08 | reverse complement strand
GATCAACGGGAAGTCCGTGTTGACCTGGATAAGACTCTCGAAGCCGCCCTGGTAGTAGTTGTAACCAGACCAGGGCTTGTCGTTGACAAACTCCATGCGGAAGCTCTCGCCCTCGGGCAGGTCGTAGTGGACGGCGGTGCGGGCGCGACACTCGGCGATGGCCCGGTCGAAAACCGCCTGCAGCTTGTCCTCGGGAATCGCCAGCGAGTTCCGAAACGCGTCGACCCGGTCTGCGGTGGTACCCTCGCCGGGAAGCAGCGCGTCGATCTCTGCCAGCACCGCATCGTATTCCGCCAGGTCGTACACCGGCGGGGTTACGTCGTAGATACCGGCAACTTCCGTGTCGAAACTGACCGGCTTGCCGGCCACCACATTGAAGCGCACCGCCAGTGCGCGCAAGGTCTTGAGCAGCTGGATCGCCCGGAATGCCTCGGTCTCATCGGTCAGCTCCAGATCATCAATAGCCTGCTGGAGTCGGTCGATCTCAGAGCCAAGGATGAACAGCTCTTCAGCCTGCTCGGTGGCGGCATATGCCGATGCCACCTCCCGCCAACGGGCAGGACCGTGATAGGCATCCACGTAGTTCTCGTCGATATTGCCAAAACGCAGGGCAAGCTTCACATAGTCGGCAGCGATCTGGTCAAGGGCAGTGTCGAACTGGAAAGCCTCGCCGCGGGCTTCGGCCGCCTCGATACGAGCCACAATCGTCCGCGCTGCCTGCACAACAGCCGCCGACTCCGGCGCCGGTGGCTCGGGCGCGTCCTGGCTGCAGGCCAGAAGTCCGGAACATACTATGATTATTGGTAGCGTCCGCATGGTGGTTATCCCCTGATCCCTGGCTGGCGTGAACCCGGATAGTAACAGTGGAGCAAGCCATGGCCGAGACAACACGACGCAAATTTCTGCAAGCCACCGCCGGGGCGGCAATCATCAGCGCCACACCTACGGTGGGTTTGCTGGGCTCGACCTCCAGCAATGCCGCAACGGCCGGCCCGGTTCGCTGGGGCGTAGTCGGCACCGGGGGCATCGCCAATTCCATGGCGCGAATGATCAAGATGGCCGGGGGCGCCGAGCTCGCCGCCGTCTCAAGCCGGCGTATGGAGTCGGCCAGGAAGTACGCCAAGCGGCACAATGTGGCAGCGACCTTTGATTCCTGGGCCAAGATGTCTGCCTCAGACAAGGTAGACGCGGTATACGTGGCTACTCCAACCAGCGTCAAGGAAGAGATCTGCATCCATGCCGCCAACAACGGCAAGCATGTGCTGTGCGAAAAGCCCCTGGCCAGCCAGGCCTCGGCGCAGCGCATCATCAAGGCCTGTCGCGACAACGATGTCGCCTACATGGACGGCACTCACTTCCCGCACCACCCCCGTACCCTGGACATCAAGACCCGACGACTGGAACGGCTCGGCGAGCCCTGGTCAGTGGCGTCAGCGTTTCAGTTCAACCTCACCGACCGAGGCAACATACGCTTCAATACCGAGCTTGAACCCATGGGCGCCATCGGCGATGCCGGCTGGTACAACATGCGCGCGGCGGTCGAGTACCTGCCCGAGGATGTGGAATTGCAGGAAGTGTCCGCTTTTCTGCGCCGGGACAAACAAACGGGCGCCGCTATCACTGGCAGCGGCGTGCTGACATTCTCCAACGGTGCCAGCTCGACCTGGAATTGCGGCTTCGACTCCGGTGCCGTGGTCATGGACCTGCGCATTACCGGGCCGAAGGGCGTGATCAACATCGATGACTTTCTCTCACAGAACCCCGATGGCTCCGCAGACTTTGTCTACAAGGGTGGCGGCTGGGGCGCGTCCGCGAGGTCGGAGACCATCAGCATTGCCTCGCCGAAGCCCGGCGCCGCGCTGATGTTCGAGGATTTCGGCAGCGCCGTTTACGATGGGTCGCTGCGCGAGCGATGGATGCGCGCCAGTGAGCGCACCCAGGCGTTGCTGGACGCGGCCTGGGCCAGCGCGCTGGCCAACGAGCCGTAGCGTTCTAGCTCAACCCTTTGCCTCAATTCTTCCGGGTGACCAGGCGTACCTGCGGCTCGGACCTGGCGACGGTGTCGAATTCACCATCCTCAGATGCAAAACGGAATGTGTTGCGGCCAGCGGCCTTGGCGTCGTACATGGCCCGGTCGGCGGCGCGGCGCAGGGTTACCGCGCTGCCACCGTCCTCCGGGGACAGGCTGATACCCACACTGGCGCCCACCTGCAGAGTGAAATCTCCGAACTCTATCGGCGTAGACGCTGCGTCCACCAGGCGCTGGGCTATAAGGGCGATCTGTCGGGTATCGCCTGGGCTCTCAAGCACGAATACGAACTCGTCACCGCCGATGCGGCCCTTGCTGTCGACGGCTCGCAGTGCCTCGGTGAAGCGCTCACCCATCACTTTGAGCACGTGGTCACCGGCGGCGTGGCCGTAGGTATCGTTGACCGCTTTGAAACGGTCCAGGTCCAGGAACATCAACGCCAGGCGCTTGCCGGTGCGGTGGCTGCGGAGAATCGCATTGTCGAGGCGATCTTCCAGCGCCTTCGGCATCAACAGTCCGGTGAGCTGGTCGTGAGTCGCGAGGCGCTTGATCTCATCGCGCTGGCGCTGCACCTCCTTGACCAGGGACTCGGTTTCCGACTGCAGCGTGACAATGGCCTGGAACACGAAATAGGGCATGATAGAGGTGGCGATAATCAGCGTCGCCCAGGAAGCAATGCTGGTGATGTACTGGTTGGCATCCATGGCTAGCGTGAGGTAGCCGTTGATGAAACCGTAGCCCACGATCGCCACAAACAGGAAAGAGGCGGATGTCGCCCACAGGCCTACCCTCGGCGAATACAACACGCCCAGCAGCAGGCTGCTTACCACCAGCCACCACAAACCCGCACCCATCATGCCGAGGTTGATCAGCCCGACGATGCCGACGCCGTAAAACAACATGACGATGACAGCCATTTTCAGGGATGTCGACAGGCGCCGGCGCAGCAGGTATGTCGTAATGGCCGTCACGCCCAGCAAAGCGTGGAAGCCATAGAGAGGCATCCAGCCGGTAGTGGGGATACGCGACAACGAGGCGGGAACGCCCAACGCAGCGATGATAAAGCAGCCGGTCAGCAGCTTGTTGACGACGGCATCACGAAACCGGTCCATCGAGCCTACAGGGGCTCTGGCCGAATCCTCCATGGTTCCTCCCTCGGGAAGTAATCGGGAAAGCTTCCCATGTAGGTATTTCGGCTCGATCGTGCGCTGACTTTAGTGCCAATCTCCGCGGCGAATGGCGAGCGGCTGCCCCCTCAGACGGCACCCAGGCCGGGAATCTCTACCTTGCAGTTTTCTCCTGCCAGGCTGGCGGCCTGCAGGACGTGGTCAAAGCCCTCGCGCTCCTTCTGCATGGATTCCTTGTGCCAGGCCTTCAACTTCCTGCGGGTGATCACCTCAACAAAACGCCGCAGATCCTCGGTATCGGTGAGTTCGAGACCAGGTACCTGGGCAGGCTGCCCGTCGTGACCCTTGGCGACCATGGTGAAGTAGGAGGTATTGGTGTGCTTGACGAACTTCTCCTGGAAGTTCTCGGCGATCACACGAATCCCCACCACCAGTGAACTACTCCCGGTGTAATTGACGCGCGCCTGCATCGAAACCAGGTCGCCGACGTCCACGGGCTGCAGGAACTCAACGCCGTCGACCGCCACCGTGACGCAGTAGTTCTCTGCAAACTTGGTGGCGCAGGCGTAGGCCACCTTGTCCATCATGGACAGCAGATAGCCGCCGTGAATCTTGCCACCGAAGTTGGCGTAGGCGGGCACCATGAGTTCAGTAATAACGGTGTCGGTATCAGTGGGCTTCTTGTATTTATCACCCATACTGTCGCTCCTGCATCGTGTGTGGCCAGGGGCCGCCCGTGGCGTACCTCTCTGGAGGATAGTGGCTTATTGTCGGTCGGCAAATGCAGCGCAGGGATCCTCCCGCGGCGCCGGGTCTGCTACCAGCCATAGGTCGAAAGGCGCGCCTGCTTCCGGGATTGCTTCCAGCTGGCCCAGGCTCGCAACCTGCACCGAGGGGGCGGCGAAGTGCAGCGCTGCGGGCATGCCCCAATCCCGGCGTGCGTGTCCCGAACCCGTGATCACTACCACTGGACCGCCGGTTTCAGAAAAAGCCTGGAGTGAAGTGCGCGCAAAAGCCGCGTCGCGCAGTCGCTGGGCCTCGACCATGCCAGGCAGCATCTGTGGCGGCAGCATGTTGCAATGCGCTTCCTGCTGGTGCGCCTCCCTCTCCGCCTGCTGGCCAGCGGGCAACGGGGCGGCAAGGCCGAAGCGGTCGGCATCGGGGCCGAACACGGCAGCGGCCCCTTCGCTGACGGCGCGGTTCACATCGGCACGGGGTAGCGCCATCCCGTAAACCGGCGTCTCACCCAGCGCCGCAAACAGTGGTTGGTAGAGGGACCAGTCGGGCCAGCCGCTCTCGTTCCAGGCCAGCGCCTCGCGCAGTGCCTGGTCCCGGTCGCTCATGGCGTTGACCGTTGCGGCCTGCTCGGGGCTCAGCATCTCGAAGGCGACGGCAGCGGGCGATAACTCGGCAATTAACGCCGCCTGGCTGCGATGATGTTGGGCGTTATCGTGTACCTCGCCGAGGATCACGATATCCGCACCCTCCAGGGAACCAGCGACATCGGGCACCTGATTGGCGGCACAGGCCACCAGTGCCAGAAACAGGGGTGAAAGGCTCGCTAACGGCAGGCGCATCATGGCAACGTATCTCGCTGGGGGACTTGTATATACGCCGGGACCGGCAGAGCGTATTCACGGTTTCCGACACAGGCGACACTTTGGGCATAGAATGGAGCTCCATCCATGCCTGGAACCCAACCATGAACCCTCTTTGCAAGGCCGCTGTTGCGCTGGCATTCAGCCTGCTGGCTACCACTGTCGCGGCCGATGACGTCACCGACATTACCAGCCTGCTGAACGACTTTCTCGCCAATACCGGCGCTGCCGAGGCCCACGATCGTTTCTGGGCGGACGAACTGGTCTATACCTCGTCCAGCGGAATACGCAGCGGGAAGCCGGAGCGCATGGCCGCGTTTGCGGCCGGCACGCAGCCCGCCAGTCTCTCCGACACTCTCTACCGCGGCGAAGAGGTCAGGGTGCAACTGTATGGCACGACTGCCGTGCTCACCTTCCGGCTGGTGGCCGAACCGCGGGACGGTGGCGCAATCCGGCATTTCTACAACACCGGCACCTTCCTCAAGCGCAACGGGGAATGGCGTGCCGTGGCCTGGCAGGCCACTGTCATTCCACCGGGCTGACACTATTTCGCTGGGCCATTTCCGCTGCCGGCGCGTAAGACAAGCAGTCGAATCGCAAAGTTGTAGAGGTAGCGCGAAATGTCTCGCACGGTACAGATAGTATGTGCACTGGCGACCCTGCTGCTGGCCAGCCTCGGTGCCACAGCCGAACAGGATGAGAATGCCGCCGTCGTAGCGGCGGCCGCAGGTGTTCCCACCGCAGCGGGCATGCGCCAGGCCGGCTGGCGCAGCCAGTGGGGCCTGGGGACGATCGTCAATCCAGAGACCGTGGGCCGCGACGACTACAACACGCAGCCCATTCCCTACTTCGACTTCCGCTACATGGACGGCAAAGGCACCAAGTACTTCGCCAACGTGCCTCAAGGCCTGGGCGGTTTCTTCTATCGCAACCGCAGCGCCGAGTCAGACCGCTTCTTCAACGTCGGTGCCGCCGTGGCCCCCGGCTTCAACCAGCGTGAGGACATCGACGGGCTGGACGACGTCGATATCTCGGTGGAGGCACGCCTTTACGTCGAGGCGGGGTCCCGGCGCTGGGTGGCGTCGGCCACCCTCTCACAGGACTTGGGCTCCGGTCACGAGGGCGCCTACCTGGACCTGTCGCTGAACCGCCGCGGCCAACTGGGCTCCCGCAGTGGCTTCTACGCGGTAGGACCAGTTGTCAGGATCGGCGATGACAGCTACCAGGATGCATTCTTCAGCGTCAACGCACGGGAATCGGTAGCCAGCGGCCTGAGTGAGTACGATGCCGATACCGGCGTCGAGCGCGTCGGCCTGCAGGGCCTGGCCAGCCTGCCCCTGGGGCAGAGCAAGTGGCGTGTTACCACGCTGCTGCGAGTGAGCCAGCTCATTGGCGACGCCGCCGACAGCCCCATCGTTGACGAAGAGACCCAGTTCTTCTTTCTCACTGCCTTTACACGCCCGTTCTGAACGGGCGCATCTTCCGCTGATCCTCGGTCGGTGATACCTTCACCGGCTTACCTGTATCTGGATGTTTCACCATGCGCCTCGCCGTACCCACTCTTATTGCCTTCATAACACTTCTGCCCTTCGCGCCCGCACAGGCAGAGGGCTGGGATGCGCTTGAATACCGCAACGTCGGGCCCCTGCGCGGCGGCCGCGTGACCGCAGTGGCGGGCACAGTGAAGGAGCGCGGGACCTTCTACCTGGGTGCCTCAGGCGGCGGTGTCTGGAAGACCACCGACTATGGTGAGCGCTGGGACAACATCTCCGACGGCTACTTCAGGACACCCTCCATCGGCGACATTGCAGTTTCCCAGACCGACCCCAACATCGTATATGTGGGCACCGGCACCGATGGCCTGCGCAGCAACATCATCGTTGGCAAGGGCGTCTACAAGTCGGTCAATGGCGGCGACAGCTGGGAGCACATCGGGCTCGAGGAGACCGGCCATATCGGGGCCGTGGAGATCGACCCGCGCAGCAACAACACGGTCTGGGTTGCAGCCATTGGCCAGGCCTTCAACCCGAACCCGGAGCGTGGCGTCTACAAGACCACCGACGGCGGCCAGAGCTGGCAGCGCATGCTCTACAAATCCGCCGCGGTGGGTTTCTCGGACGTGGAACTCCTACCGGGCAACCCGGACGTGGTATTCGCCACTGCCTGGCGCGCAGAGCGCAAGCCGTGGACGATTATCAGCGGCGGCAAGAACGAAGACGGCGGCCTGTACAAATCCGTAGACGGCGGCGCCACCTGGCGCCGGATTACCGACGGCCTGCCGAGCGGCACTATAGGCAAGATGGACCTGGCAATCTCGCCGGCGGATTCCAGCGTGGTCTACCTGCTGGTAGAAGCACCCGGCGACAAGGGCGGGCTGTACAAGTCGGTCGACCAGGGCGAGAGCTTTGAACAGGTGTCCAGCGACGAGGGCATCCGCAAACGCCCCTTCTACTACACCAATGTCGATGTCGACCCCACCAACCCGGACATTGTCTGGGTCATGGCAACGCGCTACTTCAAGTCGGAAGACGGCGGCAAGACCTGGAAAAAAGTCCGGCCGCCCCACGGCGACAGCCACGACATGTGGATCAACCCGGAAGACCCGGACCTGTTTGTGCAGGCCAATGACGGCGGCGCCAATGTCACCCACAATGGCGGCGAGACCTGGTCCACCCAGTTCAACCAGCCCACCGCCGAGCTCTACCAGGTGGAAGTGGACGACCAGTACCCCTACTGGCTGTACGCCGGCCAGCAGGACAACTGGTCGACCATTGCCGTTCCCAGCCGCGCACCCTGGGGCGCACAGCACCCGCAGGCCTGGCTGATGCAGACCGGCGGCTGCGAAACCGGCCCGGCGGTGCCCAAGCCCGGCGACCACAACACCGTTTATGCCAACTGCAAGGGTCGCTTTACCGTGTTCGACAAGCGCACCGGCACTGAACGGGGATACTACGTCGGCGCCGCAGACATGTACGGTCACAACCCGAGGGACCTGCGCTACCGCTTCCAGCGTGTGTCGCCGGTGCACGTCTCCCCTCACGACCCCAACGTGGTCTACCACGGCTCACAGTTTGTGCACCGCACCACTGATGAGGGGCAGACCTGGGAGACTATCTCACCGGACCTGACAGCCTTCGAGTCCGACAAACAGGTAATCTCAGGTTCACCCATCACCCGGGACATCACCGGCGAGGAGTTCTACAGCACCCTGTACTCGTTACGTGAATCGCCGGTCACTGCCGGCGTGATCTGGACCGGCGCCAACGACGGCCCGGTGCACGTGACGCGTAACAGCGGCGAAAGCTGGGAAGATGTCACACCCCGCGGCATGCCGAAGGGCGGTCGGGTCGATTCCGTGGAGCCCTCGCCCCACGATGCGGCCAGTGCCTATATTGCCGTGTTGCGCTACCAGCTCGGTGACTGGAAACCCTACGTCTACAAGACTGAGAACTATGGCAAGCGCTGGCGCCTGCTCACCAACGGTCGCAACGGCATTCCCGCCGACCACCCGGTGCGCGTGGTGCGCGAAGACCCGGAACGCCCCGGCCTGCTCTACGCTGGTACCGAGTACGGGCTGTACGTTTCCTTCGACGACGGCGACTCCTGGCAGGCGTTCCAGCAGAACCTGCCGGTAACGCCGGTGACCGACATCAAGCTGCATCGCGGCGACCTGGTGCTGTCTACCATGGGTCGCGGTTTCTGGGTACTGGACAGCCTGGCCACACTGCGGCAGGCGCCCTGGCCTGCTGCACCGGACGCCCTAACGGTTTTCGAGCCGGCACAGACCATTCGCTACCGGCAAGCCTTCCGCAACCCGGACCCGGACGCTGTACCTCAGTACCCGCCGCCCTCGGCGATTATCGACTACTACCTGCCGCATGCCGCCGGCGACAGCCTGCGCCTGGAAATCCTCGACGCCGACGGCGAAGTGGTGAACGCCTTCCAGAGCGCTGCGGAAGGTACCGAAGAAGCCGAGGTGGAAGTGGTCGAGGATATGGCCATGAACAAGACACGCTTTATAGAAAATGACACGCTGAGCGCCGAGGCGGGTCTCAACCGCTTCCACTGGGACATGTCCTGGCGCGGTGCCTGGCGGACATCCAAAGATGGCAGCAAGGATGCCGGCGATAGTTTCGACGACGGCCCCATGATCGCGCCCGGCAGCTACACGGTGCGCCTGTCGGTGGGCGACATGGTGAGCGAGGCGCCCCTCTCCATCGTGATGGACCCGCGCTCGGTAGCCAACGGCATCAGCGCCGCCATAGTGACCGACCAGGTAGCCTTCCTGCGCCGCACGACCGAACTGCTGGATCGCGCCCGGCGCCTGGCGGCGGCTCTGGAGGAAGAGCGCAAGGCGGTGGACGACGACAGTCCGCGGGCGGTCGCCATCGACACCGCACTGGCGAAGCTGGTGACCGAGGAAGGCAACTACCAGTTACCCACCCTGATCGACCAGGTGGACTACCTGTACGATATGCTCAAGGAGGCTGACCAGGCGCCAGGGCAGGACGCAGTTGCGCGGCTGACGGCACTCACCGGGCAGTTCCAGGAGATCCAGGCAGGCCTGTAGGCGTCAGGCGGCAAGCGCGATGCAGTCGGCTCAACCGCGTATTGCAGTCATCGGTTCCGGCATCGCCGGACTGTCCGCAGCCTGGCTATTGCGTAACCAGGGCGAGGTTACCCTCTTCGAAGCGGGCGCCCGGGCCGGCATGGGCGCCTATGCGGTGGACTACGAAAGCCGCGGGCGAGTCGCCAGAATTGATATTCCACTGCGCATCTTCTGTCGGGGTTACTACCGCAACCTGTTGTCGCTGTACGACGCTATCGGCGTTCGCACAATCCAGAGTGACCATGCCGGCGTGTTTACCGATGAGGCCGGGCGCGTCCTCCTCCACTACGGCACCCTGCGTGCGGGCCGCTTCCGATTACCGTTCCTGAAGCCCGACAGCGTATTCAGTCCGCGGGCGTGGCGGCTGGCAGTGCAGAGCCGGAAATTCTTCCGGCGTGTCAAATCCGACGCGTCAGCAAGCGCCAGCTTCGCAGACCGCAGCTTCGCCGACTATCTCGAGGCACTGCGGACTCCCCGGGAGTTCATAGATACCGCACTGCTGCCCATACTCTCCGTCACCTGCACCTGTGACTACGCCAGTGTTTTGCGCTACCCCGCTGACATCATGATCGACTACCTGGCAGGCGGCATTAACGACTTCGGTGTCATGTACGCAGAAGGTGGCGTCGACAACATCGTGCCGCGCCTGCTGGAGGGCACGCGCTTGCGGACTGAGTCACCCATCGCCAGGGTATCCGCGGTGGGCGAGAATCTGCGCGTCGAACAGCGCGACGGCCGCACCGCGGACTACGACCACGTGATCGTCGCCGCGCAGGCGCACCAGGCCGCCGCGATGCTAACGCCCTTCAGCGAGCACGTGGGGCTGCTCGAGCGCATCCCCTATGAAACCTCCGAGCTCTGTATACACACCGACAGCCGCGTGATGCCCAGCAGCTTCGTACCCCGTTCGCCGGTCGGCTACACCCTGCCGGCCAACGGTGAACGGGCACAGGTATCGGTAGATATGACCAGGGCATTCGCACGCTTTCGCCTCCAGGATCCCGTCTACCAGACCTGGCACCCGCTGCTTGCCATCCCTCCAGAGCGAGAGCTCGCCAGGGCCAGCTTCACCCGACCGGTTGTGACCCGGGAGAGCCGCCAGTCAGTGACTGCCCTGCAATCGCTGCAGGAGCAGCCAGGCAATCGCCTCTGGCTGTGCGGCGCCTATATGACCGAGCGCGTGCCGCTGCTCGATGCGGCGGTGCAATCAGCGATGCGGGTAGCCTCCGCGCTGGGGGCGCCCATTCCCTGGTCGAGCGCCGGTGCCCCCTGAGTTTTTCGACACTGCCGAGATCGCCATCAACGAGGGTGACCAGTCCTGGGGCAACCTCGGTTTGTGGCAGGAACAGGACTCCTATTCCAGCGCCTGCCGCAACCTGGCCATCGCCCTGGGATCCATGGCAGGGTTGGACGAAACAAGCCATGTGCTCGACGTCGGCTTTGGCTGCGGCGACCAGCTGTTGCTGTGGCTCGAGCACTTCCAGGTGGCGACACTGCAGGGCATCAACCTGTCGATGGCGCAAACCCGGAGGGCGACCGAGCTGCTACACCGTCGTGGTTACGACAAGCACTGTGAGCACCTGACCCAGGGAGATATCTGCGATAGCAGTCTGTGGCCGGCGCGGGGGGCCCAGGCCCCTACCTGCATTCTCTGCCTCGACAGCGCCTACCACTTTCAGTCCAAACCGGTCTTCTTCGAACACGCTGCCCACAGTCTGACTGTCGGTGGCAAGCTGTGCCTGACGGATTTCGTGCTGCCGGAGGACTTTCGCCCCGGTATGCGAGAGCTGCCTCTGCACGCCATGCTGTGGGCCTCGCGGATACCCCGCGGCAACATCATGACGGCGGCGCGCTATGCCGAGCAGCTTGTTGATAGCGGTTTCTCCAGTATCGAGGTGCGCGACATCAGCCAGGAGGTGATGCTGGGTTTCGCGGGCTGGTGGAGGTGCTATCGCGAGCGCGCAGGCCATTTGCCTACACGCTCTCGACTGAAGTACTTGATCACAGCACGCTTCCTGGACTGGGCATTCACAAACAATGTGCTGCGGTATGTAATGGTCTGCGCGCAACGAAAGCCCTGAAGCTTATGCCGAGCCGGATCGCACCTCGGAAATCCAGCTGTCCACTTCCCGCTCGAGGATGGTGAGCGGTACATCACCATTGCGCAGCACCACTTCGTGGAACATGCGGATATCGAAGTCTTCACCCAGGGCGCCGCGGGCGCGTTCACGCAGCTCGAGAATCTTGATCATGCCGATCTTGTAGGCCGTCGCCTGACCCGGCAGCACGAAGTAGCGCTCAATCTCGGTGACCACATCGGTCTCGGCGAGCCCGCTGTTGTCGACCATGTAGGTGATCGCTTCCTCCCGCGTCCAGCGCATGCGGTGGATGCCGGTGTCCACCACCAGGCGTACCGCGCGGAACAGCTCGTCCTGCAGGCGGCCGAGATTGTCAAAGGGGTCATCCTGGAAACCCGCTTCCCAGGCCAGACGCTCCGCATACAGTCCCCAGCCCTCTGAAAACGCCGTAAATGGCAGCACCCGCCGGAACTGCGGAACCCCGGTCAACTCCGTCTGCAGGGCGGACTGCAAATGATGCCCCGGCACTGCCTCATGGTAAGCCAGCGTGCGCATTCTGAACCTGGGGTGTTCCCTGAGATTACGAAGATTGACGTTGAAACGCCCGGGGCGCGATCCATCCAGCGCGGGCAGTGTATAGGAGGCGCTCGCAGCGCCCTCCTGACGAAACTCCGGTATCCGTAACACTTCCACCGGACTCTTTGGCAGGGTGATGAACCAGTCCGGCATGGCTTCGTCGATCTCGTCGATAATGACCTGGAAGTCTTCGAGAATCTGCTCGCGCCCGGCGTCGGTATTGGGGTAGAGGAAACGCGGCTCCTCGCCAAGGGCCGTCATGCGTTCCGCTACCGTGCCTTCCGTGTAACCCTGTTCCCGCAGGATCGCATCCATTTCTGACTGGATACGCGCCACCTCCTCAAGCCCCAGTGCGTGGATTTCCTCAGCGCTGAGATTAGTCGTGGTCGATATCCGCAGGCGCAGGTCGTAGTAGGCATCGCCATCGGGCAGGGCCCAGACACCGTGATTCGTCGTCGCAACGGACTGCAGGGCCTCAAAGTAGCCGATCAGCTCGCGGTAGGCCGGGTAGACCGAGCCCTCCATCGCGCTGAGTGCCTCAGCTGCCAGGTCAGCGGCGCGCTCATCGGGAAGCTCTTCCAGTGCTGCTACCGTCTCGGTGAAATGGGTGTAGAGAATATTCTCCTCGGCCGGCACAGCGATGAAGTCGCGCATTTCCTTGAGCACCTTCTCCACCACGAAGCGCGGTGGGATGACACCTTTCGATTCGCGCATCTTGAGATCTTCAATGAGCTGGTCGAACTTGGTGTCGAATTGCCCAAGGCGAGCGATGTAATACTCGGCGCCCTGCGCCGTATCCAGTGGGTGACGGGTCACCATCAATTCCGGCAGGTTGTTCTGCACGCCGAACAACTGATTGACCGGGTACCCATGCCAGCTGTAGGGAATGCCGTCGACCAGGCCAACCAGGAAATCGTCGAGCACGTCGTAGGACAGTGCTGCCTGGCCGGACAAGGATTCGCGGTCGTAGCGGCGCAGGGTCGCTGCATCGCGCAGAATTTTCTCGTTCTGTTTCAGTGTCACTGCAGGGGAGACATCGGTCAGCCTGGCGTTATGCCCGTCGATGCCCAGCGGCTCAAGCACCCGCAGCGTGGTCAGCAGCTCCGGATCGTCCAGCGCCAGCTCGATAAACACGCGCTCGAAAAACACATTGATAAAGAATGGCTTGAACCAGATCGCGTTGATCGCCAGTACGGCGACGACGACAATACCAGCGCCGACCAGGGCGCCGATCCACTTGAAGATGCGCTTGAGCATGCCACCACCTGAGGAGAACAACGCCTACATCATAGTCCAGGGCGCGAAAGGCGGCGATGCATATGTGCTTCAACAAAACTGAGGCGCGCGCTAGGACGGACATGACCCACTCTCTATACTCGGGGCGTCCAGAGACGAGGAAAACAGGCTTTGAGAATCACCACGCTGATCACCGGACTGATTATGGCCGCGACCGGTCAGGCGGCCGCCGCGCAGGTTGCAGCCACAGAGGACCCAGGTGTGCGCGCCATGGAAGAAGTCTTCGTGCGTGCCCAGCGCCGCGAGTCGACGCTGAAGGACACCCCGCTGGCGATCTCTGTTTTCGACAGCGAGTTCCTCAAGGCAAACCGCCTGCAGCGCCTGGAGAGCATTGTGCTGGCTACCCCCAACTTCAGCGGCTGGGAACAGGGAGTCAGCACCCCGCTGTTTGCCATCCGCGGCATCAGTTCCAACAGTTTCGGCATCGGTGGCGAGGCCAGCGTCGGATTTTTCGTGGACGACACCTACCGGGGCCGCATCAACAGTACCGCCATCACCCTGGTGGACGTCGAACAAGTTGAAGTCCTCAAGGGTCCCCAGGGCACCCTGTTCGGCCGCAACACCTCTGCCGGTGCGATCCTGGTGCGCCATTTCCGGCCTGACCAGGAGCGCTCCCTGACGGTGCAGGTAGAGGCCGGCGAGAATGATTACTTTGGCGGCTACGCCACCGGCAACCTGCCGATCAACGAACACTGGGCCCTGCGCGGCTCGGTGTTCAGCTACGACGACGACGGCGACGCTGACAACCTGGTGGCAGACGAACCGATCGGCGACCGCGATACCCAGGGCGCTCAGTTTGCACTGGGCTACAATCGCGGCCGCTTCGACGCAGTGCTACGGGCGTCCTACCAGGAGACCCACACCGGCGGCCTGGGCTACGAGACCCTGGACGATACCCTGGCGGCTGCCGGCGGTGTGGCGGCCAACCCATTCGACAGTGTGCTGGCCACCGACATCGACACCTTCGACGATATCGAGAGCAGCGACGTCTCCCTGCACCTCACCTGGGAGCTGACCGACAGCCTGACGCTGACCTCCATCACTGCCTGGCACGAGAATGACAGTCCCAATGACTTCGACGTCGACGGCAGCGCTATCTTCCTGACCTCCGCGGGATTCGCAGATCGCAACAGCGAAACCCTGAGCCAGGAGCTGCGGCTCGCTGGCAAGACCGGCCGCTTCGACTGGGTGCTGGGCGGCATCGTCTTCGATGAGTCCATCGACACCACTATCGAGCTGGGCTACAGCGATGTGAACCTGCTGGCCGCCACCCCGTTCTGCTCGCCGGTCTTTACACCGGTGTTCGGACCCTGCCAGGCATCGGTGCTGGAAGTGGCCACCCAGGAAGGGGATTACTTCAGCGCCGGGCTGTACGGCGATGTGAACTGGCAGATCACCGACACCCTGAGCGTCGGCGTCGGCCTGCGCTACAGCTACGACGACAAGGAGTTCGACTACCGCGCCGATCCCGTCACCAGCGTGATAGCCAGCCTCAACGCCACCGATCTGAACCCGTCGGGCAACCTGCTGGGCTACGCCACCGACGGCGTCGAATCCCTGCAGGATGACTGGGACGACTGGCAGCCGCGTTTTTACGCCAGCTGGCAGTTGAGTCCACAGCACACCCTGTTCGCGAATGCCGCCAAGGGCTTCAAGGCAGGCGGCTTCGACCCGGAAGCCACCCGCCAACTGTCGGTGTTCGACCCTGAGGAAGTATGGAACTTCGACATGGGCCTGCGCGGCAACCTCATTGATCAACGCCTGCGCTACCAGCTGACGGGATTCATCTACGACTACGAGGACTACCAGGTCCAGATCATCGAGAACGGCATCGCCCAGACCGGGAACGTTGACGGAGTAGACGGCCACGGCATCGAGCTGGAGCTGGGATGGTCACCCCTGGATGGCCTGACCCTGGGGGCCACTGCCGCCTGGCTGGATGCCGAGTTCAAGCGAACCGTCACTGACACCGGTGACCTCAAGGGCAACCGCCCGGTATTGTCACCGGAGTACGCCGGTAGCCTCAGCCTCAACTGGCGCTCGCCCCGCTACCGCTGGGGGAGTGTGGGTCTGAACTGGCTCAGCGCCTGGCAGGACGAGGTGTTCTTCTCGGTGCTGAATCTCGAGCAGTCCTCCCAGGACAGCTACTGGCGCCACGATGCGCGCCTGTCCTGGTATGCCCCGGCTGACAACTGGCGCCTGGACCTGTTCGGTCGCAACCTCGCCAACGAGGACTACGTGATCTTCCAGGACGACGTCGGCGCCGGGCTGGTCAGCCGCCGCGGCGAACCGCGCTTTATTGGCGCGGCGGTGAACTACGCGCTGTAAGCACAGGGGTCGCGAGCCGGCGATGTTTGCTTCATGAACCTGCATACCTACAAACGGGAGTTCGAGCTCGACGGCCAGCCCTGGCGTATTGAGGCGCCCTCCTCCTTCAACTCCTTTGGCTCGCACCTGTTTTTTGGCGAACAGTGCCTCGAGAAGCTCAAGTGCATTGTCACCGACGGCCTGGTTACGCTGGTGCATGAGCTGAACCTGCAGGATGTAACCGGCAAGCCCGGCGACCTGCGCGTGGAAGTCGGCTACTTCAGTTTCTGGTCGGTGGGTATCCGTGTATGGCTGAACGGTGAGCTTATCCACGAGAGCCATCCCGGCCGCGACATCCACGACGGTGAGAGGCGCTACGGCCCCCAGAAGGAGCGGGTACAGATGCACAAGGCCCAGGCTGAGCGCTGGGCCCGCAACAAGTACTCGGTGTACGCCGACATCGGCCTGGGCCTGGTGTTTTTTGCGGCCGGCAAGATTACCGGCGACCTCTCGACCGCGGCGTTGATCGGGGCCGCGGCCGGCCTCGCCCTGGTGGTGGCCCAGCGCTTCGTCAAGGTCGACCTGCTGGGCGGCTTCGCGGTGTTCGGCACGGTCATGCTGCTGATCTCCGCCGCTTTTTCGCTGGCTTTCCAGAGTGAATTCATGGTGCAGATAAAAAGCACGGTGCTGGGCCTGTTTGTCACTGCCCTGATGTTTGCCGACGGCCTGTTCCGTGGTGGAAAATTCTTCGGCACAAGGATCCAGCGCTACCTGCCCTGGACCATCATGCCCCAGCGTATCGCCGTCGGCCTCGGTGCCGTGGGCCTGGTCATGGCGGGGCTCAACTACGTGGTTGCCGTCGGCTTTTCAGAAGACTTCTGGCTGACCTATACCACCTTCCTCGACACACCCCTGTCCATCGGCATGACCTGGGCCGTATTCCTGTGGGCGAAGGAAAGAGCCGCTTAGTTGCTCTACGTGCTCAGCAAGCCCAGGTAGAGACCGGTGATCCCGATGGTATCGACCAGGCCGTGGGCGAGAAACACTGGCAATAATGAGCGACCGCAACGCAGGTAGATACAGCCAAACACCATCCCGACCAGGAACACGTTGATCATTCCGGACACACCCTGGTAAAAGTGTGCGGCTGCAAATATGGACGCCTGCAGGAATAGCGCCACTACGGTACCGGTAAGACCTTCGAGCCTGTGCAGCAGGAAACCACGTACCAGCAGCTCTTCACCAAAGGCGGCGCTGCCCCAGGCCACCGGGATCAGGAACCACAGGTACATAGTCAGGTTGCCCTCCAGCAGTTCGCTCAACAGCGAATAGTCCGGTGGTGACAGTCCCAGCCAGGGCACGATGGCGCCGGCAGCCAATACCAGCCCATAGGCGACCACAGTGGCCAGGGCCGTGTATCCCAACAGCTGTTGTCCAGACAGTCGCCTGCCGATGGCCAGTGACCGCCAGCTGACGCCTTCCCTGCGCAGGAAGTACCAGGCAGCTGCCAACGGCAGCAGTACTGACAAGATCGCGCCCAGCGGAAGAAAGCCGGTCAGCCCGCCCAGGATGCCGCCAATTTCCAGCAACAGAACAACGGCCACCACCTGGAGCCAGCCACGGTACTGGCGCGGTCGCGTTTGCTGGATGTGATTCATGGTTGCTGTCATCTCACTCATCTCTACCTCTCCCTTTCGGGTTTCGCGTGCCGCGTGCAATGACCGCAGCGTCGCTCTGTCGTCATGTGTGCCGGTCATTGCGCCGGGAAAAGATAGCAATAGGCCTGCTCGACAAGCTGCTCGGCAAAGCCGTCGCCAAACATGCGCACCGGGCTGCCGAACAGCAGGTTGAACTGCACACCGAAGGCGATGGAAGCCACCGCAAAGCGGCAGCGCTCGGGGTCGAGGCTGTCGTCGCCCGCCAGCAGCCAGTCGGCCATCAGCTCCACCAGGACATCGGAATTGCCGCGCACAGTTGGCTGCGTGAGCTCGCCGCGAGCCAGTCGGGCCGCCTGGGTTACGAGCAGTGGGCCGAGATCGACAATCGCCGACATCACTCCGTGAACGATGTGCTCCAGCCGCGCCCGGGTGTCGAGTTTGCGATTCTCTTCCTGCGTAAGCTGGACCGACAGGCTCTCGATAATCCGGGCCTGGTGACGAGCGGTGACATGGTCGACAAGGGCGCTCTTGTCGGCGAAGCGATTGTAGAGATTGCCGACCGAGACGCCCGCCTCTCGGGCAATGTCCTGCATGGAAATCCGCTCAAAGGGGCGATCCAGCAGCAAGCGGTCGCAGGCATCGAGGATGCTCTGCAAGGTTCTCTCACTGCGCGCCTGGCGCGGTGCCGTCATTCCCATGGCTCATTCTCATAAATGAATATGAATTCATGTTCATATTAGATCACCACTCGAGGATGCGCAAGCCCCACATGGCCGGGGCCCGACCAGAGGCGGGCATCGGGGTTAGCTACAAAATCAGTGGTGAAATATGAGGCGGTGTCAGGCGCGCTGCGGCGACCCGGGAACGGGACTGGCCCTCAACCGTCGGGAATCTGCCCTGACGTCCTGTCTGAGAAAGCCGCAGGCGCCAGGCGCTGGCCCCACTCCAGGACGATGACCGTGAGCGACGGCAACATGGTCAGGGTAACGATGGCGGCGCCGATAATGCCGAACATTACGATGGCGCCGACGCCACGATAGAGCTCGGTGCCCGCGCCGGGTATCAGCACCAGCGGTGCCAGACCGCAGATCGTGGTGATGGTCGACATGGCAATAGGCCGCAGCCGGGCTTCCACCGCTTCCTGCACTGCCTCCACGACGGATGTGGTGCCCTCGCGAAGATTTTCCACCGCCCGGTGCACCACCAGGATGGGGTTGTTGACCACGGTACCCATGAGGATCAGGAAGCCCAGCATGGAAATCATGTCGAAGGGCTGCGTGATTGCGCCTATCCCCACCAGAGGCAATAGGCTACCGACGCCATTAAGCATCGCGAGGCCGACAATGCCTCCGGCTACGCCGACAGGAATCG
>JAAUXY010009394.1_pt1 | contig 18652 bp, 11 predicted proteins | sample 7278121 | NCBI WGS metagenome assembly JAAUXY01 (sample SAMN14350117, study PRJNA611818) | marine sediment metagenome | isolation source: surface marine sediment (1.8m) | place: French Polynesia: Moorea | collected 2018-08 | reverse complement strand
TTGGAAACGGTTCCTGCCATCATTCCGGCAATGATCGGTCGCGCAACGGCATCCGTAATTTCGGTATGACCACCGCACAAAATAATACCCCATCGCTGACAAAATTCCCTGAGCTCATCGACCACATACTGAATTTGTGATGCGGTTGTACCGCACGGAAAAAAAAGCGTCGTCAGGAACCATTTGGGAATCGCACCTGAAGTGGCAATATCATTGGCGTTAACCAGCACGGCATACTGCCCGATAGAATCCGTCGCAAATGTAATCGGATCGGACTTCAGTACCAAAACTTCTTTGGATTCAATATCAACGGCCGCAATATCTTCTCCAACCCCGGGGTTGATTAGTACAGTAGGGTCGTCGAAAGTAAATTGATTCAGAAACTTTCGCAAAAGGCTATTCGGCAATTTTCCGGCCGGAAGCGGCGTTCCCATGCGAACAATGTCTTCTAATTCCTGGATATTTTGGACTCCAAAATCGCGGGTTAAATTGAGTGGTGACGATTTCTGTTTTGGGTCTAAAAGAACGGTTATCGCTCCGGCCCTCTGACCGGCTTGAATTTCAGAGGCGTTGGTTCCTACGATCAAAAGATTTTCGACCTCCAGATTCATCTTCTCCGCCGCAACTTTTATTGGATTGGCTTCCGGCGCCAGCTGCAAGAGTTCAGCGCGGTTGATGATTACCTCAATATCTGCCGAAGAAATAGATCTAAAATGTTGAAGAACTATCCGGGTGGCCTTGCGGCTCATGGTGCTAATTATTCCTATCCGCAGGTTTTTAGAAATTATGAATTGGATGGTATCCAAAACTGCCGTATCGAGATCGAAAGTTGCGATGGTCTTTAACTCATACGTTTCAAGATCCGAGAGAACCTGCTTTCTTTCAGCCGCTGTCGGCAGGTTTTGAATGTATTCCATCAGGTCGCTTGCCGGTGGGCACCCGATGGTGGCCTTTCGCTTCTTTTCGGCCTGGCGGTCCTGCGGAACAATGGACCCCACTAACTGAAAAAGGACTGCTTTGATATGAATGGGTCGGGTTTTCATGGTTCGAGATCAATTCGGGATAAAAACAGCTCGTTACACACAAATTGTGTTTCCATGACAGAAAGCCGTTCAAATGTCAAACTTCAGTTTGTTGTTGTAAAGTTTCGCAGAAAGACCGATTGATTACAAAGATATGCCAAGCGGATTTTCAGGACAAGCAGGATAAGAAAAACGTTATATTAAAACCCGGATCAGGGTACGCGCAGCTGCAAGGAATGGCCGTGAATATTATTCGGGTATCTTGAACTCAATGGGCTTTTTTAAAACAGGCTGAATCGCAAGTTGCCCGATGATTTCCGCCAATTCGGGATTTTCATCCCCCCACCAATTTTTTACAGCCTTAATATTTCCTTTTTTGTCGAGCACTTTCACAGCCCAGTTGCCGTTGTTTAAAATATTATTTTGCTCCATCAGAACTTTCGAATTCTCCAGTATAAATCCGCCGGAGTCATTTTCTGTAATGACGGAACCTTTAACCGAAAGCTTTGCTTTACGCGCAGCAATACCCGTTTTGCCGGATGTGCGGATGAGGCTTTTATAAATTTCTGCCGTGCCTTCTTCCAGGACGATTCCCCAGACATTGTTTTGAAAAATACAATTTTGCAAAAATACGGTTGAATCAGCAGCCCTCAGGCCGAATTCGGCATCGGAAATTTGAGCGTGCAGAATTTTATTCTGAGTGTGACTCTGGTCTAAAAAAATACCCTTCCAGTTCGAATGACCTAAACTGGCAAATCGAACCGGTTCGGTTTTCGTGCCGATGATTTGAAGTTCTCCCTTCACGATCAGTCCAAGTTTGAGAAACCAGACAACCGTACCGGGCATTACGGTGAGCCTGGCGCCCGGTAATACCACCAATGCATCTTTCACAAGATAAGGGCTTTTTTGGGCATTTAATATCGTATCTTTGGATATGGCCGCGGGTAGCAATGTCGGGGCTCCTATTTTTATGGGCCCCAGTGTGTCTATCCACTGGCTGCCGGCTCCATTTTTAGATCGGAGATACCCGATAATGCGCCCATGAGGCAGGCGATCCTTTGGGCGGATACGATAGGCGCCTATGTAAACCCCGGGTTCTTTTTCTTTGAGCGGGAGGTTTTCGATTAATGGCGGAATGCTCCAGCTGGCAATTTGATTCTTATCGCCGATCAAAGCCACTTTAATCCGGTCCCCGGGTTGCAGCAGTTTCGCGCTGCCGTTATGCACCAGTGCCTGGATCCTGGGAGGCGGTTCGGACACGCCTTCAGGATTTGGGATGGTGGCGACCATTTTCATACAAAGCTCTGCAGCTGCCTGAAGGTGTGAAGCTTGTTGATGACTGATGGCTGTTTTGACGATTGCGGCTGCCAGACCCGTAAGGCTTAAAGGTACCTCTCCTTCCTGCAACCGAACACTATGCTCGAGTTCCCAGATTATCTGTTCGGAACTGCATCGAACCATCTTAGCCTTGAGGGCGGCCGAATTGTCCGCATACACCAGGGCATAGGTTTTTCCCAGATTGAGAACTTCTCCGAATATGACGGCATCGACACCCAGCAGCTGCCCCAGCTGTGTTGCTGAAACCGATTCGCCTGCGGTAATTGACTGGTACAGATCATTTCGCTTCAGGTTGTCGTCAATTACAAACGGCTCGAGGTCTAAATAATTCAAAGAACTAAAAAAATTGTAAAACATCTTGCGTACAATATTCCCGGCATCGGGATTGGAGGTCTTGTTAACAAATGGAATGATTGCCACTTTGTGCGGTAGTTGCTGCTCCTCAAGCACCGTGGGAGAGGGTGGCGGTAACAGCATATCTTTTATGGCACAGGAGCTCGCTCCCAATGCCAGGCAAATAATGAGAAATGTTGAAATAGCGGTGTTTTTATTTTTCATCGGATTTCGTGAATTTCTTTTAGATGGGCGGTTCATTTAAATAAGAAATTTACCAGGGGGTGTCAGATTTTTTTTCACCCTCCTGCTCCTCAAATAGATATTTCATAATCCGGGAACTTTCAGTTCCGGATTCTTCAAGCAGGCGTTGAATTTCTTCGCGTTTTTCGTTCTGCTGTTTGTCATCAACGACCGTTCCGTCAGAGTTGCGACCTTGTTTTCTGGCAGTAACCAATTTCTGACGACAGGCACTTATTTTGCTCTTTATGGCCGGTGATTCCGGGTCGATGATGCTGTAGCGTTCAAAATAATAAAGCGCTTTTGACCAGTTGCCTTTGGCAAAATTACCTTCTCCGTGTTCGCGATAGAAAGTTTTGATCTGTTCGATGCGCTGAAGTGCGCGTGCATGACCGGGTTTTACCGCAAGGATTGCCTGATAAGCCGCATATGCATTTTTGTTGACCGGTGTCAGGTAGCGTCTGGCAAGGAAATGCGCTTCAGCATCTTTAAGCAATTCCGCCACGGATTGTTGCTGACGGTTTTTTTGCTGATAGGCCAACCAAATGCGGCGGATGGCCTTCTGGGCTTCTTCAAAATAGAGACTGTCCTCTCTTATGGACGAATACTCCCGTAACGCGGATTGGTGTTTATTTGCAGATTCCAGATGTTCACCGAGAGACAACCGATAATAATCCAGCCGGTCCCAAAGGGGTTCTGCTTCTTTGCCACTTCCATGCTCGGCCAGGTAAGCTTTTAAATATTTTTTTGCTTGGTCGATATTTTCATTTTCGGCTTTATTCTGGGTAATCGCCAGTGTAATTTGGGCAAGCAGATCCTTGGCGTTTTGAGCACTTTCGGGCGAAAGATTGGTATGCAGCAGATACACCAGGGTATCCCTGGCCGGTTCATAATCTCCCAGTTCAATCTGACCGGCAACCGTGTCAAGTTTCTTTTGAATCTGCCATGGCATATAGGCATGCACGTAAAGCAGATATCCTGAAAAAATAATGATCAGCATGGCCGCCAACCAGACGCCCCGCGTCGAGCGCACTTTTTTTGTGATGATTTTTTGTGTTTGCTGGCGGGCGTCGGTCTTCTCATCAGAAATAAACGTGAGCGAAAACGTACCCAGACGGAGTTGATCCCCTGAATAGAGGCGCTTTTCGGTAATGTTATGATCATTTAGGTACAGGGGATTCGTTGTGCTGATATTTCGGGCCACATAGCCGTACTTGTGCTTTTCAATAACGCAATGTTTGCGCGAAATCGAAGGGTGAATCAATTTCAAAGTGGCCTCATTGGATCGCCCGATAATGAGTTTTTTCATTTTAAGGGGGATGATTCTGCTTTTGCCGGAGGATGTGGTGCACACCAATCGAGGCCCCAGCGTTTCTTCCGACGGTGAGTCCAGCACCAGGGTTTTGGCTTCCATCGGAATGTCATTGGAAACCGGATGGCCTTTTTTGGAAAGCTCAACGAAAAAACGGGTTTTACCCAGTGCGATTTCATCCCCGTTATTTAAAAACTGTCCCCCGGTCTCGTGGCCATTGATAGAGATGGGATTTTGTCCCACGTTCTTGATGAAATACTTGTCGTTTTTTGTTCCCACCTTGGCCTGAACATCGGAAATATGAGGATCCACAATTACGATTTCACACTGGTTCGATTTGCCGACCAAAAAGTCCTTTTTCTGGGTTTCATAGCAATGTTTCGGATTGTTTTTCTGAATCAACTTAAACATAGGCCTCACCGCGTATTGGCAATCCTCTCTTTTGCAACATGGAATGGGGATTCGGTTGAATTTTGTTTACCGGATATAAGTTTTTATCGGCATTTTTCGCTGTGGCTTTAATAAGATGACGCATAATTTCATCATTTTATTCAATTCGAATATTTGGATTTATTTACGAATTTCAATTTTTGTCACAAAATCTGACAATACGCGGCAGTTTGACGGGGATCTCTATTGTTGTCATTTAAATAACCATTTGAAATAAAATGATATTTTAACAAAAATACGTTTGGGCCTGTTTATTGCATGTTTTTTGAGTCGATTTTAGCGATATTCGCAAATCAAATCTAAAATTTGCTCGTGAAAAAGCCAAACCCCGAGCAATCGGGGGACGGAAAGCCACGGGTCCGCTGACGGCGGATCGCCGGGTTGCCTGAGAGAATCATACTGAGCCGGGTTGCCTGGAAAAGGTGGCCCGGTTTTTTGGTTTATACGCTTCACTGCGGATGTGCGTTTTGGGGGGATTGGCTCTGGGCCGGAGGCGGTCGGTGGCGGCCGGCGGCCCTTTGAGCCAAGGTTTACCGAAAAGGAGGTCAACCCATTGGTGGATTTAATTAGCGGAAAATCATCAGATAAAGCTTCACGACGGTTTGGACGCAATCGTCATATAAATTGTTTAAAGGCGACTTTCCTTGGCGGTGTGAATGCCGGCGACGCTACCCGCAAAGCGGTGAGATGGATAGCGCCTGTGATTTGTATTATGATTTTTTGTAGTTGTGGATCTCAGCTCCCGTTTATTAATAAAAACGACGTGTCGGATCAGAGGATGATGCTTAGCAATCCACCCGAATCCATTGCCATTTTGCCGTTCGGCAACAAGACCGAGGTTGAAGATATCGAAGATTTTGTCCGTACGACTCTATACAGCCATCTCACCCCGCACCCTTACCGCGATATTGAGCTGCATGATGTCGATCGGAAGCTCAAACGCTATAATTTAATGAACTATGATAAGCTTTGTAATGTTTCAGTAAAAAGGCTGGGAAGGATCCTTCGCGCCGATGCCATTGTCATCGGAGAAGTGACCGAATTTCAACGCGTTTACGCGGGTATCTATTCTCAGATGGCCGTCGGCGCGTCGATTACTATCTGGGATACGCGAACCGGCAAAAAACTCTGGTCTGATGAACACGTTACCCGTCACCACGAGGGCGGAATTCCACTGGCAATTACCGATCTGGCAATGATTTCCATTCGATCCGGACTCAATTTGACGGATGCGGAGAAGGTAAAAACCGTGGATGAATTGTCGCGGCATCTCATCAGCCGGGTTCCGGTGCCGGATCCTTATGGGGATGGTAAAGGATCGAAACTCGTGAGCCTCAAACGACTGACAAAGAAACAATGTAAAACTTCTCCTAAATCAAGCACCACCAAACTCCGAAGTCTGAAAAGAATTACGAAGGGCCAGCCGCAGCAATATCGCTAGATGTCTGCAATTATTTTATCTGCCAATATTCCGCTCGCCGCTTGTGTCGTGCGCGCTGTTTAATTTTTCCGCATTTTTCTCATCAATTGCGCTTGCAATCCAAACCGGGCTTATTTAGAAATAAGATAAGCTGTCTTTAAGATGACGGGTCATGTCATCCGGTTAGCCGGTTGGCCCGTTTCCGGTTAGCCGGTTAAAAAAGGAATTCTATCTGTTTAATTTTAATCGGCTCAACCGACGAATCCGCCACAGTTCGACTCAACCCAAATTTTTTATTTTCTGCTTAAAATGAAAATTCTCCATACATTGCAGGTGCAAACACGGCTAATTTTAGACCGATTCTATGCCCGCTGGCCGCAGCCCCTTCCAGCCAGAGACCGCCTGCTGCACTGCAAGATTATTTCACACCGGGGAGAGTACGATAATCGGAACATATTTGAAAATACCCTGGCGGCTTTTGACCGGGCGAAAGATCACGGTATTTGGGGCATCGAGTTTGACATACGCTGGACCAAAGATCTGATTCCGGTGGTCTCACATGACGCTGATCTTCTGAGGGTGTTCGGTCTCGATTTGCCGATCCAGCAGGTGACGCTGACGGAGCTGAAATCCCGCTGCCCACAGGTCCCGTCGCTTGCCGAAATGATCCAGAGATATGGAAAGAAAATTCATCTGATGATCGAGATAAAAGCCGAGCACTACCCGGACCCGGCCGGCCAAAACCGGATTCTCGGTGAACTGTTTTCCGCGCTCGAGCCGGAAAAAGATTATCACCTTCTTACCATGAAGCCGGAGATGTTTAATTTAATTGAGTGTGTCCCCAGATCCGCATTGCTGCCCGTTTCTCATTTTAATTTTTCACGATTCAGTCGAATGGCAATCGCACAAAACTACTGCGGCTTTGCCGGGCACTATGTTTTGTTAACCAGATCCCGGGTAAAAAAGCATATTAAAGTAAAGCAGAAACTGGCAACCGGTTATGTTAACTCAAAGAATTGTTTGTTCCGGGAACTGAATCGGAATGTAGAATGGATGTTTTCCGATAATGCCGTGGCGCTTCAGAAAATCGTTAACCGGTTGCTCCAAGATGATTAGGCGTCAAAAAAGGTGTCAGGTGTCAGTCACCAGGTTCAAAGGTTCAACGTTCAGGGGTTCAGGGATTCGGGGCAATAAGGACTGAGTGCTGAGGGCTGAGCGTTCCACCCAGCTTGAGCCGCCCTTGAACGGACAACTGCAAATTTTGATATCTGTAGTTTTACTAAAGTTTGAATACTCTCAATATATCTTTAATTCCCAACATATTGTTTTATCCTTCTTGCTACTATATAATTTTAATCGTTGTAAATTACGGTGACATGGGCAAAACAAAATGCAACATTTACACAATATGAGAGACTTTTTGCAGCGTTTGCCCAATATGAATGCAAAAATGCATCTTACTCACTAGTTAGGTATCAAGGAGGTCATATGACTACAAACTTGCCCGAATTTAATTATGTCGGTTTTTGGCGGCGGGTCTGGGCAACAATTATCGACGCAGTTCTCTTAATGGCATTAATCTACCCAATATTAATTTGGATTTATGGATGGGATTACTTCGAGAGTTCAGCTCTGATTGTTGGATGGGCAGATTTCATCATTTCATGGATATTACCTGCTGTTATTTGGGTATTTCTATGGGTAAAGTACCAAGCCACTCCAGGGAAATTGGCGATTGGTGCTCGAATTGTGAATGCGCGCACTGGTCATCCTGCATCCATTGGTCAATATATTGTTCGGTATTTCGGATACTATATATCGATAATTTTTTTGGGTATTGGTTATATTTGGGTCGCCTTCGACAAGCGATGCCAAGGATGGCACGACAAAATCGCCGGTACGGTAGTCATATTTAAACCCTCTGGTTTGACAGTTGAAAAGCGGAATGAAGTTGATGCCTAACCAATCGTTCAAGCGGAAGTCGCACACGACTGCGATTCCGCTTAACTTCATACGTTATCAACTTGCGATATCTCCAACATATCTGTACTTTTGAATCCCTCCAAAAAGTTGTGATATCATATTGTCAATCGAGGTTATATATCGCCTTCAAGGTCTTTCTTCTGTCCTCTGGTCTTTGTTCGCTGACACCTGTATACTGACACCTGCAAACCTATCACCCATCTGTGGCCAGCAACTCTGCCTGCTGCCTCCCTTTTTCTTCATCGACAAAATAAAACAGTATTCCGCCGACAATAAAGAGAATTAAAATCGAAGCGATGCCCCAGCGGGACGCCAGCTGCCCAACGGCGGTCATTTGTTCGGGTGTCGGGGAAGGTGGCATGAGAATGCGTTTGACAATCAACCCGACGAGCCCCATCAATGCCGGTCCGAAAATAACCGCAAATTTGCCCAGCATATTATAGAAGCCATAATACTCCGCTGCCTGATTTTTCGGGATCAAACGCGAATAGAAAGAACGGCTGAGGGCCTGGATGCCCCCCTGCACCAGACCGATGACAATGGCCAAAATATAGAATTCCATTTTCTGGGTCATCATGACACCCCATATGGTGACGCCCATATAAATGCCAATGGCCAGAAAGATGGATTTGCGAACGCTCCAGCGCTCTCCCAATTTTCCGAAAACAAGAGCAGATGGAAATCCCACAAATTGAACAATTAGTAGGGCAATAATTAAATCATTGGACCGAAATCCAAGTGAGAGGCCATAATCCACTGCCATCCGAATGATGGTATCGACCCCGTCGATGTAAAACCAATAGGCCAACAGAAACAGAAAAACCACTTTGAGGTGGCGAATTTTTTTAAAGGTCCCGGCAAATTGCCGGAAACCGGCTGTCACCATGTTCTCAGCGCCCTGGTCTGCTGTCGGAACTTTTTTTTCCGGCACCCAGAATATTGAAAAAAGGGTAAATAGACCCCACCACAGCGCAACGGATAAAAACGATAAACGTACGGCGGTCGTTGCATCCGGCAATCCGAATTTTTGCGGCATCAGTGTCATAAGCACATTGACAAGAAACAACAGGCCGCCACCGAGATAGCCCATGGAGAAGCCCAAACCGGACACATAGTCGATTTTTTTTTCGCCGGCAACACTGGGCAGCAGGGCGTCATAAAATACATTTGCACCGGAAAATCCGATGATACCCATCACATATATGAAGATGGCCCAGGCCCATTGGCCCTTTTGCACCAGAAATAATGCGGCTGTCATCAGAACGCCCAGATAAGCAAAAAAAACAAGGAATTTCTTTTTGGCCGACCCTTTGTCTGCTATTGCGCCCAGAATGGGCGCCAGAAGGGCAACGATCAGACTGGCGACGGAATTGCCGAATCCAAGCTGGGCGGTACTCACGTTCACATCCGCACCGTAACTCCAGTATTGTTTGAAAAAAAGAGGAAAGAATCCCGCCATAACCGTTGTAGCGAAAGCAGAATTTGCCCAGTCATAAAGCGCCCAGCCCCAGACGGCTTTTCTGTCAGCTTCCATTACCTTGTCTCCATGTTCGGCACAATTAGTGGCTCCATGCAGGTGTCAAAATATAAATAGTGTTCAGGTGTCAGGTTTTGGGGCTTCGCGCTCTGCGCTACGACCCCACAAGCAGGGTTCAAAGTTTCCGTTCTATGGCAATTAGCTTCCGATTACTGGATTCTGGCAGCCCCTACGCATTGGCTTTCATCTATCCTCCGGTATTTAACCTCTGAACCTTTGAACGTTGAACCTTGGAACTTGGTACTGAAACAAGAATACATATGAATACTAAAAGTATCAAGGAAATGTCGCTTTGTGACCGCGGCATTGGCTAACGCCCCACCGGCACAAAGTACAGGGGGTGCTCGTCATCAGCCGGTTTGGCAATATTTTTTACTTCCGCATCGCGAAAGGCACCAATGACGGCAGTTTTAAGTCCCATTGCGATCGCCTGCAAGCACACGTTTTGTGCGGCATGGCCGACCTCCATATCCACATAACGGATGCCTCGCCGGCCGTATTTCCCGGTCGTACGCTCATACACTGCACAAAATAATAAAACTGCCGGTGCTTTTTTGATTGCGCCTTGATTCAGGGCGGCGCGGCTCAGTTCGAAGCGCATATCACCCGCAAGCATTTTAACCAGCGTATGGTTATGGGGATTGTATTTGAAAATAGCAGGTGAAAGGCTTTTGACGTTTCCGGCAATGACATATACTTCCAGAGGATAAAGCGCACCGGCCGAGGGGGCTGTCCGGTATCTTCTGCGACTCGCTATGCCCTGGGCAGACCATAAAATCTGTGAGATCTCAGAAAGATTCAAGGGGTCATCTTTATACGACCGCACAGATCTTCGCATCCGCAACGCATGTTCAACCGATACGTCTCCATCATATCGAGGCTCGGGCAGCTGGATTGTTTCTGACGATTTGGCCGCTGACATGGTTTCACATCTTCCGGGTGAAACAGCGCTTTGGGTCAGGCCGGTGATAATGACCGTTGATACAACCGCAATAAAACGGGCCGGGCGCATTGGACCCTTCTTTGCTTAACGGTTGATATTATCGTACATTCGTACCGGTGTATTCCGGTTCGATGGTATTTAATGCGAGTTTGATTGATATTCTATCAGGCGCTTATGCAACCGTTCGGCGCGCAGGCAGAAGGTTTCCAGCTTAGCGTCAATAAGCTGCGGGAAAGGCGAGCCATCGCTTTCAATTGCCAGAAATGGGAGATCTTCGACATCGGCAAGGACGGCCTTCAGCTGTCGGTTTTGCGGTTCGGTCGCCATCTTTTCTTTGCCGGTCATGGTTTCGTTTAAAATCGCTTCCGACAACCGATTCGGCATGCAGCCGAACGGGCCAATAGCGATGACACCGCAAGATTGTGAAACAATCTCTGTCAGCGAGCCACCGACGGTCAGGACCGCTTCCCCCGAAAGGTTTTTGGATATGAAACTGGAAGCATTGTTTATGAAAGTGTCGATATCGATGGGCTCCGCGTGCACCAGCCCTGATTCAGATAGGATCGATTTCATTCGTTTTTCATAGCGTGCCTGGAATTTATTACGGATCTTAAATTTAAGTTTTTCCTTCATGGTCATGGATCCGGCCGTTAGCCCTTCATCGACCAGGTAATTACTGTACAAAACCCATTCGGCGATCGGTGAGCAGCTGGTGGCAAATCCTTTTTCCGCCAGACGCTCGGTTATATATTGACGCGAGAGCGCGTCCCGGCGCACGAATATTTCACCTGAGAGGGTGATTGTAGGGATGGTTTCAGGCGGTTTTTTCATAGGAATTTGGCGAAGATTGCTGGCGGTGCGCTTCAATTGCGTCTCAAGTTCGGAAAACTCCCTGCCCTCCAACGTTTTTAGAATCGACCGCCATTCCTGCTCAAACATTGCCAGTGCTTTTTGCGTATCAACCGCATTGGCCAAGATCATCGATCGAATATCCTCCATGACGTCAGCAGCAACAACGGCCCACCAGGCCCGGGTATCAAAATCTTTACCCATCCCCATATAGGAGACTTCACCTGTTAGCGTAAACAAGACCACGTCCGGAATTTCAAGCCGTTTAATGAGATCTTCCATAAAAATATAGTACTGCCCGAAACGACACGGCCCGGAGCCCGTGGCAAAGAAATAGATGAGGACCTCATCTTCTTTCTTTCCGTTATTAATGTAATCCAGGAGGGTTCCGGTCGTTAAAATCAGCGGCAGGCATTCTTTGCACGATGTATTGGCGCGCCCCACCTTTAACACGGCTTCATCCGAGGGGCGGTGGGCCGTGGCATTAAATCCTGACCCTTTTAATACGGCTGCAAATCCTTCGGAAGACAGCTGGCCCATGGATGGCAGCAATACCGTTACGCGTGGGTCCGTCATCTCCAGGGACTCACCGCTGGATGTTTTCACCCTCACGGTTCCGTTTTGATTGACTATCTGAGCCGGCACAAACGTGCTTCCAGTATCAATAATCTGTTTCTGGTCCATCAGCTGCCGGTAGGCATGCACAATATCCAAAAACGCCTCGACACGGGTTTCCAGACCGGCATCGGCCGTATGGCTGTCGAGCTCCAGTGTAAGTGACGGTTTGCGGCCCATAATCTCTCTGAAATAGCCGACCACAAATGAATCCGGCCCGCAGGAAAAGTTGGTGATATAAGTGCCGAACAGCTGGGGATGGCGCTCGACCAGGCGGCCGGCTTTCATGATCAGTTTGCCCATTCCCCAGTACATATGCCGCTTGGAACGTTCTTCATCGTAATTAAGAAAGTCCAGCGGTATGGTCAGAATGCCTCTGGAAGCGAACTTATGGGGGATACCCATGTGGGCTTCATCCGCATATCCATTATAGGGACGTGAGAAAATAACCACAGCATATTTGTCCGGATCCGCTTCCAGTTCCGCCAGCGCTTTTTGTCCGATTGCTCGCATCTCTTCCATACAGTCGATTTGCTTTTGCAGTGCGCTTTCGAATGCTTTTTCAGCCGCTTTGCGTTTTAACCCCATTTGGGTTGCAGTCTGAATCAATGGCTGGCGGGCACTTTCTAGCCCCCTGGACAGGTCGATCAAAGGCGCCAATACTTTGGTGCCATCCTGGGCGAGTTTGTCCAGCTTTTTGCGAAAGGTGGTCTGCAGAAAAAACGTTTCACCCTGAACCAAGGGACACACCTGGGATTGTGAATCCGGATCGGTGTTTTCCTCATTGGGCACTGCTTTGAAATGCGGTAAAAAAATAAAATCGGGTCGATCGCTGGACTCGATCAACGAATAGAAGAAACCGTGGGCCAGCTCCACCGGATAGCAAAATTGGGCGTTGCGCTGGTCGATTCCTTCCTGGGAAGATTCTTGAGGCAGGGCAACCTTATAACCCAGTTCAGCGAAAAAATTCGAATACAGCGGATAATAGCTGTTCACCAGAAAGCTTCTGTTGAAACCCACAACCCCCCGTTGCTTGATACCCTTTTCTGCCGGCGATGGGGCCCCATACTTCTCAAATATAAGCTGCTGGCGCAGTTTAACGAGGTCCAATTTTTTGACATCATAACGGACATTGTGGCGCAAATTATAATAGCGGTTGCAGGCCCCGCCGAAAGGATATTTTTTGTCTTCCACCTGGATCATGGCGATTTCACAGCGCCGGTCGCATTTTTCTTTGCCGCCTTTGCAGATGAACGGTTTTTTGTATGTAACTTCGCGATCGACCAGGTTTTGCAGATCAAAATGGGCCGCGGGCATCAATCCGGTATCGATTCTATTTTTAACTTCCAGCCCGACGCCGAATGCCCCCATGAGACCGGGCTCCGGAGGCACCACAATGGGCTTGCCGACCAGGGATGCCATTGCCAGCGGCACGGCCTGGTTATAACAAACACCGCCCTGCATATATACTTTTTCGCCAACCGGCCGGTTGCCTTTTACCCGGTTCGTATAGTTCATGCAGATGGAATAGACCAGGCCGGCGACGATGTCCTCGTGGCGCACGCCTTCATGAATCGCGTTTTTGATATCAGAGGCAATAAATGCAGCGCACTGATCATTAAAATTCGGCGGGCGTTCGCCGGTCATTGCCACGCCTGCAATATCTTCCATTTCGATTCCAAGGGTCTCATAGGCCGATTCTTCCAGAAAGGAACCGGTGCCGGCTGAACAGGCTTCGTTCATGGCGTAATCAGATGGCACCGCATTGGTAATATAGGTATACTTTGCGTCCTGTCCCCCAATTTCAAAAATGGTATCCACTTTGGGATCAAAATATACTGCAGCGGTGGCATGGGCGATAATTTCGTTAATGACCCCATCGGTCAGTGCATGTAATCCGGCGATCTGGCGGCCGGAGCCGCATACCCCGAGACCGATGATCGATAGTTCCGCCGGGTCTATTTTTTGCCTGACCTGCTCTAAAATAGATCGATAACAGCTCCTGGAGGCCCCGACCGGGTCACCATTGGTGCGCAGGTATACGGAGGCCAGGATCGTGTCATCTGATTTTCGCAACAGCACAGCCTTGGTCGTAGTGGATCCGACATCCAATCCTAAAATACAGATGTCGCCTGGCCTGATTTCCCCTTTTTCAATGGTTTTAAATTCCACCTGAGCTGTAAAATTGTTCAGCGGCGGCAGCGTATCGAATGAAGCAACTTCTGAATGAAATAAACCCGTCAGGCCCGGATAAGGGGCGGTTTCGTTCTCAAAAGCCCACAACGCGGCGCCCATGGCTTCAAAATAAGGCGCTTGCTCCGGTACAATGAGCCCCGGAATTTCCCGCTTCAGGTAATCAATCATCATGCGGTTGCGGGCCGTGCCCCCGGTGACCATTAAATTACGCCGTTCCACTTTTTTGAGGAGTTCTAGGATCTTGTTGGCCATCATTTTACAAAGGCCGGCGCTGACCTGGGATTTTGGTATTCCTTTATTGGTGGCATGGGTGCAATCGGATTTGCAGAATACCGAACAGCGGCCGGAAACATGATGGGGCGATTCTACAGCGGCCCATTGAGCGGCCTCATCCAATGAAACATTCATGCGCCGCAATTGCTGCAAGAAGAACTCACCGGTCCCGGAAGCGCATTTGTTTCCGGTAATGACATTGGATATGCGCCCGGATCGATCCAGCGCATAAACCATAAATGTCTCGCCTCCGGCGGATATTACCGCCGGGCAGGAGACATCTGATGGTTTGATAAATTGATACGCATATTCGACAGCTTCTGGCTCGGATATGGCTGTCAGATTTACAAATTTGCGAAATTTGCGTCCCGTGGCTGCAATGCGATCAAACGAATTCAAATCCAGATGTTCAAAGGCCTTTATCAGTGTTTGCTTGGGATCGCCTTCATGGGGATAGAGCGCATGGTCAATTAATATCGGTGTGGGGGTCTGCTGAGAATTTTTAGAATCCCTGGTATCCGGATCCAATTGCATCTGGACAATTGACACGGTTGATGCTCCCAGACAGATGCCCAATGATTTTATCGGTTCAGCCATTGATAATTTCCTAACTCCCGGTCAATAATTCTCTTCTTGTGTTATCGCACCCGTTGATCAGCTGGCAATCAGCCGGGAGCGGTGTGTTTTTCAAACTGTTTTTCAGGTTGTCTGAATCTCAAATCCAGTTGTTTAATTTCCGCTTCATCATGTTCTGCTGAATCATAATTTGGACCCGATTTTCATGCGTCTTTGATCAGCAGGTATCTTGAAAAATATCCATTGGGATTGATTGTGGCCTAATATTCGGTTCATGCCATAGCAGGCCTGAAACCTGATTATGGATCTCATTTTCCAAATATCCGGTCACCCAGCGGTGGGCAAAAAGATAATGCCCGGTCTCTCGGTGGTATCGTATCACCAAAAAGCCGGCATTTCCGGAAAGGCTGTCTTATAGGCTTGATTACTATTCTCAAACGAATTCAAACTTCCATGGTGGAGGCTTGGGTGGCGTCCGCACTTATTTTCAAGGCCTATTTTTTAGAATTTTTATTACTTTAATTTGCTCACACATGCAAGACTTATATTTATCCGGTGTAAACTTTGATGTATTCCCAGCGTCTATTCATTTATATCGTTTCAGATGATCGATTTGGATGTATAATCCCATCGCAACACAGAGGAAGCTAACATAAAATTTTAATTATTTCAGTATGATAATTGTATAATTACTGACTAAAATTGTTTATCCAAAGCGTTATCCATTCCTCGTTGGCCGCTAAATAATTGTTTGACAATTAAACGAATGTTTTATACAAACGTTTGAAAAAAGCCAGAGCGTAAAAACCATGGATGACCGCATTCGCCTAAATAACAACAAAAATAACCACACCAAGGACCGCATACTCGACGAAGCCGAAGCCCTTTTTGCCGTTAGAGGATACCACGCAGTCAGTGTGAGACAAATAACAGGCGCCGCCAAGTGCAATCTTGCCGCCGTAAACTATCATTTCGGCACTAAACAGAACCTTTATCTTGAAGTGTTTCGGTCCAGGTGGTTGCCGCGCGCCGTGCGTATCCAAAACTGCTTTCGGGAATCACTGGCCGCCAAGGGCACCGTGACACTTGCAGCGGTTGTTGAATCTCTGGCGCAGGCGTTTATAGCAGGACCTCTTTCCGAGGAGGAACGCAGACGCCATCACCAGCTAATTTCCGGTGAGATGGCCAAACCCACCAAGGCCTTTAAAATGATCGCCGATCAGGCCTTGCGTCCTTTGTTTGACAGCCTGTTCGAGGATCTGCGATCCGTTCTACCCGATGATATAGAGCAGGAAAGGCTATCACTCAATATTCTTAGCGTGTTTGCCATGGTGCTGTATTTTAATTTTGCACGACCTGTAATCAGCAGCTTTACGGGCTGCGAGTATGACGCGGCCTTCAAGGAGCGCTTGGTTGATCATATTGTCGAGTTTTCCATAAACGGATTGAACGCTGAATTTAAGGAGACAGCCAAATGAAACCTTCCTTTTTTTTAATCAGCCTGGCATGCGTTTTATTTACAGGCTTAAACGGCTGCATTAACTTAGGACCTGATTATCAGCGTCCCGATCTGGATATAAAGATTCCAGAATCTTACCAGAATGACCGCAGCGAACCAACCATCAGCCCGGTGATCGAGGATCAATGGTGGAAAGGGTTTGATGACCCTGAGCTCGATCAACTGGTTGAAGAGGTGCTCATACGAAACTGGGATTTAAAGCAGGCAGCCGCGCGTATTATCGAAGCTCGGGCGGAGTATGTTCAGGTAAGCGCCGATCGCTGGCCCCAGGTAAATCTGGATTATGATTGGGATAAACGTCGCTTTGGCGGCGTTAATGTCGGCAGGGGCGAAACGATAACGACGCATCAGTTGATCTTCCCGGCGCTATTTGAAATCGATTTATGGAGTCGCCTGGCCAAGTCTTCCAGGGCGGCGTGGGATGATATTCTGGTCGATGAGGAAAACCGCCGAACTGTGGCCCAGACGCTGGTCTCTGAAACCATCAATCTGTACCTGCAGATTGAGGCCGTCGAACGCAGACTTCAAATTGCCGACCAGAGCATCGAAGCATTTGGGCGCAGCTTACAATTTGTCGAAACGCGTTACCGGCGCGGTCTGATCTCGGTGCTGGACGTTCGGCAGGCGCGGCGTATTCTGGCCGGAGCGGAGACACGTGTGCCGGAGTTGCAGCAGCAGCTGGGAATCTTGCAGCAGCAGCTATCGGTCCTGCTGGGGCGGTATCCTGAGACCCGGCCGGCACGCTCCCAGCCTGAAGATTATTACCGGCGACCCGAGCCGGTGCCAACCGGGCTGCCATCAGAGTTGCTGTTAAGGCGGCCGGATGTCCGGGCTGCCGAAGCGAGACTGGAGGCGTTAACCGAGCGCATCGGTGCGGCCAAAGCAGCCCGCTTTCCGGCCATTACATTAACCGGCAGTTACGGGTGGAATGCCGATGGTAAAGATCGGCTTTTTAATAGCGACAGTGTCCTCTGGAATTTTTCACGCGGCGTTGTGCAACCGCTCATGGATGCGGGCCGTCTCAAAGCCCGCCAGCGGGGGGTCGAAGCGCAGTACGAGCAGGCAGTATCGGATTATGCCGACACGGTCTTGAATGCATTTGCCGAAGTCGAAGGCGCCTTGCTGACCCGCAGAAAGCAGCTTGAACGCCGGCAACGCGAGGTCAAATTTTTAGAGGAAGCCCGCGCCACACAGCGTGTGGCCCAAAATCGCTATATCAAAGGGCTGATTCAATATCTGGATGTGCTCGATGCCCAGCAAACGCGTTTTACGGCTGAAGATAATCTGGCGCTGGTGGATCTCAATATACTGACCAACCGCGTCAACCTTCATCGTGCACTGGGCGGCAGCTGGGCGGTACCTGAGCCCATTGTGGATAAAGGCGATAGCATCTTTTTTGAATTCAAAACGAGAGATACGACCTATGAGTAAGCACAAATCACGAATCATTCATGTTGCCGTTACCCTTGTGTTCATCGGAATCGGCGCACTGGTATTTGTGATCCTGACGGCCACCAAACCGAAACTGGAGCGCACCCAGCCGCCGGCCCCAAAACCGATGGTTCGAGTGGCCAAGATCAAAACCCGTCCGCAGGTCGTGATCGTAAAAGGTGAAGGCACCGTAAAGCCCCAGCGTGAAATCCAGTTGGTTCCCCAGGTAAACGGAAAGGTCGTATATGTATCGCGCGCGCTGGTTGACGGTGGAGAATTTAAGCAGGGTGACGTGCTGATGCGCATCGATCCGCTGGATTATCAACTGGCCGTTACCCTGGCGCAGGCACGGGTCAAAGACTCTGAAAGTAATTTAAAGGTTGCTGAGGAAGAAGCCGCGGCCTCCCGGGAGGAATGGCAACTGCTTTATAAAGCGGATGCAAAAAGCAACCAGATACCATCGCTGGTCGCCAAAGAGCCTCAGCTGGCAGCGGCCAGAGCAAAACTGGCAGCCGATCGGGCGGATCTTCAGAAAGCCCAGCTGAATCTGGAACGCACCGAACTCAAAGCGCCCTTTGACGGACGGATCAGCGAGGAAAATGTCGATATCGGTCA
>JAAUXY010037012.1_pt1 | contig 18670 bp, 14 predicted proteins | sample 7278121 | NCBI WGS metagenome assembly JAAUXY01 (sample SAMN14350117, study PRJNA611818) | marine sediment metagenome | isolation source: surface marine sediment (1.8m) | place: French Polynesia: Moorea | collected 2018-08 | reverse complement strand
CTGCGCCTGATCCGCAGCGAGAACGTCGGGCCGATCACCTGCCGGCGGCTGCTCGCGCAGTTCGGCAACGCCGCGGCGGCGCTAGAGGCCCTGCCGGAGCTGGCCCGCCGGGGCGGCCGCCGGCGACCGGTCCGGCTCTGCCCGCCGGACGAGGCGGAGCGCGAGCTGGACGCCCTGGAGGCCCTGGGCGCGCGGGTCCTTACGCTATCTGATCCGGACTATCCTCCGGCCCTGGCGGCGATCGACGACCCGCCGCCGGTGCTCAGCGTGCTCGGCGACCCGGCCCTGCCGAATCGGCGCGCTCTCGCCGTCGTCGGCGCCCGCAACGCCTCGGCCAACGGCCGCCGCTTCGCCAAGCAGCTCGCCGCCGACCTGGGCCAAGCCGGGCTGGTCGTCACCTCGGGCCTGGCCCGCGGCATCGACACCGCGGCCCACGAAGGCGCCCTGGACGGCGGCACCGTGGCGGTCCTGGCCGGGGGTCCCGACGTGGTCTACCCGCGCGAGAACGCGGCGCTCTACGAAGCCGTCCGCGACCGCGGGGCGGTGGTCTCGGAGATGCCGGCCGGCCTGGTGCCCCAGGCGCGCCACTTCCCCCGCCGCAACCGCCTGATCTCTGGGCTTTCGCTCGGGGTGCTGGTGGTCGAGGCGGCGCCGCGCTCGGGCTCGCTGATCACGGCGCGCCTGGCGCTGGAGCAGGGCCGCGAGGTCTTCGCCGTGCCCGGCTCGCCCCTCGACCCCCGGGCGCGCGGCTGCAATCACCTGATCCGCCAGGGCGCGGTGCTGACCGAATCCGCCGAGGATGTCCTGGAGACTCTGGAAGGCTTCCTGGCCGAGCGGCGGATTCGGCCCGAAACCGGGCCCGGTCCGGTGCCCGAGGCGCCCGAACCCGGCCAGGACGAGGCCACCGAGGCGCGTGATATCGTTAAGCAATTGCTAGGACCTTCGCCGGTACTGCTTGACGAAGTGGCACGCCAGGCCCAATTGTCAGCCGCAATGGTTAACCGGGTCCTCTTGGAACTTGAGTTGGCCGGGCGAGTCGTCCGGCATCCCGGGAACCGCGTATCGCTTTCGATGGATGGCGACGACACGGGCTGAACCCGTGCGTGCCCGAGAGACGGAGCTCGGATCGTCAAGGCATGCCTGACTCCAGCAGGACAGGATCGCGCAAGAGCGTCGTGATCGTCGAATCGCCGGCCAAGGCGAAGACGATCAACAAGTACCTGGGCAGCAGCTTCGAGGTGCTGGCCAGCTACGGCCACGTGCGCGACCTGCCGCCCAAGGACGGCTCGGTCCGGCCGGACGAAGGCTTCGCCATGGACTGGCAGGTCGACGACCGCTCGGAGAAGCGGCTGAAGGAGATCGCCGACGCCGTCAAGCGCGCCGCCAAGCTCTACCTCGCGACCGACCCCGACCGCGAGGGCGAGGCGATCTCCTGGCACATCGCCGAGGAGCTGAACCGGCGCAAGGCCCTGGGCGGGGTCGAGGTCAGCCGCGTCGTCTTCAACGAGATCACCAAGAACGCCGTGCTCGATGCCTTCGAGCATCCGCGTGACCTGAACCGTGAGCTGATCGACGCCTATCTGGCGCGCCGCGCGCTGGACTATCTGGTCGGCTTCACCCTGTCGCCGGTGCTCTGGCGCAAGCTGCCCGGCAGCCGCTCGGCCGGGCGCGTTCAGTCGGTCGCCCTCAGGCTGATCTGCGAGCGCGAGGCCGAGATCGAGGTCTTCAAGCCGCAAGAGTTCTGGACCATCGACGTCGAGCTGGCCAGCGCCGCCGGCGCGCCTTTCACGGCGCGGCTCAGCCACCTGGACGGCAAGAAGCTCGACAAGTTCGACCTCGGCGACGAGGCCAGCGCCAAGGCGGCCGCCGGGCGGCTGGAGCAGGCCCTGGGCTTCGAGATCGAAAAGATCGAACGCAAGCAGGTCCGGCGCAACCCGCCGCCGCCCTTCACCACCTCGACCCTGCAGCAGGAGGCCTCGCGCAAGCTCGGCTTCAGCGCGACCCGGACCATGCGCACCGCCCAGAAGCTCTACGAGGGCGTCGACCTGGGCGGCGAGGTGGTCGGCCTGATCACCTACATGCGGACCGACGGCGTGCAGATCTCGAACGAGGCCATCGCCGGGATCCGCGAGACCATCGGCGAGCGCTTCGGCCCGGCCTACCTGCCGGAGGCGCCCCGAGTCTACAAGGCCAAGGCGCGCAACGCCCAGGAGGCGCACGAGGCGATCCGCCCGACCGACATCACCGGTCGGCCCTCGGACCTGGCGCCCTGGCTCGACGCCGACGGGGTCAAGCTCTACGAGCTGATCTGGAAGCGGACCCTGGCGAGCCAGATGGAGAGCGCCCGCCTGGACCAGGTCGCGGTCGACATCGCCGTCGACGGCCGGGCGCCCAAGGATGGCGCCGCATGGTTGCGGGCGACCGGCTCGGTGGTGGCCTTCGACGGCTATCTCACGCTCTACCAGGAGGGCCGCGACGACAGCCCGCGCGACGGTGAGGGCGACGACCGCCGCCTGCCGCAGATGAAGGAGGGCGAGGCGGTGTCGCGCCGCAAGGTCCTGCCCGAGCAGCATTTCACCCAGCCGCCGCCGCGCTTCACCGAGGCCAGCCTGGTCAAGAAGCTGGAGGAGCTGGGCATCGGCCGGCCCTCGACCTACGCCTCGATCCTCCAGGTGCTGCAGGACCGCGACTACGTGCGGCTGGAAAAGCGGCGTTTCTACCCCGAGGACCGCGGCCGCATGGTCACCGCCTTCCTGAGCAGCTTCTTCACACGTTACGTCGAGTATGGCTTCACCGCCGACCTGGAGGGCAAGCTGGACGCGGTCTCCGACGGCCGGCTGTCCTGGCAGGAGCTGCTGAAGGACTTCTGGTCCGGCTTCAAGGCCGCGGTCGACGAGACCAAGGACCTGCGGATCACCCACGTCATCGAATCGCTGGACGCCGAGCTGGGGCCCCATTTCTTCCCGGTCGACCCGGAGAAGCCCGGGCACAACCCGCGGGTCTGTCCGGCCTGCTCCGAGGGCCGCCTGGGCCTGAAGATCGGCAAGACTGGCGGCTTCATCGGCTGCTCCAACTACCCGGACTGCCGCTACACCCGCTCCCTGGCGGTGATCAACGGCGAGGAGGCCGCGGCCGAGGCCTGCCTGGCCAGCCCGCGCGAGTTGGGCAAGGATCCAGCGACCGGGCTGCCGGTCACGGTGCGCAAGGGGCCCTTCGGGATCTACCTGCAGCTGGGCGAAGCCTCCAAGGAGAAGGGCGCGGAGAAGCCGAAGCGCTGCTCTCTGCCCAAGGGCATGAGCCCGATGGAGATCGACCTGCAGACCGCCCTGGCCTTGCTCGCCCTGCCGCGCGAGGTCGGCCCGCATCCCGAGACCGGAGAGCCGATCCTGGCCGGGATCGGCCGCTACGGGCCCTACGTCAAGCACAAGTCGGCCTACAAGACCCTGGCCGAAGACGACGACGTCCTGACCATCGGGCTCAACCGCGCCGTGGTCCTGATCGCCGAGGCGCCGGCGCGGCGCCAGAGCACGGCCCTCCGGACCCTGGGCGAGCACCCGGACGACCAGAAGCCGGTCACCCTGCACAAGGGCCGCTACGGCCCCTATGCCAAGCACGGCAAGATCAACGCCACCCTGCCCGACCACCTGACCACCGAGGACATCACCCTCGAGCAGGCGCTCGAGCTCCTGGAGGCGCAGGCGGCGAAGAAAGGCAAGAAGCCCGCCGCGAAGAAGACTGCCGCAAAGAAGACGGGCGCCAAGAAAGCCGCGGCCAAGAAGACGGGCACCAAGAAGGCAGCAGCGAAAAAGACGGCGGCCAAGAAGACCGGAGCCAGAAAGGCCGCGGGCAAGAAGACCAGCAAGAGCGGGACCGCCGAGAAGCCCGCCGAGGAGACGGGTCAGGCAGCGAAAACCGGGTCCGCCGCCGCCGAGGCCGCCGAATAGGCCCTGGCGTGGCCGCCGCGAAGCGCCAGCCGGCGCCCTTTCCGAGCAAGGACGAGGTCCTCGCCTTCATCCGCGAGCAAGACGGCCGGGTCGGCAAGCGCGAGATCGCCCGCGCCTTCCAGCTGAAGGGCCAGCAGCGCATCGCGCTCAAGGCCCTGCTCAAGGAGCTGGCCGCCGAAGGCCACATCGAGCGCGACCGCAAGCGCCGGGTCGTCGCTCCGGGCCGCCTGCCCTCGGTCACCGTGATCGAAGCGATCGGCCGCGACCCGGACGGCGAGTTGCTCGGCCGCCCGGCCGGCTGGAGCCACGACGCCCCGCCGCCGACGATCTACATCGCCCCCTTCCCCGGTGGCCATCCCAGCCTGGGCGAGGGCGAGCGCGTCCTGGCCCGCCTTAAGGCAGTCGGCGAGGGCCTCTACGAGGCCCGGCCCATGCGCGTGGTCGGCGCCGCGCCGCGCCGGGTCCTTGGGATCTACCGCCCCAAGGTCGCCGAAGGCCGCCTGGTGCCGACCGACAAGCGGGCCAAGCGAGAGTTCGTGCTGCGGCCCGAGGACGCCGGCGGCGCCAGGAACGGCGACCTGGTCCTGGCCGAGCTGCTGCGCGGCGGCAACCGCCTGGGCCTGCCGCAGGTCCGGGTCGTCGAGCGGCTCAGCGGCCCGGGCTCATTGAGCCTGATCTCGCTCTTCGAGCACGGCATCCCGATCGACTTTCCCAAGGACGCCCTGAAGCAGGCCGAGACCGCCGGGCCGCCCTCCTTGGGCGAGCGCGAGGACCTCCGGCAGATCCCGCTGGTCACCATCGACGGCGAAGACGCCCGCGACTTCGACGACGCGGTCTGGGCCGCCCCGGAGTCCGGAAGAGGCGCGTCGGGCAGAGGCGGGGGCTGGCGGGTCCTGGTCGCGATCGCCGACGTGGCCCACTACGTGACCGCTGACAGCCCCCTCGACCGCAGCGCCCGGGAGCGCGGCAACTCGGTCTACTTCCCCGACCGGGTGGTCCCCATGCTGCCGGAGGCGCTCTCCAACGGCTGGTGCTCGCTGCGGCCCAAGGAGGAGCGTGGCTGCCTGGCGGTGGAGATGAGGCTCGACTCCCAGGGCCGCATCAAGACGCACAGGTTCTTCCGCGGCCTGATGCGCTCCGCCGCCCGCCTGACCTACACCCAGGTCCAGGCGGCGATCGACGGCCGGCCTGACGAGACCACCGCGCCCCTGCTGGACGAGGTCATCAAGCCGCTCTACGGCGCCTACGCGGCGCTTCTGCGGGCGCGCGAGCGGCGCGGCACCCTGGACCTGGACTTGCCCGAGCGGCGGGTCATGCTCGATGCCAAGGGCCGGGTCGCCGCGATCGAGGCACGCGAGCGGCTGGACAGCCACCGCCTGATCGAGGAGTTCATGATCGCCGCCAACGTCGCCGCGGCGGAGACCCTGGAATCGCGCCAGCGCCCCTGCCTTTACCGGGTCCACGACGGCCCGGACCCGGTCAAGGTAGAGGCCCTGCGGCAGTTCCTGGAGACCCTGGACCTGCGCCTGGCCCGCGGCCAGGTGCTGCGGCCGAAGCTCTTCACCCGGTTGCTGGAGCAGGTCCGCGGCGGCGCCGAGGAGCCTCTGGTCAACGAACTGGTCCTGCGCTGCCAGAGCCAGGCGGCCTACAGCCCGCGCAACCTCGGCCACTTCGGCCTGGCGCTGACCCGCTACGCCCACTTCACCTCGCCGATCCGGCGCTATGCCGACCTGCTGGTGCACCGCTCGCTGATCTCGGCCCTGGGACTGGGCAGGGACGGCCTGCCGGGCGAGCAGGCGGCGGCCTTCACGGAGATCGGCGCGCACATCTCGTCGACCGAGCGCCGGGCCGCGGCGGCCGAGCGCGACGCCGTGGACCGCTTCACCGCTGCCTTCCTGGCCGAACGGGTCGGCGAGGCCTTCTCGGGCCGGATCAGCAGCGTCACCCGCTTCGGCCTCTTCGTCTCGCTCGACGAGAGCGGCGCCGACGGGCTGGTGCCGATCAGCGCGCTGCCGGACGACTATTACGAGCACGACGAGGCCGGGCACTGCCTGGTCGGCCAGCGCTGGGGCCGGGTCTACAACCTCGGCGACCGGGTCGCCCTCCGCCTGGTCGAAGCCAGCCCAGTAACCGGAGGGCTTATCTTGCATATCGCTGAAGACTCCGCCGCCGCCGACGCCGGAAGAGGGCGGACAAACCATACAATTCGGAAAGGACAACCCAAGAAGAGACCAGTCAAACAAGCCAGGAACAACACCAGAGTCCGACGCCGTCGCGGATGATTTCCTGAATCCCTGCCGGCGATGGCCTTAGACTTATTTTGGATTTATTAATATTTTAGCTTAACCATACATAACACTGGTAAGACTTTTTTTACCAGTTTAGTATCGCTCCCAACGCCCAAGCAACGAGGCGCTTCAGGGTTTTAGGCGCCCAGAATCAAGGGAGGCGGAGGTCCGGGTGATGGTCGAGAGGTACTCTGACGCTGCACTTTGGCGACTTGCCAGACGGGCCACCATGGCCACCGTCGTTCCGATGGCCCTCCTGGCAGCCGCCTGCGTCGCGAGCCAGGAAGAAGGTCGGAGCTTCAGCACGACCAGCGCCACGCGCCTCTTCTCGACCGGCTACAAGGACATAAACGAGGTCTACATCGACGAGGTCTCGATGCCGGACCTCGTGATCTCCGGACTTTCGAAACTCTCGCGCATCGATCCCAAGTTCAGCATCCTGCGCCAGGATTCGACCGTGACCGTCGCGGTCGACGGCACCGTCGCGCAGAGCTTCCCGGCGCCGCGGCAGGAAGACATCGACGCCTGGGGCGATCTTACCGCGGCGGCGCTGGACATCGGACTGACCCATTCGCGCCGCCTGGGCAGCGAGGGCAGCGCCTCGCTCTACGAGACCGTATTCGACGGGGTGCTCGGCGACCTGGACGGCTTCTCCCGCTATGCCGGCCGCGAGGAGGCCCGGAACAACCGCGCCAGCCGCGAGGGCTTCGGCGGCATCGGTGTGCGGATCCGCGTCGTCGACGAAGGCGTGCGCATCCTCAACGTCATGGAGAACACCCCGGCCGAGCGCGCCGGCCTGCGCGACGACGACATCATCGTGGCGATCAACGGCGAAACGGCGGTCGGCCTGACCCAGCGCGAGATCGTGCAGCGCCTGCGGGGGCCGATGCGCTCTTCGGTCAACGTGACCGTAAGGCGCCCGGACCGCAGCGACTCGCTCAGCCTGGACATCAAGCGCGGCCATATCGTGCCGCAGACCATCACCTACAAGCTCAAGGGCAAAGTGGCCTACATCAAGATCGCCGGCTTCAACCAGAACACAACGCGGATGCTGCGCCTTAAGCTGATCGAAGCCCGCGACGACCTGGGCGACGGGCTGGCCGGCTACGTTCTGGACTTGCGGGGCAATCCGGGCGGGCTGCTCGATCAGGCGGTCGAGGTCTCCGACCTCTTCGTCACCAAGGGCCGGCTTGTTTCAACTCACGGCCGTCACCCGGACAGCCACCAGTACTTCGAGGCCGAGCCGGACGACGAGGCCGCGGGCAAGCCGGTCGTGGTCCTGATCAACGGCAACTCCGCCTCGGCCTCCGAGATCGTGGCCGCGGCCCTGCAGGACAGCGGCCGGGCGGTCCTGATCGGCAGCAACTCCTATGGCAAGGGGACCGTGCAGACGGTCCTGCGGCTGCCCAACGACGGCGAGCTGACCTTGACCTGGGCGCGGTTCCACGCCCCTTCGGGCTATGCCCTGGACAAGCGGGGCGTACTGCCGGACATCTGCATCGAGGACGACGGCAAGACCGCTGAAGAGATCATTGCCGGGCTGCGCCGGGGCCTGAACACGATCTCGCCGGCGGTCCGCCAGGTCAGCATCGACCCGGGCGACTCGCCGGCCCTGAACGCCCTGAGGGCGCGCTGTCCGGCGCGCGAGGGCACGGACGAGGTCGATGTCGAGGTGGCGATCGGACTGCTGTCCGACCGCACGCTCTATCGGGAAGCGATTGCCGGCGGCAGGACCGGCAGCAAGACCAGGCAGTCCGGCCAGGTCATCTTCAACTGAGCGACAGCGTGCAGCGGCCGCGGGTTGTCTCCCGGCCGCGCGACGCGGCTTCGCTGGTCCTGCTGCGCCGGACCGAGGCGGGTCCGGAAGTCCTGCTCGGCCGGCGGCCGGCTTCGTCCCGCTTCATGCCTGAGGTCTACGTCTTTCCCGGCGGTGCTTTGGAGCCCGAGGACCGGCAGGACTCCGGCCTGCCGGAAAGCTTCGCCACCCTGCCACAAGGGACCGATGCCGCGACCGCGTCGCTCCACCCGGCCCTGGTGCGCTGCGCCCTGCGGGAGCTGCACGAGGAGACCGGCCTGCTGCTGACCGACGGCACCCTGCCCGGCCCGGTCAGCGCTTCGTCGGCGGTCTGGTCGCGCTACCGATCCGCGGCCCGGCGACCCGCCTTTCGGGGCCTCTCCCTGGTCTTCAGAGCGGTCACGCCGCCCGGCCCGCCGCTCCGCTTCGACACCCGCTTCTTCCGTGCCGACGGAGTCGCCGTCGAGGGCCGGCTGAGGGGGTCCGGGGAGTTGGAGGACCTAGCCTGGCGGCCCCTGGCGGCTTTGGACGGCCTGCCTCTGCGACGGGTGACCCACGCCGCCCTCGCGGCGGCCCTGGCCGGGGCCGGCGGCCCGGGAACGGCGACAGGCGAGGCTTGACTCGGCCTGCCGAGGCACTATCGTGCGGGCGGTCCAGAACGCTCGCAGCAGGAAAACGCCATGGCCAAGCCCAATTCGATCCTGATCAAGATGGTCAGCACGGCGGACACGGGCTACTACTACGTGACCAAGAAGAACGCCCGCACCAAGACCGAGAAGATGGAGCTGCGCAAGTACGACCCGGTCGCGCGCAAGCACGTCTTGTTCAAGGAATCCAAGATGAAGTGATCCCGCAGCGGATCGCGAAGCCTGAGCAAGGGCTGCCCTTTGGGTGGCCCTTTGTCGTTTCCCGCCGGGGTCGTTTCCCGCCGGGCCGGCCGTCAGCCGGTCGAGGCGAGCGGGCTCTCGGCGTCCGTGGCGCTCCCGAGTTCGGCCGAGATGGCCCGGTTGCGGCCGTCGCTCTTGGCCTGATACAGCGCCCGATCGGCGCGTTCGAGGAGGCTGTCCGCCGTCTCGTTCGGATCGGAAGCGGTGGTCACGCCCATCGACACCGTCACCTCCAGGGGTGCCTCCAGACCTTCGACCTCGAAGGCTTCTCCGGCCACGCGGGCGCGCAGCCGGTCGGCCACCCGCAGGGCGATCTCGGCATTGGTGTCGGGCATGATGACCACGAACTCCTCGCCGCCGTAGCGGGCCACCAGATCGAAGCTGCGCAGGTTGTTGCTGACCCTCGCGGCCAGCGCCTTCAGGACCTGATCGCCGGCGCCGTGGCCATAGGTGTCGTTGATCGCCTTGAAGTGGTCGATGTCGAAGAGGATCACCGAGACGGGCTTTTCCGCCGTGGCGATCTCCATGATCTTCCGATCCAGATGGGCGGACATGTAGCGACGGTTGTAGACCCCCGTGAGCGGGTCGGTGAAGGCCATGTTCACCGACTGCTGCAGGTTGAGGCGCAGACGGTGATGATAGCGGTGGCGCCGGATCTGGGTGCGCACCCGGGCCAGCAGCTCGCCACGGTCGACCGGCTTGATCAGGTAGTCGGTGACGCCGATGTCCAGGCCCTTGGCCAGCTGCGGCAGGTCGAGATCGTCCAGCAGCAACAGGATCGGCACGTGGCGGGTCTGTTCGTTGGAGCGGAATTGGGAGCAGAACCTCAGGCCGTCCTCGCCGCCGACGTGGAGGTTCACGATGACCAGATCGAAGTCGCCGTCCCGACCCCGGGTCAAGCCCTCGCTCGTGGTCGCCGCGCGTTCGGTTGTGCAGCCGCTTTCGCCGAGATAGCGGGCCAGGCGGTCGGCCATCATCTCGTTGTTCTCGACGATCAGGACCCGGGCATCCCGGGGATCATCGTCGTCGGCGTAGTCAGCTTCGAAGACCCCGAGATCGCCGGAAGTCTCCTGGCGCAGCCGCAGCTCGTCGGTCATCATCTTGAGCCGCAGCAGCGAGCGGACCCGGGCGAAGAGCGCGATGTCGTTGACCGGCTTGGACAGGAAGTCGTCGGCACCGGATTCCAGGCCTCGGACCCGGTCCGGCACCTCGCTCAAGGCCGTGACCATGACCACCGGGATATGCCGGGTCTTGGTCGATTCCTTGAGCCGCTGACAAACCTCGAAGCCGTCCATCCCCGGCATCATGATGTCGAGCAGAATGATGTCGGGCAGCTGGTCTTCGGCGACCTCGAGCGCCGAGAGGCCGTCGCTGGCCGTGAGCACGTCGAAGTACTCGGCCGCCAGCTTCGTCTCCAGAAGCTTGACGTTGGCGGGTACGTCGTCGACGACCAGTATCCGCGCCGTCATGACCGGAGACCCTGCACTTCAGCTCAATTCAGGAAACGGCCAACGGTTTCAAGGAAGTTCGCCACGGAGATCGGCTTGGCAATATAGGCCTCGCAACCGCCTTCGCGGATCTTCTCTTCGTCGCCCTTCATGGCAAAGGCCGTGACGGCCACCACCGGAATCGACTTGAGATCGTCGTCTTCCTTGATCCACTTGGTCACTTCCAGGCCGGAGACCTCCGGCAGCTGGATGTCCATCAGTATCAGGTCGGGGCGATGCTCGCGGGCCATGCGCAGCGCCTCCATGCCGTCCTTGGTCTGGAGGATGTTGTAGCCATGGGCCTCCAGAAGATCGTGAAAGAGCTTCATGTTTAGGTCATTGTCTTCCACGACCAGGACCGTCTTGCCGTTATCGTCGTTCATGGCGGGCGCCTTGAGTGGTCCGTGCGATGATCGAGTGGCTGACATTGTTTACCATTTTCAGCCCAAGGCATAAAACCTCGATTGCCCCAAGCGGGCCGCGGAGGCGCCCCTTAGTGCCTTTATGCTTTACCCTGTATCATCTAAGGCTCCGGAGTTAAATATTGGTAAGGACTAGATATTCTGGGGGTTGTAGAGGGCGGAGGCCGGACCCGTAGGGCGGATCGAGGGATGCAGATCGGCATCGACCTGGGAGGCACCAAGATCGAGGCGGCAGCGCTGGACGGCGGCGCCGGCATGCGGCTGCGCCGCCGCCGGCCGAGCCCGCAGGGCGACTATCCGGGCACGATCCGGGCGATCCGGGACCTGGTCCGGGGCCTGGAGGCCGAGCTCGGCGCGCCCGGCAGCGTCGGGGTCGGGATCCCGGGCACGGTCTCGCCGCACAACGGCCTGGTGAAGAACGCCAACGCGACCTGGATCATCGGCCAGCCCCTGGACCGGGACCTGGCCGAGGCCCTCGGCCGGCCGGTCCGGGTCGCCAACGACGCCAATTGCTTCGCCCTTTCGGAGGCGGTCGACGGCGCCGCCGCAGGGGCCCAGGTCGTCTTCGGCGTGATCCTCGGGACCGGGGTTGGCGGGGGCCTGGTGGTCCGGCAGCAGCCACTTGTCGGCCCCCACGCCATCGCCGGCGAGTGGGGCCACAACCCCCTGCCCTGGCCCGCAGACGAGGAACGGCCGGGCCCCGCGTGCTACTGCGGCAAGCGCGGCTGCATCGAGACCTTCCTGTCCGGGCCGGGGCTGAGCCGGGACCACGCCATTGCGACGGGCGAGACAATCTCCGTCGAGGAGATCGCCGCCCGCGCCGCGGCCGGGGAAGAGGCCGCGGCGGCCAGCCTGGCGCGCTACGCCGGGCGGCTGGCCCGCGGCCTCGCCACCGTCATCAACCTGGCCGACCCGGACGCGGTGGTCCTGGGCGGCGGCCTGTCAAATCTGGAGCGGCTCTATGCCGAGCTGCCCAAGCGTCTGCAGGACTACGTCTTCTCCGACGTCTGCACCACGCCCGTGGTCGCCGCGAAGCACGGCGATTCTAGCGGGGTCCGCGGCGCGGCCTGGCTCTGGCGGCCGGAGGAGCTGCCCATCGCGCTCGGCGGCGCCGAGGGCTCCGGATTCCCATGACCGCGCTCTGCCGGGACTGCGGCGCGCTCCGGGAGGCCCCGGTGGCGCAGCGCTGCCCGGACTGCGCCTCGCCGCGCCTGGCGAGCCACCCGGAGCTGGGGCGCCTGGCGATCGCGCATATCGACTGCGACGCCTTCTACGCCAGCATCGAGAAGCGCGACCGGCCTGAGCTCGCCGAGCGGCCGGTGATCGTCGGCGGCGGCCGGCGCGGCGTGGTCTCGGCCTGCTGCTACGTCGCCCGGCTCTATGGCGTGCGCTCCGCCATGCCCATGTTCAAGGCGCTGAAGGCCTGTCCGGACGCCGTGGTGATCCGGCCCGACATGGCCAAGTACCAGGAGGCCGGCTTGGCGATCCGCCGGATGATGGAGGAGGTCACGCCCCTGGTCGAGCCGCTGTCGATCGACGAGGCCTTCCTCGACCTCTCCGGGACCGAGGCCCTGCATGGCGGGCCACCGGCCCGGACCCTGGCGCTCCTGGCCCTCAGGATCGAGGCGGCCTTCCAGATCACCGCCTCGATCGGCCTGAGCTACAACAAGTTCCTGGCCAAGGTGGCCTCGGACCTGGACAAGCCCCGGGGCTTCGCCGTGATCGGCGAGGCCGAGGCCGAGGGCTTTCTGGCCGAGCAGCCGGTGAGCCTTCTCTGGGGCGTCGGCAAGGCCCTGCGCAGGGCCCTCGAGCGCGACGGGATCACCAGGATCGGTCAGCTCCGCCAATACGAGGAGGCCGAGCTGATCGCCCGCTACGGCGCGATCGGCGGCCGCCTGCACCGCTTCTCGCACGGCCGCGACGCCCGGCAGGTCGACCCGCGCGAGCCGGCCAAGAGCCTCTCGGCGGAGACCACCTTCGACCGCGACCTGGCCGCCCTCGACGCTTTGAGCGGGCGGCTCTGGCCGCTCTGCGAGAAGGTGTCCCGGCGGCTAAAGCGCAAGAACCTGGCCGGGCACAGCGTCACCCTGAAGCTCAAGACCGCCGAGTTCCGCTTGCTGACCCGAAGCCGGCGCCTGGACGCGCCGAGCCAGCTTGCCGAGGTGCTCTACGACGCCGCCCTGCCGCTGCTCACCAGGGAAGCCGACGGCCGGCGCTTCCGCCTGATCGGCATCGGCGCCGGCGACCTGGGGCCCGGAGACCTGGCGGATCCCCCGGACCTGCTCGACCCCGAGCGGACCCGACGCGGACGGGTCGAGGCGGCCATGGATCAGGTGCGCGATAAGCTGGGGCGCGATGCAATCCGCAAGGGCCGCGGCCTGCTCGGCAGCGACCGCCGGCCTTCCTAGAGCCGGATAACTTGAACTACTTCAATTGTATAGAGCAGCTCATCTGCGTTCGAAAGAACGCAGGCTGCTCTAGCAGGCCGGTGTCTCCAGCGGCTCGAGCTCTTCGAGGATGGCCCGGACCGAGAACTCCGGGAAATCAAGGACCAGCTCGTCGACAACGCCGTTGGCGTAGATCCGCAGGGCCTGCTCCTGTTCCGGCTCTGCGGCCTCGGGGCCGCCGAGGTCGAAGAAGGCGAGGCGCAGGCGCCACGACGCCTGGCCTTTGATCGATTCCAGTCCTTCGGGCACGCTGCTTTCCGGCTCCAAGGCTTCGACCAGGGCCGCCGAGATCCCGAAGAGGCCGCTCTCTCCGGAGCCGTCAAAGACCGTGCGCCACAGCGGCAAAGCCTTGGCGCGCACCGCCTCGATCAGGACCTGCGTGTGCTCGACCGGAAACAGGGTGCCGGCGGGCAGATCGACGCGCTTCTCCTCGGGCTGCGCGAAGGACCCTTGGCCGGCCTTGCCGGCGCCCTCGAGCTGCGCCCTGCCGCGGATCTCCTCGCTCGGACGGCCCGAGTAGAGATGCCGGATGAAGAAGCGATAGTTGAGGCCGTCCTTGGACTCCCAAGTGTTCAGCGTCAGGCCGAAGTCGGTCTCGTTGCCGTCGCCATAGCCGACCAGGATCCGCATTCGCTGTGCCACCGTCCAGGCGTCGCAGGCGTCCTGCCACTCGAAGTCCATGCGGCCGCTCACGTCGACGACGCTGCTGCCGCCCCGCAGCGCGGAAAGCTCCATGCGGTAGACCGCACGATGCGGAAGGATCTCGACCGCTTCGGCCAAGGCCTTGGCCGAGGGCGCCGCCCAAAGCGCGAGGCAGGCGAAGATCAGACGGCTGAATCTCGACACTGGCGACACGAGGCTCGGTCCCTGGTCCAATGAGCGCGTTGGCGCGGATACATTCAAGCCGCCCGGCCGGGGACGGCGGGGCGGCATCGCGTAGCGGCTAGATACAAGACCCGGCGGCCGATGGCAATGTCGGCCTCCGCCAAGGCCCAAGCGGAACGCCGGCTGCGCCGCGCCCGGCAGAGTCCGCCGGGCGCGGCCGCCGAGGATCCGGACCCGGCAGAATCTGCCCACCGCCCCAAATCAAACTCACTTTAAATCAAAACGTTGAACTTGGCATGGCTCTTGCTGCGAAGTCAGTCCGACCGTTTCATAGCGAGGCCGAGACCGTGCATCAGAACCTGCCCAACACCGCAGTCCACCTGGAGGATGACCTGGCCCCCTTGCGCGACGGACTGTCCCGCTTGCGCGAGCGGGCCGGTCGGCGCGACAGGGAGGTGCGTGGCCTGGTCGACCAGCTGATCCTGGCGACCGCCGAAGCCGAGCGCCGGATCAGCGAGCAGCGGGCGCGCATTTCCTATCTGGAAGGGCTGTCCAACAGCGACGAACTGACCGGTCTTCTGAACCGGCGCGGCTTTCACCTGGCGCTCGGCGCCGCCTTGGCCAGGGCCCAGCGGCATGGTGAGACCGGTATCCTCGTGCTCTGCGACCTGGACCGCTTCAAGGCGATCAACGACCGCCACGGGCACTTGGCTGGCGACCGCGTGCTTTGCAGCGTGGCCGCTTTGCTGCGCAAGGAGATCCGGCGCAGCGACGCGGTCGCCCGGATCGGCGGCGACGAGTTTGCGATCCTGATGAGCGACACCCGGCGCAGCCAGGCGGCCGACCGTCTGCTGCGCCTCGAGGCCCGGATCCGCGATCTCGAAGTCTCCTGGCAGTCCGGCCGGCTGCAGGCCTCGGCCAGCTTCGGCGCCGCCGCCTACAACGCCGGCTCGAGCGCCGAGGGCTTGCTGTTCCTTGCCGACCAGGCGCTCTATGCAGACAAGCGCCCGAAGCTGGTGCTCGGCGGCCTCGCGGCAGCGCCGCGTGCCAGTTAATCGCACAGCTCTGCCTATTTGGGGGAAGCAGGCGCCTGAAGCACGTCCGGCTTGCATCGGCGCTCCGAGGTCATATCTGATTAACCATGGCCCCTCCAATCCAGACGGCAGTCTCCCCTCGGCTTAAGGTCTTGCTCGCCGGCGCAACCTACGGGTTGCTGGTCGGGGTCTTTCTCGGCTGGCTGATCTGGGCCTAGGCGCCGCGCGGTTAGGGTGGCGGCATGCGCTTCCTGCGAACGCTGCGTCTCGACAACTCGGACCTGCAGGTCTTTGCGAAGGCCGCGGGTCCCGGGGAATGGGCGGTGCCCGGCAGCTTCGCCTTCGCCGATCTCGATCCCGGCCAGCTCACCGGAAAGGAGAAGCTAGCCCTCGCGAGCGGCTGGCTCGGCACCGAGAGCTTCGGGCGGTCGAGCCTGGTCGAGGTCGCCGAGATCGACGAGGCCGGCTTCTACGAGCTGGTCGAACGCTTGGCCCGGCACTTCGTCGAGGCCTACGGTGCGCCGAGCCTGGCCGCCGCCCTTCCGGCGGCGCGGGCCGAGGCGGACTACACCCTCGGGCTCAGCGACCACAAGCTGCACAGCCTGCTGGCCATCGAACGCGAGCCCGGCCCGGCAGGCCTGACCGAGCGGGTCCGGGTGATCCGGCCGGAACGGGCCGCCGACCACGCCAGAATCTGGGAGATCGAGCCGGAATAGCGCCGGCCGCCGCTCAGCCCTCCGCCAGAGGCGCCGGCTGCTGTTGGGTGATGCAGTGGATACCACCGCCGCCGTAGACGATCTCGAGGGCATCGATCTGGACGACCTCGCGGTCGGGAAAGGCCTGGCGCAGGATCTCGTAGGCCTTCTGGTCCGCCGGGTCCTCGAAGCCGGGCACCACTACGGCCCCGTTGGCGAGGTAGAAGTTGACGTAGGACGCCAGCAGGGGCGCGCCGCGGTGGTCCTCGAGGCTGGTCTGGGGCTGCGGCATCTCGACCACCTCCAGCGCCCGGCCGCGGGCATCCCGCGCCTCGCGCAGGCGTCTCAGGTTCTCGGCCAGGGCCGCGTGGTTGGGCGCGCTTTCCGGGCCGGGGTGCTGGGCCAGGACCACGCCGGGCGCGAGGAAGCAGGCCAGGTTGTCGACATGGCCGTCGGTCTCGTCGTCGAGGGGATCGCCGGACAGCCAGATCACCGTCTCGATCCCCAGGTGGCTGCGCAGCAGACCCTCGATCTCGTCCCGCCCGAGCTCCGGGTTGCGGTTCTCGTTGAGTAGGCATTGCTCCGTGGTCAGCAGCGTGCCCTCGCCGTCGACGTGGATGGCGCCGCCCTCCATCACCAGGGGCGCCGGGTAGCAGGGCAGCTCGAGCTGCTCCAGGATCCGGCGTGCCATCTGGGCGTCCTCGCCGTAGGGCTGGTACTTGCCGCCCCAGGCGTTGAAGACCCAGTCGATACCTGCGACCCCGCTCTTGCCATCGACGACGAAGGTCGGGCCGCTGTCCCGGGTCCAGGAATCGTCGTGGGCCAGCGATAGGCAGCTGACGCCGGGCCCGCAGCTGAGGCTGACCTCGGCCACGTCCTGTGGGTTGGCGATCATGGTCACCGGCTCGAAGCGCGAGATCTCCTTGGCGACCTCTGCATAGGCCTGCCTGACCGCCGAAAGCCGGTCGCCCCAAAGGTCCTCGCGGCAGGGCCAGGCCATCCAGCAGCGGGCATGGGGCGCCCATTCGGGCGGCATGAAGAAACCATCGTCAGCAGGAACTGTCATGGACGAAGCGTCGCGCCGTTGGTCCCGTGTCCAGCAAAGACTCCGCGGCCAAGCAACACCGCTAAAATCTTAGAGAATGCACAATCTATGATTGCAGTGCTTGTTTCAAGGCCGACTCTAGCGCGGCTCTGTCGTGCCGCAAGTGTCTATCTGTCCTGGTAGAAGCCGAAGCGGCGGTCCCAGTCGGACCCTTCAGGCGCCTCGCCGCCGGGCAGGAAGCCCGACAGGCTGCCCGCCGTCTGGGTCGCCCTGGGGTCGCGGAGGCCCGTGACCCGCTCGACCGCCTGGCCGTCGACAGCGCCATTCAGGGGATCTTCGGTCGGCAGGGTCTCGGCCAGCATGGGCCGTTCCGGATCGACGACCGTCGAGCCATCGGCCCGCAGAAACGCGGCGTCTGCGACGTTCGTGCCCGACTCCAGCGGCTGGAGGGCGACTTCGAGATCAGCCTCGGGATAACCGTTGCCGATCGGCCGGCAAATCTGGCCCTCCAGGGCGCGGATGATCTCGCAGTCCTCCTGAAGCACCAGGGAGAGACCGTGGTCCGTGGTGGTCTTGCCGGTGAAGAAATAGCTGACGCTGCTGAGCGCCATGTTCGCGAACGACGAAACCGGCGTTCCGCAAGCCGACAGCAGCATGCAGGCACAAAGAACGAAGGCGATCCGCATCCCTCTCCCCTCGCCCGAGACCCGCGTCCGCCCGGCGGCGGGCGAAGTCTTCCGGCAAGTCGGATTGTTGCGTCCGACCGCTTAAGAAAGTGCTTACGTTTGGGCCCAGCCGCGAAAAGCGACCCCGGACATCAACTCTCGCGCAGCTCCGGCGGCAGCTCGACGCGGATGTGCAGGTCCCGAAGCTGCTCCGACGTCGCCTCCGAGGGCGCGGCCATCATCAGGTCCTCGAACTGGCCATTCATGGCGAAGGCGTTGATTTCCCTCAGATTTGTCTCCTCGGCGAGCAGCATGACGATGCGGTCGATGCCGAAGGCGCAGCCGCCGTGGGGCGGCGCCCCGTACTGCATCGCGGTCAGCATGCCGCCGAAGCGCTCTTCCAGGACCTCGCGGCCGTAGCCGACCAGATGGAAGGCCCGCTCCATGATCTCAGGGTCGTGGTTTCGGATCGCCCCGGAACAGAGTTCGTTGCCGTTGCACACGCAGTCGTACTGATAGGCCAGGATCTCAAGCGGGTCCTGGGTGTTCACCGCCTTGAGACCGCCCTGGGGCATGGAGAAGGGGTTGTGCGAGAACTCGATCTTGCCGGTCTTCTCGTCCAGCTCGTACATCGGGAAGTCAACGATCCAGCAGAACTTGAAGCTGCCCTCTTCGCGAACGCCCATGTCGTCGCAGATCCGGTCGCGGGCCAGCCCGGCCATTGCGGCCGCCGCGCCCTCAAGGTCGCAGACGAAAAAGATCGCATCGCCTTCCTCCAGGCCGGCAGCCATCTTCATCGCCTCCTGGGCGGCGGCGGGCACGAACTTGGCGATCGGCCCCTTGCCCTCGCCGCCCTGGAACAGGATGTAGCCCAGCCCCGGCGCGCCCTGGCCCCGGGCCCAGTCGTTCAGCTTGTCGAAGAAGCTGCGCGGTCGCTCGCCGACCTGCGGCGCCCGGATCGCGCGGACCACACCGCCCTTCTTGATGATGGTCTTGAAGGCGTTGAACGCGACGTCGTCGCGGGCGAAGACTTCGGTGACGTCGACGATCTTCAAGGGGTTGCGCAGATCCGGCTTGTCGGTTCCGTAGGTCAGCATGGCCTCGCGGAAGGGGATCCGCGGGAAGGGCGCCCGGGT
>JAAUXY010034697.1_pt1 | contig 18673 bp, 17 predicted proteins | sample 7278121 | NCBI WGS metagenome assembly JAAUXY01 (sample SAMN14350117, study PRJNA611818) | marine sediment metagenome | isolation source: surface marine sediment (1.8m) | place: French Polynesia: Moorea | collected 2018-08 | reverse complement strand
GTGACCGATCTGCTTGATGCATGTGTGCGTGCCAACATCGGCGTCAGCATCATCAAGCCGCTGGCTTCGAAGACGCTAAAGACCGTCGTCAGCGCGCTGGACGCCGACTGGCGAGGATCGAATGCGGTACGCGAATGCTGCCTTCGGTTCCTGCTCGGCGACCGACGAGTCCAGCTGATCAACGTCGGCATGCGCTGGGAGCACGAAGTCGCCTCCAACAGCCGCTTGTTCGCAGGCATGGACCTTCCCTGCGGTTCTCCGAACGAACCGATGGCCCTGCACGCCGCCCAATAATTTCAACAACTTAATAAATGGGGACATTCTGAATTTGGCGCGCTAAATTCAGAATGTCCCCATTTTTGGGCTGTAACATCTCGTATCTTCCGGGCTGCCGGTCGCCGCGACAGGGTAAGGTCTCGCCTCCCTGAACCGCGCCCCCACTCGTGTGACAGAAACCAACGCAAAAACCGGCGGCATGCTTATCGTGCTCGGCAACCAGCTGTTCCCGACCGATGAGGTGCGTGAGCTCGAACCCGAAGCCGTATTCATGGCGGAGGACGTCGGGCTATGCACGTACGTCCGGCATCATCAGCAGAAGATCGTGCTGTTCCTCGCCGCGATGCGGAGCTATCGAGATGAGCTGACGGCTGCCGGTTTCGACGTTCACTATCACGAGCTCGATCCTGCGACTACGGAGACCTACGAGTCGTTGCTCGACACGGCAATCGAGGCGTCCGGGTGTTCGAGGCTCGTGCACTTCGAGATCGAGGACAAGGCGATGGAATCGCGCATCGTCGATTTCGCAGAATCGAGCGGGATGCCGAGGACCGAGGTGGAGTCGCCGATGTTCCTGTGCAGCCGCCAGCGCTTTCTCGATTTCGCGCATGGCAAGAAACTGCTCCGCATGGCGGATTTCTACAAGCAGGAGCGCCTGCGGCAGAATCTGCTGCTCGACGCCGGTAACGAGCCCGTCGGCGGCCGCTGGTCGTTCGATGAGGACAACCGCAAGAAGCTGCCGAAGAACGTCGAGCCGCCGACCGTCGCCTGGCCGGAGCGGAACAACCACGTTGCCGACGTGATCGACGTCGTGACGCAGCACTTCCCCGCTCATCCCGGCAATGCTCAAGACTTCGCCTGGCCTACGACACGGGCGCAGACGCTCGCCTGGCTAGAGCAGTTTCTCGAAGAGAGGCTGGCGGACTTCGGTCCGTACGAGGATGCGATCAGCACGCGCAGCGACACGGTCTTCCACAGCGCGCTCAGCCCGATGCTGAACCTCGGGTTGATCACGCCGGAAGAGCTGATACACGCGGTGGTCGAGAAGGGCAAGGCGCACGACGTGCCGCTGCAAAGCCTCGAAGGCTTCGTTCGCCAGGTCATCGGCTGGCGGGAATTCATCCGCGGCGTCTACAGGCTGCACAGCGAACGCCAGGACGAATCGAACTTCTTCGGTCACGAGAGAGAACTCGGCGAGGCATGGTATTCGGGCGAGACCGGGATACCTCCGCTCGACGATACGATCCGCACCGCGCTCAAACTGGGGTGGACGCATCACATCCCGCGACTGATGATCGCCGCGAACCTGATGACCCTGTGCGAGATCCGGCCGCAATCGGCGCATCGCTGGTTCATGGAGATGTACGTGGATTCCTCCGAGTGGGTGATGGGCCCCAACGTTTACGGAATGGGGCTGTTCAGCGACGGCGGCATCTTCGCGACCAAGCCCTACATCTGCGGCTCCAACTACATGCGGAAGATGAGCGACTATCCAAAGGGCGACTGGTGCGACGTCGTGGATGGACTCTACTGGCGCTTCATCGACAAGCACCGGGATTTCTTCGCCGGTAATCCCCGGCTCGCGCTGATGCCGCGAGCCCTGGACCGTCAGTCTCCGGAGCGGATAGACCGCATTTTCGCGCTGGCGGAGGACTTCATCGACAGCTTCACGAGCGCGCAATCATGATCGGACTGCAGACTGAAACGAACGAACTCAACGTCGCGGTCATCGGCGCCGGCGGCGGTATCGGTGCCGCGCTGGTCGACGCGCTGGCCGACAGCGCGGGTGTCGCGACCGTGCACGCGCTCACGCGCAACCCTTCGGACCATGCGAAATCCCAAGTCCGGACTGGCCGAACCGACATCACCGATGAGGCATCCGTCATCGAAGCCGCCGGCGCAATCGACGGCGCGCTCGACCTTGTCATCGTGGCGACCGGCATTTTGCACTCCGGAGAGATCCAGCCCGAACGGCGGATAAAGGAGATCGACGCGGATGCGATGCAGACAGTGTATTTGATCAATACCGTCGGTCCGGCGATCGTCGCGAAGCACTTCCTGCCCAAGCTCGCAAAGTCCGGTCCCAGCGTCTTCGCCGCGATCTCGGCACGCGTCGGCAGCATTTCGGACAATCGCCTCGGCGGCTGGACATCCTACCGAGCCTCCAAGGCCGCGCTGAACATGGTCCTGAAGACCTTCGCGATCGAGCACGCCCGCAGCCGGCGTGAATCCGTCATTGCAGCGCTGCATCCGGGAACCGTCGACACGCAGCTGTCCGAGCCGTTCTCGAAGCGCGTGCCGGACGGCAAGCTGTTCGAGCCCGCGCGCTCCGCCGCCTATCTGCTCGACGTCATCGAAGGCCTAAGGCCGGAGGACAGCGGAGGGTTCTTCGCGTGGGACGCCAGCCGCATCGACTACTGACCCGTCGATCGTATCGGGAGCCGATCGACGTAATCTAAGCTCGTCCCGCTCCGGGAGCATGTCGGGCGTCACGATATCCCAGGCGAGTCCGAGCCGTTCGAGCGCCCGCAATACCCACCAGCCCGGGTCCCACTGATCCTTGTGGAGTCCGAGCTTTGCGGAGCCCGGAAACGCATGGTGGTTGTTGTGCCAGCTCTCGCCCATCGTCAGCAATCCGGCGAACGGCACGTTGTAACCCTGCACGGCCGCACCTTCGACATGCCACTCGCGGTGCCCGCTGTTGTGCGCGAAGTGGCCGATCAGCCAGTGCCCCAGTACGGAGACGCTGACCCGGCTGCAGATGCCCCAGAACACCCAGCTTAAGCCCCCGAGCATGAAGAAGATCAGCGCCCACGGCAGTTGCTGCAGCATCCACGTCTTCTCCATGAATCGGTAGACGCGATCTTCGGCGATCGCGGGCTCAGGCTCGATCGTGGGCTCGTTGTCGAGACGGATAGAGCAGAACAGCTGCCACCAAAGGTCTCGATACCAGACCTCGTCATGACCGAAATAGCTGTGGCAGCGGCCTTGACGCTGCGCCCAGTCGCGAAGGTCGTGAGTCTTCAGCATGCCCATCGGGCCGGCGAGCCCGACCAGGACACCGAAGTGGACGAACAGATACTCGAGCCACTTCGGCGCCTGCCAGGCGCGGTGGATGAAGAGCCGATGCATGCCCAGGGAATGGCCGAGGCACAGCGTCAGTCCTGTCGACACGACGAACAGCAGTATCGCGCCGGGCGACGCGGTCAGTGCGCTGCCGACGGTGCCGAAGACCAGCATGGAGCCGATCCACAGTAACTTCGCCGGGTCCGCGTATACCTCGCCGTGCCAGGCATCGGCCTGGTCTTCGTCAATTCGTGGATTGTGATAATTCTCGGCCATCGCTCTCTCCCGTTGTGTCGAAGAGGGAGCGTCTCGCCAACGGCGCGGGCAGGGCTTCCGGATTGATGGATGAGGAGCAGAAAATCGAAAAGCATCGGCGCATCAGACGCTTACGATCCTCATGGATGATCAATCAGGAATCAGGATTCCGAGTTCTTAGCCTTTTTGCGCCACGTGCCGGGCGCTTCGCCGGTGATCTCGCGGAAAGCGGCGTAGAAGTTCGACTGCGAGCGGAACCCCGTCATCAGGCTGATCGACAGCACCGAGGACCGGTCGTCGGAGGCCAGCAGGCGCTTGGCCTCTGAGATCCGCTGCTCGCGGACATAGCGCGAGAAGCCGATGCTGAATTTCGAGTTGATGAGCTCCGAGAGTTGATGGCTCGATAGCCCGAGCATGTCCGCGAGCGTGCCGAGATTGAGGTTCTCGTTCTGGAAGACCTTCTCATCGAGCATCAGTCGCTCGAGTTCGCGAACCTTCGCATCGATGTCGACACCGCCCAGGGTCGACGTGGCGTATGCGAGTTTGGCGCGGTCCGATACGTCGGTACGAATCTCGGGGAAAACGATCAGGGCGGCGACCACGAGCATCAGCGCGAGACCGATCGCGATCGCATAGCTGTAGTAGAAGATCGCCGGATCCATCCACGGAATCGAGAAGCCCAGCACCAGCACCATGACGGCCATTACCGCGAACAGCCCGAAGAAGAACATCTCGAAGCGGAAACGATTCTTCTGCCGCCGCATGCCGTAGACGAAACGCGTGAACCAGAGTGCGTAACCGGCGCCGATAGCGAAGGCGAACGGTGCGACGATCCTCGCCTCCAGGAAGAAACTCAGCGCGAGCGGTACGAGATGGATCAGCTGCCAGGGCGATTTGCGGTTTTCCGGTAGCAGAACTTCCTTGCTGAAGAAGTAGAAGGACACGGGCGTCGACAGCACGAGCTGATAGTAGGGCATCGAGTCGAACAGCTCGGCGCCGGTCTGGATGAACCGCAGGTGCTCGACCTGCATTCCTGCAAGCGCGCCGAGGAGCGTCGCGCAGGTGATCCGGCCCAGCGTCGTCTTTTCCATGTCGTCGAGGAAGAAGAGGTACGCCCCGAGCAGGACAACTGCGGCGATCACCGAGAATCCGATGTTGAGAGTGATGACGAGACTCAGCGCGTCCATGCCGGGATTGTCGTGGTTTTGGCGCCCCCGGGGCAAGCCGCGGCGCGGCACAGTTCCTTGAAATTACGGCGAAAACAGCTTATCAATTGCTCTCGGTAGCGCGCTTCGAAGGCGCTCTATCCTCGGCGAGAGGTTATCGTGAGTAACGCAGGCACAGGCAGAACTTCATGGCTCACGCGGTTCCAGACCGCGGTGCTGATGTTGGCCGTCATCAACGTGACGGTAGCGCCGTGTGCCATGGCCTTCGACGAAGGCCGTCATTGCCCGAACTGCCCTCCGGAGACCGAGCACGAGATGGCCGGCCATCGCGGACACGCGGGACACGGCAATCACGCCAATCACGGCAAGAGCATGCACGGCGACGCCGGCCATCACGAAGCCGCGGCATCGGATTGCGACTCGCTGAAGGCGCAGTGTGCCGATCTCGAGGAGTCGAGTGTCGACAGCCGCTCAGGACAGGCGGATGCCGATCAGACACAACCGCTCGCCCTTGCATCTTTCCCTGTCGCCGCCGTGTCGGTGCCGCGCGTCCTCGGGCCGCTCGCCACAGGGCCGCCTCCCTGCCTGTCCCGCGGTTCGCCGCGCCTCCACGAGCTTCATTGCGTTTATCGGGATTAGACACGCTTCTGAACTGAACCACTTCGGTCCGTTCTTCAGGAGTTTGTCTGATGTTTTCTCATTTCGGGCTCAGGCCCGCTAAACCGCTGTACCAGCGCTGCCTGGCGGCATGCGCCATCGTCTTCATTCTGCCCGCTACCTCGAGTCTCGCGGCCACGCCGCTGACGCTCGCCGAGGCTGAACGCCTCGCTTTGCGGAGCGAACCCGGCCGGCAAGCGTTGCGCGAGCACGCCGACGCGCTGCGAGAGCAGGCGACCGCCGCGCGGCAGCTACCAGATCCCGTGCTGCGTATCGGTCTCAATAACTATCCGGTCGAATCCGGTGGATTCAGTACCGAGGGGATGACCAACGCAGGCATCGGGCTGCGCCAGACCTTCCCGGGCCGCGCGACGCTCAGTCTCCGCGAGGAGCGATACGCTGCGCTATCGCGCGGCATGCAGGATCGTGCGGATGCGCGCGGCCGGGACGTAGCCACGGCCGTCCGGGCTGCATGGCTGGACGCCTGGTACTGGCAGCGTTCGCGCGAACTGGTCACGGAGTCGCGGCCGCTGTTCGCAGACCTGGCGGAGATTACGACGTCGCTCTACGCCGTCGGGCGCAAGAGTCAGCAGGACGTGCTGCGTGCCGAACTCGAACTGAGCCGCATCGACGATCGCCTGATCGAGATCGATCGTCAGCACGCGGCAGCGGTCGCCGCGCTCAGGGAGTGGATAGGCGACGATGCCGAGCGTCCGCTCGCCGGCAGCACATTGGTGCAATCCGGAATTCCGGACGAGTCCGATCTGATGCAGCGGCTGAACGGTCACCCGGCGTTGCTTGCCGCGACAGCACACGTCACGGCGAGCGAGCGGGAGGTCGACCTGGCCGAAGAGCGCGGTAAACCTTCCTGGTCTCTGGACGTCGGTTACAGCTATCGAGAAGGGTCACTCGCGAGCGGGGTGCCGAGGTCGGATTTCGTGAGCGTCGGCGTGACGGTCGACCTGCCGTTCTTCCGGCGTACGGCCGTCGACAGCAATCTATCGGCGGCGCTTCACACGCGTTCGGCCGCGGCCGCCGAGCGCGAGCAGCTAAAGCGACAGCTCGTCCGGCAGCTCGAGAGCGAGTTCGCGCGTTGGCGCGATCTCGAGCGCCGGCTCGTCCTCTATGACGAGCGCATCCTGGTGCAATCGCATCAGCACGCCGAGGCTGCGTTGCTTGCCTATCAAAACGACCGCGCCGACTTCGACGATGTCATGCGCGCCTATATCGAAGACCTGAACACTCAGATCGAACACATTCGACTCCAGGCCGAGCAGGGCCAGAGCTACGCCTTGCTCGCCAACCTCGGAGGGATCACAGATGAATAAACGACTCCTTCTCGGCGCCGCATTCCTGGCCACGATCGTTGTCGGCTTTCTCGCCGGACGTGGGTTCGCGCCTGGCCCGGGCGACGGCGCATCACAGCAGGCAGGTGCCGAGCCCGAGATCCTCTACTGGGTCGCGCCGATGGACCCGAACTACCGCCGCGACGAGCCCGGCAAATCACCGATGGGCATGGACCTCGTGCCGGTCTACGCGGACGACGTCGACGGCCAGCCGGGCGTCGTATCGATCGATCCGACTGTAGTCAGCAACCTGGGCGTTCGCACGGCGCGTGTTCAGGTCGGCCCGCTGCCGCGTGTCATCGAGACCGTCGGCTACGTCGGCTACGACGAGGACACGCTGCGCCATGTACACACGCGCGTCGAGGGCTGGATCGAAGTTCTGTCCACATCCGCTGTTGGCGACACCATCGAGGCCGGTCAGCTGTTGTTCGAGCTGTACTCGCCGACGCTGGTCAACGCGCAGCAGGAATACCTTGCGGCGCTCAGCAGTAACAACGCGTCGCTGCGAACGGCATCGCGCGAGCGCCTCGTGGCGCTCGGCGTGAGCGATACCGATATCTCGCGCCTCGAATCGGAGCGCACCGTAGAACAGCGCCTGCGTGTCTTCGCCGATAACAGTGGCGTCGTAGCGGAACTCGGCGTGCGCGAGGGAATTTACGTCACGCCGGCGACCGACATTCTGGCGATCGCCGAGATCGACAGGGTCTGGGTAATCGCGGAGGTGTTCGAGCGCCAGGCCGCCCAGGTCAGCGGCGGGCAGCATGCGGAGGTCGCGTTCGACCATCTGCCGGGTCAGAGCTGGCACGGTGTCGTCGACCATGTCTATCCGGAACTCGACCCGGTTACCCGCACGCTGCGCGTTCGCCTGCGCTTCGATAACCCCGGCGTCGTGCTGCGCCCGAACATGTTCGCGCGCGTAACGATACGCGGCGACGGAACGGGTGACGTCCTGCACGTTCCGCGTGAAGCGATCGTTCGTGGGGGGCGCGGCGACCGTGTGGTCGTCGCGCTCGGCGACGGACGGTTCCGTGCCCAGCCGGTCACGGTCGGTGTCGAATCGGGTAATCGCGTCGCCATCCTCGACGGGCTCGGGTCCTCCGACAGAATCGTCGTCTCGGGGCAGTTCCTCATCGATTCGGAGTCGAACATCGAGTCGGCGTTCGGGCGCATGGGTCCGGACGGAGACAGTGGCCGCATGGACCACGGCGGTCATGAGATGGGCGATGACGCTGAATCCGACCACGGCGATCACGGCGATAACGGCGATCACGACATGAGCGATCACTCCGACATGGACCACAGCGGTCACGACATGGACGCCACGCGATGATCGCGCAGCTCATCCGGTGGTCGATCGGCAACCGCGTACTGGTGCTGATGCTGACGGCACTTCTGGTGCTGTGGGGCATTTGGTCGGTCCGCGAGACACCGGTCGATGCGCTGCCCGATCTTTCCGACGTCCAGGTCATTATCAAGACCTCGTATCCGGGCCAGGCGCCGCAGGTCGTCGAGGATCAGGTGACCTATCCGTTGACGACCGCGATGCTGTCGGTGCCGCGCGCGCAGACGGTCCGCGGCTATTCCTTCTTCGGGGATTCATTCGTCTACGTGCTGTTCGAAGATGGAACGGATCTCTACTGGGCGCGGTCGAGAGTCCTCGAATACCTCAATCAGGTGTCCGACGAATTGCCGCAGGGTGCCACGCCGGCACTCGGTCCTGATGCGACCGGCGTGGGCTGGATCTTCGAGTACGCGCTAGTGGACAGAACCGGCCAGCACGATCTGGCCGAACTCAGGAGCCTGCAGGACTGGTTTCTCAAGTATGAGTTGCAGACCGTCCCCGGCGTCGCGGAAGTGGCTACGGTCGGCGGGATGGTGCGGCAGTACCAGGTGGTCGTCGATCCAGACCGTCTACGCGCGTTCGGCATCCCCCTGGCGCTTATCAGGACGGCGATTCAGCGTGGGAATCAGCAAGCCGGCGGCTCGGTCATCGAGATGGCGGAAGCCGAGTATATGGTCCGCGCAACCGGCTATCTGGAGGGCATCGAGGATCTCGAGGCCATCCCTCTCGGCGTCAACGACGACGGCACACCGTTGACGCTATCCGACGTCGCGGAGATACGCGTCGGCCCACAGATGCGCCGAGGCATCGCTGACCTCAACGGCGAGGGCGAAGTGGTCGGCGGCATCGTCGTGATGCGTTCGGGCGAGAACGCATCGCGGACTATCGATGCAGTCAAGGAGCGGCTGTCGCAACTCGAGCAGGGACTCCCGGAAGGCGTCGAGGTCGTCGTCACCTACGATCGCTCCGAACTGATCGAGCGCGCGGTCGATACACTCAGTCAGCGCCTCATCGAGGAATTTATCGTGGTGACGCTCGTTTGCGCGGTGTTCCTGTTCCACCTGCGTTCGTCACTGGTCATCCTCGTCAGTCTGCCAATCGGTATCGTCGCTGCGTTCGTTGTCATGCGGCTGCAGGGGATCAACGCGAACATCATGTCGCTCGGCGGCATCGCGATCGCCATCGGAGCGATGGTCGACGGCGCGATCGTCATGATCGAGAACCTGCATAAGCACATGGAGAAGCAGCCCCTGACTCGGGAGAACCGCTGGCGCGTCGTCGGCGACGCCGCGAGCGAGGTCGGGGCGCCGCTGTTCTTCTCATTGCTGATCATCACCCTGAGCTTCCTGCCGGTGTTCACACTGGAGGCCCAGGAAGGGCGCCTGTTCGCGCCGCTGGCGTACACGAAGACCTACGCCATGGCGGCGGCTGCGGGCCTCGCCGTTACGCTCGTACCGGTGCTGATGGGTTACTTCGTTCGCGGCAAGGTAGTGCCCGAGCGCAGGAACCCCGTGAATCGTGGACTGATCGCGGCGTACCGGCCCGTGATCGAGAAAGTACTCGAGTACCCGCGTGTAACGCTCGCGCTTGCGGCGCTGATCGTCGTTGCAGGAATCTGGCCCGCATCGCGATTAGGCACCGAGTTCATGCCGCCGCTCGACGAGGGCGACATCTTCTACATGCCGACGACGTATCCGGCGGTCTCGATCGACAAAGCGCGCGAGATCCTGCAGCAGACCGATCGCATGATCATGACGGTGCCCGAGGTGGCGCAAGTGTTCGGCAAGATCGGTCGAGCCGAAACGGCGACAGACCCGGCGCCGCTGACGATGATCGAAACCCTGATCCAGCTGAAGCCTCGCGACGAATGGCGTGAGGGCATGACGCCGGAACTGCTCCGGGCCGAACTCGATCGAGTCGTGCAGTATCCCGGCCTGACCAACGCCTGGATACAACCGATAAAGGCGCGGATCGATATGCTGGCAACGGGTATCCGGACGCCGGTTGGCGTCAAGATTGCCGGACCCGACTTTGCAGTCATCGAGCAGATCGGTCAGGAGATCGAGCTGGTGCTCGGCAATGTAGACGGGACGACGTCGGTGTACGCAGAACGCGTCGCGGGGGGACGCTATGTCGACGTCGATATCGATCGGCAACGTGCATCGCGTTTCGGACTGAACGTCTCGGACGTCCAGGACGTCGTCCAGTCCGCGGTCGGCGGCATGAACGTGACTCAGACCGTTGAAGGCCGCGAGCGCTATCCGGTCAATCTGCGCTACCCGCAGCGGGTTCGTGATTCCATCGAGCAACTCAGGCTCTTACCGATCGTGACCCCGCGCGGCGCGCGCATCGCGCTCGCCGACGTGGCTGACGTCAGCATCGCCGACGGACCGCCGGTCATCAGGAGCGAGGACGCGCGTTTGAACGGCTGGGTATACGTCGATATCGCGAACCGCGATCTCGGCTCGTACGTCGCCGAAGCGCAGCGTGTCGTCAGTGAGTCCATCGAACTCCCGGCCGGTTACTCGATTCGATGGTCCGGACAGTACGAGTATCTCGTGCGCGCCCAGGAGAGACTGGCGATCGTCGGACCCGTGACGCTTGCGATCATTCTGCTGCTGCTCTTCCTGAGCTTCCGGCGCTTCGCCGAGGTCGCGATGATTCTCGGCACGCTGCCGCTGGCGCTCGTCGGCGGGCTCTGGCTGCTGCTTCTGCTCGGCTACGATCTCTCCGTAGCGGCCGGTGTCGGCTTCATCGCGCTGGCCGGCGTAGCTGTGGAGATCGGTGTGCTGATGCTGGTGTATCTGAATCTCGCACTGAAGCGTCAGCGGGCCGCGGCGGAAGCTGAAGGCCGGTCGCTGGCTCCGGCGGATGTGAAACAGGCTGTCCTCGACGGAGCGTTACTGCGGGTGCGCCCGATCATGATGACGGTTGCGTCGATCATCGTCGGCCTCTTGCCGATCATGCTCGGCAGCGGGACGGGCTCGGAGGTCATGCGCCGGATCGCGGCACCGATGGTCGGAGGAATCGTGAGCGCGACGTTGCTGACGCTCGTCGTGATACCGACGCTGTTCCTGCTCTGGCGAACGAGGCAGCTGCGCTAGCGCCAGTCGGCCGGGCCTGAGCCCAGCTCCGGCGAAGGCGTGGTCAGCTCGAGGTCCGCGTCGGAGAACCGGATCGGCGATCGGACCCCGGGGATGTCATTGCCGTTGCGCTGCATCGTCAAAACGAGTTCCCGGGCGAGGACCTGCGGATTCGTGAACGCCTGCTCGATCGTGTTGATCGGCCCGGCAGGCACGCCGCTGTCGTCGAATGCCTGCAGCAGTTCGTCCCGAGTCCGCTGGCGAGTCGCTGCGAACACATGCTCGTTGAGTGCTTCGACGTTGGCGAGGCGGTCCGGATTGCTGGCGAAACGTTCGTCGTTCGCGATTTCTGGCAGGCCGAGGACCTGGCAGGCTGCGACGAATTGTTTGTCGTTGCCCACCGCGAGTATGAACCAGCCGTCACTCGCCGGGCACACCTGGTACGGCGCAATGTTCGGGTGCCGGTTGCCGAGGCGCGTCGGGGATTCGCCGGAGACGAGATAGTTCAGTGCCTGGTTGCCGAGCACGCCGATCATGCAGTCGAACAGCGACATATCGATTTGCTGTCCTCTACCCGTGCGTTCGCGTTGCGCGAGCGCCGCCTGGATGGCAATGACCGAATACAGGCCAGTGAAGATGTCGGCGAACGCGACGCCGATTTTCTGCGGTTCGCCGTCGGGCGGTCCGGTGACGTCCATGATCCCGCTCATCCCCTGGATGATGAAATCGTAGCCGGGACGATCGGCATAGGGTCCGGTGTGGCCGAAGCCGGTGATCGAGCAATAGACGAGGCGGGGATTCAGGCCTGCGAGCGATGGGTAGTCCAGGCCGTACTTGTCCAGGCCGCCGAGCTTGAAGTTCTCGATCAGTACGTCGGCGTCCGATGCGAGGCGGCGCACTTCGTCCGCGCCCTCGCTCGTCGAGAAGTCGATGACGACGGACCGCTTGCCGCGATTCGCCGCATGGAAATAGGCAGCGTCGCGGCTGCCGTCCGCGTTCTCGACGAACGGCGGCCCCCAACGCCGCGTATCGTCGCCCTGCGGACTCTCGATCTTGATGACGTCAGCGCCGAGATCGGCCAGAAGCTGAGCGGCCCACGGGCCCGCGAGAATGCGCGATAGATCGAGCACGCGCAGTCCGGCGAGCGGAGCGGTGCCTTCGCTCACAGAGACCTGCTCCTTCGGGTAGTTGACGACACTTCCGATTGCTGTGTGTTTGCCATAAGGGTTCGACCGGTAATCCGCCGCCGGCCGTTCGGAATCGCTGCCTGGATCAACGGGTTATAGCCCGACAGCAGGCCCCGGGACAATAGCCGCGGACGCACGATCCGAGCGTAGACAATCGCCATGATGGGAACGAGATCGGATTCCCGCTTTATAGAGTGACCGCGACCGAACATTCCAATAACAACTGTCCGGTCCGAGACGGCGCCCACGGGCCCAACTCGGTCCGCGTGCCGTTGTTGTCGCGGCTAACACAGGCGCTTTCGCGAAGGACGCGATGGCGAAGGAGTGAGGGGCAGTGTTTCTTTCAGAGCTCGCAAAGCTGATTTTTGGATCGAAGGCCACGAGGGCGGCGATGACCAGCCGCTACCGGGCCGTCGAGGTGATTCCCGACGGGAGCAGCTGCTGTGGCGCTGCGCTCGAGATCAGCGGGAAGCGCTTTCTGAGTGACGAGGTGCCGCAGCTGCCGCTTCCCGATTGCGACAGAGCAATCTGCAACTGTAGCTACGAGCTATTCGCCGATCGCAGACGCTCTCATCGCGAGGATCGACGGCTCAGTACGGACGACCCGATTGTCGGACCGGACAATCGGCATTCCGGAGACCGTCGCGACGCCGACTGCGCTGCCTGATTCGGCGCGCTCCTTGAGCACTCCCTGAATCCCTCAGGCATGGCCCAGCCGCGCCCGAATCCAGCGCTGCGCCGGAAGCTCGACGAAGCGCGTGAGCAGCATCGCCAGCAGCAGCGACATGGCGGCAGTCAGGACGATGACAGCCAGAATCTCCAGCACATGTACATTGCCGAGCTGCTCAACGGCAGTTGCGCGGAATCCGATGACGGCGCTCGGGATCAGAAATATCGGGTGGAACAGATAGATCGAATAGATACCGGCTGAAAGCCGGCCCCATATGCGCCGTTGCGCAAGCCACTCCAGTGGCGCCATCGCAGGCAGTTTCGAATACCACAAGCCTACGGCGAGCATGCAGCAGCCCATTGCGAACACTAGTCGCTGCAGCGTCCAGAACCAGAGCCAGAACGCCTCGCCTGTCCATGAGTAGACGAAACTCGCGCTGTCCTGAATCGGCAGGAAGCCGCTCACGACGATCAGGGCAATCCCGATGATGACCACCGTTACCGCCAACCAGCCGTTCGAGAACCATCGCCTGAACCGTTCTTGTTCGTGGACGACGAGGTGCGCGAGCAGAAGCCCCAGCAGGAAGGGCGTCAACCGGAACCAGAGCAGGTAGTAGAGATCGTCCTGAGTTTGTGTCGGTTCCACGCCGCCGATCAACTCGTGCGGCAGCACCTGATAGCTCGACGGCTCGAGCATCTGCGCGGCTGCCCGGAGTGACAGCGCTATCGCCAGACCCAGCAAGCAGAGCAGAACCGGTCTGCCGATTCGATAGAGCAACATCACGACCCACGGCAGCAGCAAATAGGCCTGTACGAGCACCTCCAGCGACCACCCGACCGGAATGATCGTCTCCGCATCGAACCACTTGCTGACGAACAGGAGGTTTACGATCAACTCCCACGGCTCGAAATCCCGGACCAGCGCGTAGAGAGCGATGGCGATGAGATACATCGGTACGATTCTCGAGCCGCGCCGGATATAAAAATCTCGAACGGAGATTCGGCCGCTATTGCGCAACTCGCGAATCAGGAGATAAGACAGCAGGAATCCGGAGGCGAGGAATATCAGTTCGGATCCGAGCGCCTGCCAGAACACGTTCATGACGGCCGGCAGTGCTTCGATGTACTGCGGCTGTCCGCCGCTCTCCAGCAGCAGCACGGCCATTCCGATGACGACGTGGAACCCGATGACGAGCAATATCCCCGCTCCGCGGAGAAAATCCACGACCGCTCTGTTGTTATTGTCGTCGAGAAGCATCAGCTCATCGGCTCTCGCAGCGGTGTGTGGCCCTGGTCGGAAAGAACGGGCTTATCGTCGATCCGGCGCGGGTGCGAGTTTCGGCAGACTATACGTGGAATCGCAGGGAATGCGTATCTGCTGATCAGGGATCGAGGCAGGCGGTTCAATCCGTCTCATCAGATGGCAATGCCGATTTCGCCGACGCACCGTAGGAGCGGCTTCCAGCCGCGATCCGCTGATAACCCAGTAGCGATGTCGCCGATCGCGGCTGGAAGCCGCTCCTACGGAAGTGCGTAGTGCTTGGTGTCCCAATGTCTGCTGTCTGGCCGACAGCGGCCGCCAACGCTTTCACGATAGAATGACCGCTCCTGACCCAGAGCTGACACATACAGCCAGCAACTCGGGGTGCGCAATGGGTGTCTACGAATACGTCGCTGTACTGACCTCAATAATAATCGGTCTGGGCATCACCCATTTGCTCTACGGGCTGGCCACTATCGTGCAGAACCCAGATCGTGAGCCGGTCTATTGGGTGCATCTCGTTTGGGTCGTATACATGTTCTTCACGGTCGTTTGGTGGTGGTGGTGGCAAATTGCACTCAGCTCAGTAACCGTTTGGACTCTCGGCCTCTACCTTTACATCACTTGTTTCTCGGTCGTTCTATATTTTCTCTGCGTACTTCTGTTCCCGTCGGATATGGGCGATTACGAAGGCTACCGAGACTACTTCTTGTCACGGCGTAGGTGGTTTTTCGGCTTGCTTGCAACGGCCTATCTTGTAGACGTTGGAGACACGCTTCTTAAAGGCATCAGTTACTACGCGAGCCTGGGAATTTCGTATCCGTTGATTATGGGTCTCATAATCGTCGGCTGCCTTTGTGCGGCATATTCAAGGAGCGAGCGCTTTCAGGGCGGCTTTGCCGTTCTGGCCCTGGGTACGCAGGTCTATCAAGCTCTTGCTTATACCGCAACGATTGAATAGTCACCCAAGACTGCTTCCGGCCCTTTGCGGACAATTGACGACGCACGTAGGAGCGGCTTCCAGCCGCGATCCACTGATAAGCCAGTAGCGATGCCGTTGATCGCGGCTGGAAGCCGCTCCTACGGTGACGCCCAGCGCATCGTCTCCCCGGGTTCGCTTTTGATCGTCGCCTGAAGCGCAGGGCAATATCGGTAGAATGAATGCCAGCGACTGGTTTCGGTCGCTCGACGTATTGGCGGGAGTATTGCGTCCAGGAGGCCTTATGCTTCGAATTCTTGCAATAACTACCGCGCTTCTTGCGGCGGCGCTGCCGCTTGATGCATCGGCATGCAGTTTCGCGCCCGGCTACCGTACGTTCGAGTTGAGCAGCACTCAACTGCCGGGATCCGGAGCGTCTCCGACGACACCGTCGGTCTCGGTTCTTTCGATCTTCCGAGGTACGGATGACGGCGACTATGCGTCTTGTTCTGACGCGGGCATCCTCTTTATTTCGATCGATGACCCCGAAGCTGCGCAGGACCTGGGATTCCTTTTCGAGCTGGAGCACGGCTCGTTCCCGGACGCAGTCCTGCCGGAGGAGATCGTAGCCCCGATTGAACTGGCTGATGGGTCATTCGGGTTCTTCTTCGTTTGGCTGGACTTGCCGGCCGGGAGCCGCGATGTCGAGCCCATCGATGTCCGAGTTTCCGTTCGGGCCGTATCGCCGACTATGCTTGAAGGTCAGAAGGTTTTTCTCGATATTCGAGATCCGTGACGGTGTTGCTGTTCAGTTAACGCGAGGAAGGGCGCTCTATGAAGATCTCATTGGTAAGCGTATCGGTCGGCGATCAGAAGGCTGCGTTGGACTTCTATACTGGCAAGCTCGGTTTCGTTAAGAAGACTGACATACCAATGGGTGACGTAAGCTGGTTGACCGTGGTTTCTCCCGAGGACCCGGACGGACCCGAACTCGTGCTGGAGCCGAATGCCGAGTATCCGCCGATGAAGGCGCTGAAGGATGCGCTGACAAAAGACGGGATACCCTTTACCGCGTTCGAGGTTGACGACGTAGACAGTGAGCACACGCGTCTTCGTGACCTCGGCGTTCGCTTCACGAAGGAACCTGTGGAGACTGATGGGTTCAAGTTCGCTGTCTTCGACGACACGTGCGGAAATCTCATCCAGATCTATCAAGTGACTGGCAGCAGCGCATCCTGACAGGAACCTTTACTTATGCTTTCTGAAGACGTCATCGACGAAATAACAACCTACGTCCGATCCGGGTTCTATGAAAGCGATCACCTGACACGAATATTCTGCGAGGAGATGTACGCACCCGGAGAGCTGTCGATCGAAGAGGTTCGCGCGGCTATCAACACCGCATTCTCCGAATGGGAAGAGGAGAAGAAGTCCTGGGGCGACACTACTGATTGCGACCGTCTCGATGACGCATTCGCTGCGCTGAATGCCAAAGGCATCATCGCCATCCAGAACGCAGGCTTCACGCAAAGCGACGGCTACGATGATTTTCTCGAGGCCTACGAGAGAAGCACGGACAAGTCCGCGGTTCTGGGCTATTGCTACTACCACGGGCAGGATCTGGAGCGCGCCGTTCGCGGTGGTGGTTTGTTCCTCGCGTTCGGTCCGGCCGTTGCTGCGGAGGAGGAGTCGAAGGGGCCCGAGATAGGAAGGATCGTGCAGGAAGAACTGGAGCGTGTCGGGCTCGGCGTCGTCTGGGACGGTTCTTTCGCAAAGAGAATCAGCATCCCCGATTTCGACTGGAAAAAGCGGTAGACAGGCAGGGACGGCACAACATGGGCGCTCTGTGGGATCGACTAACATCGTGGCTTCGGCCGGAAGACAAAATACCCATCGAGCCGTGGGACGGTGAGTCCGTGTTCGACGCGGAATTGCCCGAGGCCGACGCCTCAGGCATTGAAGTGCTCAACGATGACGTCACTCCGATGGAGTACGTCGTTGCGGTTCTGATGCGATGCTTCGGTCTGTCTCGAAGAGATGCAACCGAGAGCATGTTGCGGGTTCATTTCAAGGGCTTCGCAAAGTTTGGGCGAATGCGTGCCTCGGTGGCGGAGGAACTGGCCGAGCACATACAGACAGAAGTGGCGAAGACCGACTATCCGTTGATCTGCCGCGTGTGTGAGGGACAGGCATTGCCGGTGCCGGAGCCACTGACCAGGGATGACGTCATACGAAAGCGCGGCACCGGCGAGCGGAAGCAGTAGCTTCTCGCCTCCGATGGGTCGAACAGCAAATGTGTTGCTTCAGGAAGCCTTGGCGCGGCTCCGAGACTATATGCAGGGCTTCTACCCGAACCGCGAGTTCGGGACACGTTTCTGGGAACTCGCAGACGACGATCTCTTCTTCGAGGCACTGGGATACCTGCCGCTGCAGATGCCTGACGAAGTGATCAGCAATATCGATATGCTTGCCGACATGCCGCGAGGATATCGGCTCGCGTTCCCGATCTTCTGGATTGAAGACGACTACTTCATGAACGGATGGACCGCGCTGTCGAACGCCGGTGAATGGCTGCTGCCCGCCGCGATCGATGCGTATCGGGAAATCGGCATGCCGTCTGAGGCCGAAGCGCTGGAGGCCGCATTGTCCGTTATTCGACGAGGCGAGAACGACTACGACGATGAGGCGACGGAGGCAGCCTACAGGTCGATACCGAACGAGTACGCGGATGAAGACGCAAAGAACAACGCTCTATTGAAGTTCTTCCGCAGCGACCCACGCCTTTTCGATTTCGAGGGAGCGTGACTGCAGATAGCCGTCCAGGCTGCTACGGTTCGTCAACAGGCGGAAGAAAGCAGAGAGCGAGGAGTAGGGTCAGTAGTGCGAATACAGCTGCGCAATTTGCGATCCCTGGCGCCGTTCATCGGTGGCGTATTCACTTACGGCATCTATCGCATTCTCTACAGCGAAGCCGGGATCAATGGAATCGGTAGAGATTTCGAGGCGATAATCCTTGAACTGCGAAGCACCGACGTATTGGGTGGTGTCGACTCGATTCATGGGCTCCTGAGCTGGAGTGTGACAGGGACCTTCTTCATCCTGTCTTTTCTTGGCGGCGTTGCGGTGCTCCTGCACATTCTCTACGAGGCATCGCGCGGACTGTCAGACCTGAATCGATATCTCCGATTCGCTGTGAGTTTGAGCGTAGTCGCTGCAATAGGCTTCCTGACTTTTTCGGGAAATCCGTTCGCAGTCGATTCCCTGAATCGCGTCCTTGAAAACGCCTTTGCTTTGCACGGAATTGAGGGCGCGAGAATCCTCTATGACCTGTCTACGCCAATGGTGCTGGCAGTCACCGTGCTATTGATGGTCTCTGCCTGGGCGACCCTGAAGTTCGATACGGCGAGCGCGAACGATGCAGTCCTGACGATCAAGACCAGGCTCCG
>JAAUXY010016677.1_pt1 | contig 18691 bp, 18 predicted proteins | sample 7278121 | NCBI WGS metagenome assembly JAAUXY01 (sample SAMN14350117, study PRJNA611818) | marine sediment metagenome | isolation source: surface marine sediment (1.8m) | place: French Polynesia: Moorea | collected 2018-08 | reverse complement strand
GGGGTCGTCGGAGTCGCGCTGCTCCCCGCGTTTGGCGACAACCACCTCGACGAGATCTTCGTCGGTACGGCGCTCCATGAAGACGTTCTCCATCACGCCATCGGCGGTCACTCTCTCGCCGTAGACGACCGCCTCGTCCGGTCCGAAAACGGTAAAGCGACCGGGTTCAATGCTCGCCAGATCAGCCTCGCGCCGCGCTTCCGCACTAATGCGGTCGATCTTTGTCAATGCAGTCGGCGTACCGACGATCGACAACCACGCAACAGCGAGTGCAAGTGGCGTAAGCAGCCAGATCAGGGGACGGTAAACACCGGACGGACCGACACGGCACGCCATCATCGCCGGCATCTCGCTATCCCGGTACAGGCGGCCAAGGGCCATCATTACGGCGAGGAACAGGCCAATCGGTACAAGAACGGTCAGGTACTGCGCCGCCGAGAGACCGATGACGTCAAACGCAGCATTCTTCGGCAATTTGCCTTTGGCTACGTCGCCGAGGACGCGAGCAAACTGGTTCGTCAACAGGATCATCAACAGAACCATCGTGACCCCGAGCCAGGTCACGGCGATTTCACGGAAGATGTACCTATCGAGGATGCGTTTCACGGAAATGGAATTTCGTGGCTGCCTGCAGCCGAAACGGTTAGACTACCGCATTGTTTTGACCGTGACAGCCCTCAAAAACAACAAGGCGGCGAAGGATTTATGAAGTATTTCACGACCACGAGTAACGCCTCCCGGCGAGCAGTTGACTGCGTCATTGTCGGTATCTATGCACGCAACAAGCTCGGCACAGGCGCCTCGGAGATCGATGCCGCCAGCAAGGGACACCTGCTCAAGCTCGTTAAGTCCGGCGATCTTTCCAGTGCACCCGGACGTTGCACGATCCTGACCGCAGTACCCGGCGTCAAGGCGCCTCGCGTGGCCGTTGTCGGACTCGGCAAGCCGGCCAAGCTTAACGCCACTGTTTACAAGAAAGCCGTTGCCGCAGCGGTCGCCGCACTCGACGGCAGCAAGACGAAGCAGGTTCTCAACACGCTGACGCTCGAGTCCGTCGCGGACAGCAGCCCCTATTATCTCGCGCGACATGCCGTCGAGGCGATGGGCGACACGCTGTATCGCTTCACTGAGATGAAGAGCGGCCGCAAAAAGAAGGCGCTCGCGCTTTCGGCATGGGGCAGCTCAATCGCCAAACGCGGCGATGCCGCCAAGGCAACACGGGGTGCGGAGCACGGTGACGCGATCATGCACGGCATGAATCTCGCCAAGGACCTCGGCAACCTGCCGGCGAATGTGTGCACACCATCGTATCTGGCTCGGACCGCGAGGAAACTCGCTGCGGGCAACGGGCGCCTGACGACGCAGATTCTGAGCGAGGCCGAGATGAAGCGCCTCGGCATGGGGTCGCTGCTGTCGGTCACCGCCGGCACGGTCGAACCCGCCTAGCTCATCGTTATGAAGTACAAAGGTGCGGGCAGTGCTGCACCTGTTGTCCTGGTCGGCAAGGGCGTCACGTTCGATACGGGCGGCATCTCGCTCAAGCCGGGTCCGTCCATGGATGAGATGAAGTTCGACATGTGCGGCGCCGCGAGCGTTATCGGCACAATGGCGGCGGTCGCACTTATGAAGTTGCCGATCAACCTCAACGTTATCGTCCCAGCGGTCGAGAACATGCCGGGCGGCAAAGCGACCAAACCAGGCGACATCGTCAAGAGCATGTCGGGTCAGACCATCGAAATTCTCAACACGGATGCCGAGGGTCGCCTGATCCTCTGCGACGCGCTGACCTATGCACGTCGGTTCAAGCCGGCTGCCGTCATCGATGTGGCAACGTTGACGGGCGCCTGTGTGGTCGCTCTTGGTCATCACCGTACGGCCATCTTCAGTAATGACGATGATCTGGCCGGCGAAATTTTTGCAGCCGGCACGTCCGCCGAAGACCGCGGTTGGCACATGCCGATGGGCGAGGAATACACGGCCCAGCTCAAGAGCAACTTTGCCGACATGGCGAACATCGGTGGTCCTACCGGCGGCGCCGTAACAGCTGCCTGCTTCCTCGGCAAATACACGGACGGCCTGTCGTGGGCGCATCTCGACATCGCGGGCACGGCGTGGCGGTCCGGCGCCAAGAAAGGCGCATCCGGCCGGCCCGTTCCGATGCTCTCCGAAGTCCTGCTTGCCCGCAGCGGGGCCCTGCCCTAGCCGGAAAATCCGTGGCTCGTATCGACTTCTACATCCTCGCGCAGACCGATGAGCGCGCGCGTCACCTGCTGGCCTGTAAACTCGCGGAAAAGGCATGGCGCCTCGATAACTCGGTGTGGATTCATGCGAAAGACAGCCGTGACGCCGAACGGCTCGATGAACTGCTCTGGACGTTCCGCGACGGCAGTTTCGTGCCGCACGGGCTCGCTGGACGCAACGACGGCACCGAGGCATCCCCTATCATGGTCGGCTGTGATGCGCAGGGCGTGGAAACCCGCGACCTGCTGATTAACCTGACCGACGAAATCCCCTCGTTCGCCGAGGGTTTCCCCCGCGTCGCAGAGCTTGTAACCTCCGACGAAAACTGCCGCCAGTTAAGTCGCAAACGTTACGCGACCTACCGCGACCAGGGTCACGAACTCAACACACACAATCTCTGATGGACAAGTCCTACCGCCCCGACGACATTGAACAGCGCATTTACAAGCGCTGGGAAGAGAATGGCTGGTTCGCCCCGCAAGGCGACGGCGAGCCGTACTGCATCATGATTCCGCCGCCCAACGTGACGGGCACGCTTCACATGGGCCACGGCTTCGGTGACACGATCCAGGATGCGTTGACGCGCTATCACCGTATGAAGGGCCATCGCGCACTGTGGCAGCCAGGCATGGATCACGCCGGTATTGCGACGCAGATGGTCGTCGAGCGCCTGATTAACGCGGAAGGCAAGACCAAGCACGACCTCGGCCGCGAGAAGTTCGTCGAACGGGTCTGGCAGTGGAAGGAAGAATCCGGCGGCATCATTGCGAAGCAGACTCGTCGCCTCGGCGCATCGGTCGACTGGAGCCGCGATCGTTTCACGATGGACGAGGGCTGCTCCGAGGCCGTCAAGAAGGTCTTCATCGATCTCTATGAAGAAGGCCTGATCTATCGCGGCAAGCGCCTCGTCAATTGGGACCCGGTCCTGCACACCGCGTTATCCGATCTCGAAGTCCTGTCGGCTGATGAGGCCGGCAGTCTGTGGCATTTCCGGTACCCGCTGGCGTCCGGCGACGGACACCTTGTCGTCGCTACCACGCGCCCCGAGACGATGCTCGGCGACAGCGCAGTTGCAGTGCATCCTGATGACGAGCGATACAAAGACCTGGTGGGTCAAGAAATCGTCCTGCCGATCGTCGGTCGCCGCATACCGATCATTGCTGACGACTACGTCGACCCGGAATTCGGCACCGGCTGCGTCAAGATTACGCCGGCCCACGATTTCAACGATTACGACATTGGCAAGCGACACGACTTGCCGATGTACAACATCCTGACGGACGACGCACAGCTCAATGACGAAGTGCCGGAATCGTACAGGGGCCTCGATCGCTTCGTTGCCCGCGACAAGATTGTCGCGGAGTTCCAGGAGCTCGAGCTCCTCGAGAAAATCGAGGATTACACCGTCAAGATCCCGCGCGGCGATCGCTCACACGCCGTCGTCGAGCCCTACCTGACCGACCAGTGGTACGTGAAAATCGAGCCGCTGGCCAAGCCGGCCATCGAAGCGGTCGAATCGGGACGTATCAAGTTCGTACCGGAGAACTGGTCCAAGACGTACTTTGAATGGATGTACAACATCCAGGACTGGTGCATCAGCCGCCAGCTCTGGTGGGGGCATCGCGTGCCTGCCTGGTATGACGACGACGGCAATGTCTACGTCGGCCATGACGAGGACGCTGTGCGCGAACGGCACGGCATTGCCGCGGAAGTCGAGCTGCGACAGGACACGGACGTTCTCGACACCTGGTTTTCCTCGGCCCTGTGGCCCTTCAGCACGCTGGGCTGGCCGGAGAAGACCGACGCGCTCAAAGAATTCTATCCGGGCAACGTCCTTGTAACCGGGTTCGACATCATCTTCTTCTGGGTTGCCCGCATGATCATGATGGGCCTCAAGTTCATGGGCGACGTGCCGTTCCACGAGGTCTATATCCACGGCCTGATTCGCGACGCAGACGGCCAGAAGATGTCGAAGTCAAAGGGCAACGTGCTCGACCCGCTCGACCTTATCGATGGCATTGACCTCGAGGCACTCGTGGAGAAGCGCACGGCCGGCATGATGCAGGACCATCTTGCGCCCAAGATTGAGAAGGCCACGCGCACGCAGTTTCCGGACGGCATCGACCAGTTTGGTGCCGACGCATTGCGCATGACCTTTGCGGCTCTTGCGACCACTGGCCGCGACGTTCGCTTCGATCTCGGCCGCATCGAGGGCTACAAGAACTTCTGCAACAAGCTCTGGAATGCGGCGCGCTACGTCCTCATGAACACCGAAGCGCTCGACGAGGGCCAAAGCGAATACACGGCTGCCGATCGCTGGATACGAGCACGCCCCGACGCTACGACGCGCCACATGCACCGACATTTCGCGACCTACCGTCTCGACCTTGCGGCGCAGGCGATCTATGAGTTCACCTGGCATGAGTTCTGCGACTGGTATCTCGAATTGTCGAAGCCAGTGCTGCAATCGGACGAGTCGTCTGATGCATTGCAACGCGGTACCCGACGCACGCTCATCGATACGCTTGAATCAATCCTGCGCCTGCTGCATCCGCTGATGCCGTTTGTCACCGAAGAGATCTGGGAACAGGTCGCAAAGCGAGCCGGCATTGAAGGCGACACGATCATGCTGCGCCCCTACCCCGAAGCGGACGATGCTGCGGCCGACGACGCTGCGGTCGCGGATATCGAATGGGTTCAGCAGTTCATCCTCGGTATCCGGCAGATACGTGGAGAAATGGACATATCGCCCGGCAAGCCGTTGCCGGTACTGTTGCAGCACGCTGGCAACGACGATCAGCGGCGCGCCGAAGAGCTTGACTTGCTACTGCAACGTGTCGGACGCGTCGAGTCGATCAGCCACATCGGCGACGACGACGAGCCGCCCGCCGCCGCAACAGCGTTGCTCGGCGATATGCGGCTGCTCGTTCCGATGAAGGGGCTCATCGATGTTGAGGCCGAGCGCGCCCGGCTCGAGAAGCAGATGGAGAAGGTTCGGGCGGAACTCGCCAAGGCAAACGGCAAGCTAGGCAACGAAAACTTCGTGAACAATGCACCGCCCGCTGTGGTCACACAAGAACGGGACCGGGTTGCCGAATTCGAGAAGACGCTCGCCCAGCTCGAGGAGCAGCTGCAAAAACTCGACGAGTTCGCGTAACCCCGGTCAATTACTGAGCACTGCATCACACTCTGACCCGTGGGCCGTGCAACGCGCGGGGCGTAACGATATTGTGTTCGCTGCGCGTTTATCTGAGGACCCCTGAATGCAGCGCTCGACCACACTGGAATCCGTGCCAACCGGCCGCGCCGACCAGCGCGCCGTCATCGATCAAGCCCGCAAAGCGCTTGGTCAGATTATTCTCGGCAAGGACCCGCAGATTTCCCTGGCGCTGGCCTGTCTGCTTGCCCGTGGCCACTTGCTCATCGAAGACCTTCCCGGTCTCGGCAAGACCATGCTGGCCCAGGCACTTGCCCGGGTTCTCGGTCTCAGCTTCAGCCGCATCCAGTTCACGAGTGATCTGCTTCCGGCCGATATTGTCGGCGTATCGGTGTTTCGTCAGGAAAGCGGCGAATTCGAATTCCAGCCCGGCCCGGTGTTCTCGCAGCTCATTCTCGCCGATGAGGTGAATCGCGCGACGCCCAAGGCGCAAAGCGCGCTGCTGGAGGCCATGGAGGAATACCAGGTCTCTGTTGACGGCCACACGCGCGTGTTGCCAAAACCGTTTTTTGTTGTTGCGACACAGAACCCAGGAGACCAGATCGGCACATTCCCGCTTCCCGAATCGCAGCTCGACCGCTTCCTGATGCGCGTTGAGATTGGCTACCCGAATGAGGAAAGCGAACGCGAATTGATCGCCGGTGAAGACCGACGACAGATGCTGAAGAGTATCGAACCAATTGCTGGTCCTGAAATGCTGACATCCCTGCAGGAGAGCGTCCGCCAGGTAAATGTCAGCGATGCCCTCGTCAATTACATCCAGGCGCTCGCGAGACACACTCGCGAGTCCGCGGATATCGAAATCGGCTTGTCACCGCGCGGGTCGCAGGCACTAGTTGCCGCAGCGCGCGCTCATGCCTTTGTCGAAGATCACTCCGGCGTTTATCCGGACGATGTGCAGGCCGTGTTCGCGGCTATTGCGGGTCACCGCCTGAAGCCATCCGGCAATACGCGCTTCCGCAGCCCCGCCGAGCTCTGCCAGCATGTCCTCGACTCTGTGGCCATTCCCTAGCCCGCGCGGCCTGATCACCTCGATTGGTTCGGGCGCTCGCGCCCGCGTGCAGCGGTGGGCGCGCAAACGCCAGGGAACCGATCCGGCGACGACGACACTGGGTCCGGGGCGCGTCTACATCCTGCCTACCGGGGTCGGCCTGATCTTCGGCATGATGGCGTTCGCGATGTTGCTCGGGTCGATGAACTACAACAACAACCTGTCGTTCGTCCTGACCTTTCTGCTCGTCGCCATTGGCCTCGTCTCGATGCACCAATGCCAGCGCAACCTGGTAGGCCTCGAAATCACGTTTGCCGGCGCGGATCCTGTGTTCGCAGGACAGGCCATTCGTTTCCGCGTTGCGATAACAAATCGTTCGAAGACCGCGCGCTACGGCATTCGCCTGTATACGACCAAGACCTTCAGCGATATCCAGGACCTGGAGCCCGGAGAGAGCAAGGTATTCGTTCTTCCTGTCGCAACTGAAGAACGCGGTCGTATCACACTGGATCGCTTTGGTATCCGGACCATGTTCCCGTTCGAACTGTTCCGCTCCTGGGCCTGGCTGCACATGAACATCGACGGCCTCGTGTACCCGGCACCGGCCGACGACGCCCCGCAGCCGCCGCCGACAATGGCCGCACATGGTCATCGCCAGCATGATGCGCGCGGCGAAGAGGATTTCGCCGGTCTGCGTCGCTACCACGAGGGCGATTCACCCCGCCACGTCGCATGGAAAGCCTACGCGCGCAGCGGTCAGTTGCTGTCAAAACTCTTCGCGGGCGCGGATACGAGCAGCCAGTGGTTCGACTTCTCCGAGATACAGGGTCACAACGTCGAGGAACGACTGTCGATCCTGACACGCTGGATCGTTGATTCGGATCGCACGTTTGAGGACTTCGGTTTACGTATTCCGGGAGAAGAATTCCCGCCAGCGCATGGCGAGGCGCACCGGCGCCAGTGTCTCAAGTCGCTAGCGTTGTTCGACGAGGGTGAAGCCTGATGGCGAAGTCGCGCGGAACTGACGGATCGCTGCTGCAAAGCCTGCCCTGGACGCTGGCTGCACTCTTTATTGCGGTCCTGCCGCACGTGCCCTTCCTGCCATACTGGATCACGGGCGCGGTTATCGGCTGCGCAAGCTGGCGCTATGCCGTTGAGAAGCGACGCCGACCATTGCCGTCGACCTGGGCCCGGGCCGGCCTTGCACTGGTGTGTTTTCTTGGCGTACTTGCGACCTACTCCTCAATCAGTGGCGTGGGCCCCGGATCCGCGTTACTGGCAATCATGGCAGCGTTAAAGCTACTCGAAACGCGACGCCGCCGTGATCAGTTCGTACTGCTGTTCCTGTCCATCTTCCTCGTTATGGCCGCATTGCTTCGGGAACAGTTTGTCTGGTCGTTGCCTTACCTGATCGGCAGCATGCTCGTCATCATGACGGCCTGGCTTCGCATGTCTGCGGGCCAGGCACAGACAGCGCGCAGGAGCTTCACAAACAGCGGCCGCCTCCTCCTGTATGCGCTGCCGGTAGCCCTCGTTATGTGGGTGTTCTTTCCTCGAATCTCGACACCGTTCTGGGCGGTTCCGATCGATACAAGCCGCGCGACAACCGGCCTGAGCAACTCGATGAGCCCCGGCGATATCAGCGAGCTCTCTGCGTCAAACGAAGTCGCGTTCCGGGTCTCGTTCGACGGTCCGGTACCGGAAGCGCGGGACCGCTCCTGGCGCGGCCTCGTGCTTACGGAATTTAACGGTCGCATGTGGTCGGCGCGCGAACCGAACATGAGCACTTGGGCGCGCGACAAGATCGAGATGCGCGGCGACCCCATCGTCTACGAAATCACCATGGAACCGACGCGACAGCGATGGGTTATGGCACTCGACATACCGGTCCGTTGGTCGTTGCCGCAAACCTTCATGGGCGCACAGCAGCAAGTGGTGCGAAGCGCACCAATCGACCAGCGCATCATTTACGAGATGACGTCGTACACCGATTATCGAATCAGTAACGAGCTGTCGTCGATGAATCAGCGGTACTACTCAAAGCTGCCCGAGACCGGCAACCCTCGGACGCGCGAGCTCGCGAGGGAGATGCGGGCCGCTGCAGGTACGGACCGGGACTTCGTCGATGCCGTGCTGAAAAAGCTCAACGAAGAAGAGTATTACTACACGTTGGAACCGCCGCCGCTCGGCGTCAATTCGGTGGATGAGTTCCTGTTCGAGACGCGACGCGGATTCTGCGAACATTATGCTTCGGCGTTTTCGGTCCTTATGCGCGGTGCCGGCATCCCGACGCGCATCGTACTCGGCTACCACGGCGGCGAAATCAACCCGCTGGGCGGCCACCTCATCGTGCGGCAATCCGACGCACATGCCTGGACCGAGATCTGGCTGGATGGGCTCGGCTGGTACCGTGTCGATCCGACCGCCGCGGTCGCTCCTGAACGCATTGACTTTGGCGCCAGTGAAGCCGCGCTGGACGGTATGAGCGCTACCTGGGGTTTCAGCGCCCGTCTGTTACACCAGGCGACGATGACCTGGGACGCGTTCAATGCGAAGTGGAACGCGTGGGTGCTCGGCTACGGTGGCGAGACCCAGGACACCTTCATGCACTGGCTCGGTATGGAAGACCCGAATTGGCGCACCATGCTGTTGACGCTCGTCGGGCTGGTTGTCGGACTGATTATGTTCGTCAGCGTTCTGCTGATGCTGCGTTATCGGCCGCCACCGCGCGACCCTGCGGCCGTGCTCTATCAGCGGTTTGTGAAGAGGACCGGGGTCGAGCCGCGCACTGGCGAGACCGCCCGCGTGTTCGCATTGCGAGTCGTGGAGACAGGTTCGGTTTCCGAAGATACGGTCGACAACGTCACGAACGCTTACATGGATGCGCGCTACGGTCCCTGCGACGACCAGGCTTTCGAACGGCTGAAGCGCGCCGTCGGCGCTATCTAGCGTCAGCCGGTTCACGCACCAGCGTGAGCATAAAGCCGCCTGCCAGGAACAGCGGCATCAGCGTCAACAGGATCCACTTCGGGTTATCCGACAGCAACGCCGCGATCGCGACCATGGCCGGCCCAAGGACGTGTGCGAATTTCGTTGTCATGTTGTAGAAGCCAAAGAACTCGCCCGGCTGGTCCTTCGGAATCAGGCTGGCATAGAGGGAGCGACTGAGACCCTGCACACCGCCTTGCACGCAACCGATGATGATGGCCATGACCATGAACTCCTGAAACGTCGTCATGACCAATCCCCACATACAGGCGCCAACGTAGACCAGTAGCGCGAAGTAGATGCCCGACTTCGGACCAAATCGCTGCGCGACAAGCCCGTACAGCAAGGTCGCCGGAAAGCCGGCGAAGTTTGTAATCAGCAGAGCGAGAACAAGATCCTGGTCGGCAAAGCCCAGCCGCTTACCGTAGTCCACCGCCATGACGATGATTGTGAAGACGCCACCGACGTACAACCAGTAGCCGGTCAGAAAAACCGCGACGTTTCTGTACTTGGCAATCTGGCGCAGTGTCGACCGCAATTCGCGGTACGCCGCTCGCACCGCGCCACTCGTTACCTCGATTGAACTATGCCGTTCGGTAACAAAAAACAGCAGCGGGAACAGGAAGATCAACCACCAGACACCAACCGATACGAACGCCATATTGAAAGCTTCGACCGTGTTCTCGAGGCCGAATCGAGCCGGGTCCTTGACCATCCAGAGGTGCAGCGCAAGCAGGACCGCGCCGCCAAGGTAACCAAGTGAGAAGCCGAGCGTTGAGACGAAACTGTAGTAACGCGGCTCCGTAACGTCGATGAGCAGTGAATCGTAGAAGACAACCGACGTGTAGTAACCGATCGAAGCAAACAGGTACACGCCGAGTGCAAGCTGCCAGTTGCCTGCACCGACAAAGCCGAGTGCGGCCGTGCTCACTGCGCCGACAATTGCGAGCACGATAAGGAAACGTTTGCGGTAGCCACCGGCATCCGCGATCGTGCCGAATAGTGGCGCCGAGACGCACACAATGGCGCTCGCGGCGAAAGTGATCAGTGCAAGCCGCGCGGTCACGTCCGCCGCATCGTCGCCTGCACTCCAATGGTTGCGCAGCACGAGCGGAAACAGCACCGCAAGGACACTAAGTGCGAACGATGAATTGGCCCAGTCGTAAAACGCCCAGGCAATCGTTCTGCGATTTAGTGCATTAGTGTTCACGCGTCTTGCGGAAACCGATATCCGGCCAGCGCTCCTCCGTCAGGTTCAGGTTGACCCTGGTCGGAGCAATGTAGACCAGACTGTCACCGTGATCCAGCGCGAGGTTGTCGTGCGCTTTCTTTTCGAAGTCCGAGAGCATCTTCGCGTCGTCGCAATCAACCCAGCGTGCTGTTGCAACATTGACGGTCTCGAACTGGCACTCGACGTTGTACTCGTCGCGTAGACGATGGGCGACTACGTCGAACTGCAGTGGACCAACCGCACCGAGAATAAGATCGTTATTGCGCAACGGTTTGAATAGCTGCGTCGCACCTTCTTCACAGAGCTGCGCAAGACCTTTCTGCAGCGCTTTGAGGCGCAGCGGATCCTTCAGAACCGCGCGCCGAAAGATCTCCGGCGCGAAATTCGGGATGCCCGTGAATCGAATCTCTTCGCCCTGCGTGAAGCTGTCGCCGATATTGATCGTGCCGTGGTTGTGTATGCCGATGATGTCGCCGGCGTAAGCCGTTTCGGCATGCTGTCGATCTGCGGCCAGAAACGTAATGGCCTCGGGAATCTTGACGTCCTTTTCAAGCCGCACATGGCGAACACGAACGCCTTTCGTATATTCACCCGAGACGATCCGCATGAAGGCAATACGGTCGCGGTGTCCCGGGTCCATGTTGGCCTGGATCTTGAAGACGAACCCGGTCAGCTTGGTCTCATTCGGTTCGACGTCACGGGTTTCGCTTTCATGCGGCTGCGGCGAAGGCGCGTGCGCAACAAACTCGTCAAGCAGTTCTTTGACGCCGAAGTTTGAAATCGCAGAACCGAAAAAGACCGGCGTCTGCTTCGCCGCAAGGTAGTCGTCGAGCGACAGCTCGGGGCAAGCACCTTTGACGAGTTCGATTTCTTCCCTGAATTCCTCGGCCATATCGCCAAGCACCTCGGTCGCCTCCTCCGAATCGAGGCCTTCGACCGTGGTGATCTCGGCGGCTTTTTCCCGACCGACCTTGTCGTAAAGGTAAATCCTGTCCTGCAGCAGGTGATAGACACCTCTCAACCGACTGCCCATGCCGATAGGCCACGTGATCGGTGAACACTGAATCTTGAGTACCGACTCAATCTCGTCGAGCAACTCGATCGGCTCCCGACCTTCACGGTCGAGCTTGTTGATAAAGGTCATGATCGGCGTATCGCGAAGGCGACATACTTCCATGAGCTTGATCGTGCGCTGCTCGACGCCTTTGGCGCAGTCAATCACCATGAGCGCAGAATCAACGGCTGTCAGCGTACGGTACGTATCTTCGGAGAAATCTTCGTGGCCGGGCGTATCGAGCAGATTGACGACATGATCGCGGTACGGGAACTGCATCACCGAAGACGTCACGGAGATACCACGCTGCTGCTCCAGCGCCATCCAGTCGGACGTTGCATGCCGCGACGCCTTGCGGCCCTTGACGGTACCCGCGAGCTGAATCGCACCGCCGTACAGCAGCAGTTTTTCCGTCAGCGTGGTCTTACCGGCGTCGGGGTGCGAAATGATGGCAAAGGTCCGCCGCTTGCGGACCTCATTCTGTATGTCTGGCATCGAATCAGGTGTCTGTGACGAGTTTTTTGGCCAGCACCGCCGCGTCTTCGCGACCCTCGCTGGCCTGGTAGTACGCCGGTCGATTGGCGACCTGGTGGAAGCCTTTTTTCCGGTACAGCGCGAGCGCAGTGTCGTTAGACGGCCGGACTTCGAGGAAGATCTGGCGCACCTGGGCTGAGCGCGCGCGGAACAATAGCTCGTCGAGCAGTTTTTCGCCATAGCCGCGCGCCCGAAATGCGGGGTCTACACAGATATTCAGGATATGTGCCTCGCCTGCCGCAACCGACAGCACCGCGTACCCGGCAACCTGTTCTTCGCGGACCAGAACGATATTCTGATACCCCGCCAGCAGGCAGTCGCGGAATACGCCGTGGCTCCATGGGAATTCGTAACTGCGACGCTCGATGTCGGACACCATCGAGAGGTCGTCGTGCACCATGTCGCGAATCGTGGTCGGCGGCTCCGCCATCGGCATGATCATGCGGCAGCCTCCGCAGCAAGCCGGGATGCGAGGCAAAGATCGCTCCACGATTTAGCCTTTTGCGACGGACTGCGTAGCAAGTACGCCGGATGGTAGGTGACGACCAGCGGAATGCCGTCGAGTTCGTGCGGTCGTCCACGCATGCGACCGACCGGCTCATCACTGCCGAGCAGGTTTTGCGCCGCAATGCGGCCAACGGCGAGGATGATTTTCGGGCGCACCAACTCGATCTGCCGCTCGAGGTATTCCCGGCACGACGCAGCTTCATCGGGCTTCGGGTCGCGGTTGTTCGGCGGCCGGCACTTCAGAATGTTGGCGATGAATACCTGTTCGCGGCTCTGTCCTATTGCCAGCAGCATCTGGTCGAGCAGCTGTCCGGCACGGCCGACAAACGGCTCACCTCTGCGGTCCTCTTCCGCGCCCGGTGCTTCACCGATTATCAACCAGTCAGCGTCGGCGTTGCCGACGCCGAACACCGTATTGGTACGACTGGTCGAGAGCTCACAGCGGGTACAGTTTGCGACACACTCGCGGAGTTCAGGCCAGTCCAGACCGGTCGCAGACGGCTCCGGGCCGCCACCTTCAAGCTCCTCGATGTCGTCGTCAGCGTCGCGCGGCACCCAGACATCGATGCCCATGGCCTGCAGGTAGGCGCGTCGTTGTTGTTCGGGGAAGTTCATGACTGGGCGCTAGTGTGCCACTACGGTTGCGGCACCGCACCAATCAGGTCGGTACCCGCGGTCACCACCTGGCCGGGCTTTACGTGAATTCGACCCTGGGCCGGCAGGTAGACCTCGGCATAACCAGCGAGACGGATGTAGGCGCAGCGATCGCCCTGCCCGACCCGCTCACCAAGCCCCACGAATGCCTGCGGCGCAAGGCCGAGGCGGTAGTCCTGGAACATCAGCACCACGCTGTCACCTTCATCGGTCTCGACCCACAACGCGTTGGCCGGGCATTCCGGCCCGACGCCTTCGGCCCGCGAATGCAGGTCCATGACCCGACCCTCGATCGGACTGCGCGCCGTGTAGGTGCCCAGGGGATTGATGCGAATGCGAATCCGGTAGGCCTCGCCCTGCACCACGCAGCGGTCCGTCTTCTCGACCTCGACGACCTCGCCGTCCACGGGACTGACGATACCAAGTGCCACGGACGGAACGTCCCGCCGTGGATCGCGAAACAGCAGATAAAGCAGGACGAAGATCGCTGTCGGCAGCAGCGCCAGCCAGGCGGCGTGATAGCGCAGAAGGTAGACCGCCAGCGCGGCCGCGACCACCATCGGCAGAATGCCTTCGTGGGCGACAAACGGGTTTCTGCGGCCTCGCAACGTCCTGTCTCACAGAGCAAAGAGATTCGACCATCTTAGGACAGAACCGGTTAGAATGCGCGCCTCACTGATCGAAGGTTTGTACCGTAATGCGTTTCTCTGAATTCGCGCTGACAACGCTCAAGGAAGTGCCCGCCGAGGCAGAGATCGTCAGCCACAAGCTCATGCTCCGTGCGGGCCTGATTCGCCGACTCGCCTCCGGGTTATTCACCTGGATGCCGCTCGGGCTGCGTGTCCTGCGCAAGGTCGAGGCTGTCGTTCGCGAGGAGATGGATCGGGCGGGTGCTCTCGAGCTGCTGATGCCCGCCGTGCAGCCGGCCGAGCTCTGGGAAGAGTCGGGTCGCTGGGACCAGTACGGACCATTGCTGCTGCGCATGCACGACCGCCACGAACGCGAATTCTGCTTCGGCCCAACGCACGAGGAGGTCATTACGGACATCGCGCGACGGGAGCTGCGCAGTTACAAGCAGCTACCGGTCAACTATTACCAGATCCAAACGAAGTTCCGCGACGAGATTCGTCCGCGCTTCGGCGTCATGCGCTCGCGCGAGTTCATCATGAAGGATGCGTACTCTTTCGATATCGACCGGGATGGCATGCAGGCATCCTACGATCGTATGCACGACGCCTATGCGGCGATCTTCGAAAGACTGGGCCTGACGTTCCGCATTGTCGACGCCGACAGCGGCGAGATCGGCGGCAGTCGCTCACAGGAATTCCATGTACTCGCCGACTCCGGTGAAGACGCGATCGCCTACAGCGATGAGGACAACTACGCCTCGAACATCGAAACCGCCGAGACGTCACGATCGGATGACCCGCGGCCTGCGGCGTCAGAGGACCTCGAGAAATTCCCGACACCGGGTGTTAAGACGATCGCGGAACTTTGCGAGATGCTCGGCATTACGCCTGACCAGACGATAAAAACCCTGATCGTCGAGGGCTCTGACGGGCCGGTGGCGCTGGTACTGCGAGGTGATCATGAGCTGAACGCGGTCAAAGCACAGAAACTCGACGGTGTCGCGTCCCCGCTGACGATGGCCGACGACGCGGTGATTCGCAAAGCGCTCGGCGCGGGTGCTGGATCGCTGGGGCCGGTTGGCATGAGCCTGCCGGTCTACTTCGACCATGCTGTGGGCAACCTGGCTGACTTCAGCTGCGGGGCGAACGAGGACGGTTTCCATTACAGGGGCGTCAATTTCGACCGGGACCTGCCCGCCCCTGACACCGTGGATCTGCGCAACGTGGTTGCGGGCGATCCGACGCCGGGCGGCAAGGGCACGCTGAGCATCGCACGCGGCATCGAGGTGGGTCATATCTTCCAACTCGGCACCAAGTACTCGGAAGCGCTCGGCGCAACCGTGCAGGACGAGAGTGGCAAGAATCGTGTCATGGAAATGGGCTGCTACGGCATTGGCATCACGCGCATTGTCGGTGCGGCGATTGAGCAGAATCACGATGACAACGGCATTATCTGGCCCGGCCCGCTGGCGCCGTTCGATGTCGTCATCGTGCCGATCAACATGCACCGCTCTGATGCGGTGCGCGAAGCGGCCGAGGCCCTGTACGCCGAGCTTGGCGAGTTGGGCTTCGAGGTCTTGCTCGACGATCGCGATGCGCGCCCGGGTGTGAAATTCGCCGACGCCGAACTGGTCGGCATTCCGCACCGAGTCGTGATTGGTGATCGCGGCCTCGCCAACGGTGAGTACGAATACCGCCACCGCCGTGACGACGATTCGCGCGACCTGAAACGTGAAGAAGTTCTCAACCTGCTGAAGGAATCGGCTATAAGCTAATGATTCCTATAGTCAATATCGGGTAGCATGTCGGGAAATGAGCTGGGCACGCATCATTGTTGTAGTTCTGCTTCTGCTGGCCGCACACGGCGCTGCTGCCGTCGAGGCCGACCCGGAGCTGCGTGAAGCCCTGCGCGTTGCCGTCAACGACGCACCGAGTTTCACGGATCGTTTCGATGCGGAGGTCTGGCTCGTCAAGATGTCGGCGCGCCTCGAACGACAAATGCCGGACCCCGAGGAGCGCATTGAACTGCTCAGGCTCGTCCACATGGAAGCCTCGCGCGTGGATCTGCCGCCGAACCTGATACTGGCCGTAATCGATGTCGAGAGTAACTTCGACCGCTTTGCGATATCGGTGGCCGGAGCCCGCGGTTTGATGCAGATCATGCCGTTCTGGAAAGACGAGATTGGACGACCCGGCGACAATCTCATGCACGCAGACACCAACCTGCGCTACGGCTGCACGATTCTCAAGCACTATTACGACAAGGAAAACGGCGACCTGCGCCGTGCCCTCGGGCGCTACAACGGCAGTCTTGGCAAGCGCAAATACCCGAACAAGGTCATCGATAAGCTCAGCACGAAGTGGTTTCAGTCCTGAGCGACGGCCTAGCCGGTCGTGAAGCCGACGACCTCCGTAACTTCGACATTCGCCACATCCACCTTCGTCACGCGCGCCATCGGTGGGCCCGAGTGCAGCCATGCCTCCAGGATGCGCAACGACGACGGCGCGCCAACGGCAAAAACCTCAACGCTACCGTCAGGCAGGTTGATCGCATGGCCTGCGATGCCGAGCGGCTCTGCCTCGCGGCGGGTGCTCTCGCGAAACCAAACGCCCTGTACACGGCCGTGCACCGTGAACAAACGAGCTTCGATGGTCATGCGGGATCAGTCGTTGGCCGCGGACGACTCGCTGGCCTTGAGCGCGTCCAGCGCTTTCATCTTGGCGTGCTTGGCGTCGCGGCGTGCCTCACTGTAAGCGCGTTTGTTGAGCGCTTCCTGGGCACTGGCCAGGTAATCTTCAGCCGCTTTCAGGTGAAATGCGGCGAATTCCTCGGCACCGGCCTCTTTCGCTACCGCGATGGCCTGCCGCGCGTCGCTCATCTCCTGGACAGGCGGCGCCGTCTCACAGGCAGACAATGACAGCACGGCCACGAGGACCATGGCTTTGAGGAACGATGGGAAACCGGGCAACTGCACGTTTTTCTTGTTGTTATCAGGGGTGTCAGGGCAGAACAAAGTAGCAACCACGGGCGCGCGCCGTCAAGCCGTAGGCGGCACTGACGTGCTGGCCACGGCCTGCTAGAGTGCGCCTTTCACTATATGCGCCCGGAGAACCACGCAATCTCATGGCATTGACGATCTACCACAACCCGCGCTGCTCCAAGTCGCGGAAAACCCTCGAATTAATCCGCGACGCGGGCGTCGAACCTGCGATTGTTCTCTATCTCGAGGCAACGCCGTCCGCGGCCGAGATCCTCGGCCTTGCGCAACAACTTGGCGTCGCGGTCGCCGATCTTCTGCGGCGCGGCGAGAGTTCCTTCAAGGAAGCCGGAGACCTGCCCGATCTCGATGACGATATCGCGCTCGCGGGCTGGCTCGAAAGCCACCCCATCGTGATCGAACGACCGATCGTCGTCGACGAGGCCAGCGGCAAGGCCGTCGTTGGCCGTCCTCCCGAAAACGTCAACGCGTTGCTCATCTGATGGCTGAAGTACTCGTTCTCTATTATTCCCGCAAGGGCGCAACCGAAGCGCTGGCTCGCGAGGTCTGCAAGGGTGTTGACGCGGTTGAAGGCATGTCAGCGCGCCTGCGCACCGTGCCGACGGTCTCCGCCGTGGCCGAGGCAATCGAGGACGACGTGCCGGAGTCAGGACCACCCTACGCCACGAACGCAGACCTCGATGAGTGCGCCGGCCTCGTCATGGGCAGCCCGACCCATTTCGGCAACATGGCTGCATCATTGAAGCATTTCCTCGACGGCACCGTTGCCGACTGGTTTCGCGGTGTGCTGGTCGGCAAGCCAGCCGGCGTCTTCGCATCGACCGGATCGTTGCACGGTGGCCAGGAATCGACGCTGCTCAGCATGTCGATACCGCTTCTGCATCACGGCATGATCATTGTCGGCCTGCCCTACACCGAGCAGGCCCTCTCCACGACGACCACCGGGGGCACGCCTTACGGTCCGACCCATGTGACCTGGAATCGCGACCCCGACAGCCTGTCGGATGAAGAAAAGGAACTGTGCCGTGCGCTCGGCAAACGCGTCGCCGAGATTGCGCAGCGTCTGCAGGATTAGGCGGTCGCGTCGCCTTCCAGCACGCCGCGAACAAAGGGGATCGTCAGGCGACGTTTCGCTTTGAGGGCTTCGAGGTCCAGCCGGTCCAGCAGGTCGTAGAGACTGGCCATGTCCCGCCGGCTGCGTTTGAGCATGAACGCCGCCGTGTCGTCCGGCAGTTCAAGCCCACGATGCCGCGCGCGGAGTTGTAGCGCCGCGACCCGCTGTTCGTCGCTGAGTGCTCGTATTTGAAAAACCGGCAGTTTCGACATGCGGCTCGCCAGGTCTGCCAGCGAGAAGCCTGACTCGCGCGGCGCGGCCGCGGCCGCAACCACGAGCTGGCCGCCGGCCTCGTAAAGCGCATTGTAGAAATTGAATAGCGCGCGCTCCCAGTCCTGATCGCCGGCAACCCGGTCGATGTCGTCGATGCACACCAGCTCGCGCGACTCGAGGCCCTCCAGAATTCCCGGGCCTGCAGCAGCCAGCATGTCGAGCGGCAGGTAAGCCGAACGGTCGCCCGCGGCGTCGCAGACTGCCTGCAGCAAATGCGTCCTGCCCGTTGCCGCAGCGCCCCACAACCAGCAGCCCTGCC
>JAAUXY010079120.1_pt1 | contig 18705 bp, 15 predicted proteins | sample 7278121 | NCBI WGS metagenome assembly JAAUXY01 (sample SAMN14350117, study PRJNA611818) | marine sediment metagenome | isolation source: surface marine sediment (1.8m) | place: French Polynesia: Moorea | collected 2018-08 | reverse complement strand
GCGCCGATAACCCAGCGGTCGACGTTCTTCACCAGCCCATGGCGTTCGGCCGCGGGCATGAATTCGCTCGGCAAGACCAGTTCGTCCTGCTCGTCCAGTAACCTGACGCGGGTGTCGTATACACCCTGGATTTCCTCGTTAAGGCTGGTGACGGGCTGGTGTACCAACCGCAGTCGATTATTCATCAACGCGTTGCGCAACCGCGGTACCCAGACTGCATCGGCCTGGCGGATGCTGGTGGAGCCGGTGCTGATGCGAGCGATTTGTAGCCGATTGCCGCCGGCCTCGCGGCCCTCACGGCAGGCTTTTTCGACTTCGGTCAGTAATTCAGCGGCCGTGTTGATTTCCTGGTCGACCTCGACCATGCCGATCGTGCAGGTCAGGGAGGTCGATTGCTGTTCGACTTCGAATACCTTCTCTGCGACCGCCTTGCGGACCTTGTCGGCCCACGCCTCGACGTCTCCCAGCGTGCCGCGTTCGAGCAAGGCAACGAACATGGTGCCGCCAAACCGACCGTAGAGGTCGGCCGGTTGCATGAATTCCCGCAACAGTTCTGCCAGCCGCATCAGCAGCGCTTCGGTCGCCAGCAAACCGATATCGCGATGCACGCGCGAGAAGTTGTCGGGGCGAATGTAAATCATCGCCCGTACCCCACCATGCAGTGCGGTAACCAGGCGATTTTCGAGTTCTTCCAGAAAATAATGCCGATGAAAGAAACCGGTCGACGGATCTTTGCGCACGGCATTTTCCAGCACGTCAGACGGACTGTCTTCGGCTGCCGTTTCCATTGGCACGACCACACGCACGGCCGGGTCGCCGTCGATACTGACTTTTTCGAGCCGAACATCGAGCGGCAGCTCATTGCCGTCGGACTTGTGGACGACGACCTGGAGCAAATCCTCGTTCCACTTGCCCTTGAGGCAGGCAACCAGTGCCCCCTTCAATCCCTGGCGATCGGATTGGCGGAACAAATCCATGAACGGCTGTCCTTCAAGGTCTGCTTCATTCTCGTAACCCAGCAACCCGACCCACGCAGGATTGGCCGCAACCACGATGCCTTCCTGGACATCGGCGATGGCGTCCGACGCACCATCCATGAGTTCGCGCAATTCCTGTTTATAGGTTTTCGCGGAGGACATGAGGCTGTCGAGCGTGAGGCGCAGACGGTGCGCGCGCAGCTCGCGTTCGATCACGGCCAGAAGGCGGTTCCTGTGCGTCAGTGAAATCACGTCACGGGCACCGCTTTCCATGGCATCCGCGATTGCCTGTTCATCGACTTGCGAGCGAACCAGCAACAGTGGCGGCGAATTGGGTCGTCGCGCCAGCGCACTGGCAACTGCCCCGGCATCGAAACCGGATTCGTCGGCGAACAAGATGATGAGATCGATGTGCCGCTCGTTCAGGCACTCATCGAGCGAGTTCGGCTGGTCCAGCTTGACGCAGTGGCTGGCGTGACCGCCCTCCCGCAGGATGGAATTGATCGTCTCGACCGATTCATCCTGGCGTGTGAGGATGACGATCTGAACACCCACGGAATCACCCAAGGCTGGCCCCTTTGCTCGACTCGCAACAAACCGTATGCGGCCGTCCGCAGCGACCGCGAAGAGGACTTTAAGCCAGTGATTCCCGGGATTATGTGACCCGGTTCTGATTATGTGACGGGTTGACCCACCGGTGTTTTGGCGGTTGCGCCCGGCAGTTCCCGCACCAGCCGCGGTACCAGGTAACCGGGCAGACCGGCGGCCGCATTGCTAAGCAGCAAACGGGCACGGTCGTCGCTCACGGCAAAATGAGCAGCGCCCGCTACGGGGTCGAGCTGGTGCAGGTAGTAGGGCAATACGCCCGCGCAAAACAGCACTTCCGACAGTTCGCGCAGCGTCGCAACTGAGTCGTTGACCCCCCGCAGCAGCACGGACTGGTTGAGCAGGGCGGCCCCGGTCGCAGCCAAATCACCGCAGACCGTGGCGACCTCTTGGTCGATTTCCTGCGCGTGGTTCACGTGGAGCACCACCACAAGCTGGCGTGGCCACTGCTTCAGGGCGGCAAGCAGGCCGCCATCGACCCGCTTGGGCAAGACGACGGGCAGCCGAGTATGAATTCGCAACCGCGTGACGTGATGCATGCGCGCCAGTTGCTCGAGCCAGCCGCCCAGCCGCGCATTGCTGAGGCTCAGGGGATCGCCGCCGCTCAGGATGACCTCCGTCAGGCTGGTGTCGCGCTGTATCGCCGTCAGTATCGTCGCTGCCTGGCTGCCGCCGGCCTGGTGCTGCTGGTACGGAAACTCGCGTCGGAAGCAGTAGCGGCAATGAATACCGCAGGCCCCCGTCGTAACCACCAGTGCCCGACCGTGATATTTCTGCAGCAGACCGGGCGCACGGATGCTGGCCAGATCGCCGACCGGATCGGCCACGAACCCGGGAACACTGTCGGCTTCCAGCGCCAATGGGAGTACCTGGCGCAACAGCGGATCGTGAGGGTCGCCGGGGCGCATGCGCGCAACATAGGCACGCGGCACACGCAGCGGAAAACCGCGCAGCACCGGCTGCGGGATTTCCGCCAGCTGATTGTCGAGATCCAGTGCGTGCAGCAGGTCACTCACCTGCGTGTAGGCGCGCGCGAGTTCCTGCTGCCAGGTAATTGCCGGGGCGATGGCGGCCATGCGTGAGTCGGGTACAGGTCCTATAATATCGCCGGCCCGCGCCGACGATCGGAAGCGGCAATTCTAGCGGGTTTCTCGCGATAGCACGACAATGGACTGATGGCAAGCTACAACACAAACGAGTTCCGCTCGGGCTTGAAAATATTGATCGATGGCGATCCGTACGCGATTGTCGAGAACGAATTCGTCAAGCCCGGTAAGGGGCAAGCGTTCAATCGGGTCAAGATTCGGAATCTGAAGACAGGACGGGTCGTCGATCGCACGTACAAATCGGGCGACTCGGTCGAAGCGGCCGATGTGATCGACGTCGAACTCGAATATCTGTACACGGATGGCGAGCTGTGGCATTTCATGGATCCCGATACGTATGAACAGTTCGCCGCGGACACGGCCGCGATCGCAGATGCCAGGGTCTGGTTGAAGGAGCAGGACCGCTGCGATGTGACGCTTTGGAATAATCAGCCGCTGCTCGTCGCGCCACCCAACTTCGTGGAGTTGAAGATCACCGAGACCGAGCCCGGTGTGCGCGGCGATACCGCGCAGGGCGGCGTCAAACCGGCCACGCTCGAAACCGGCGCGGTCGTCCGTGTGCCGTTGTTCGTCGAGGAGGGCGAGGTCATCAAGGTCGACACGCGCTCGGGCGAATATGTATCGCGCGTGAAATAGCTGCCGCGGTCAGGGTGCGAAACTCACCGCCGCGTCGATCCGGTCGAGGTTCAGAAAGCTCATCACGACACGGTCGAAGCCGACGGCCACGCCACAACAGTCGGGGAGGCCGTGCTCTAGTGCAGCAAGCAGCTGCTCGTCCGGTAGCACATCAGGCAAGCCCATTGCGGCGCGCCGCGCACGGTCGCGCTCGAACCGCGCGCGCTGTTCGGCAGCGTCGGTGAGTTCGCGATAGCCATTGGCGAGTTCCAGGCCGTTGCGAAAGATCTCGAAGCGCTCGGCGACGGCCGGGTCGCCGGGATCCAGCCGGGCCAGCGCTGCCTGGCAGGCCGGATAGTGTGTAACGGCGACAAGGCAGCCCCCGGGCATCTCGGGCAAGACCGCGTGACTCATTATCAGGTCGAGCCAGTTCGACCGGTCGCCGCCCAGCTCATCCCGCAGCGATGCGGTAGCGCCCATGGCCGGATGCCTCACGGCATAGTCGATCAGCGCTTCGAGCTCGCTCTGCAGTGGATCGAGCCCGGTCGCCGACCTGAACAGCTCACGGTACCGGTACTGTTCCAGCGCGGGCGGAGCGGTGCCAGCCGCCCTGGCCAGCGCCGCAAGCAGCGCCGCGGTCTCGGCAATCATGGCATCGAGCCCGAGAGCATGGCGATACCATTCGATCATGGTGAATTCCGGTTGATGGCGGTGCCCGACTTCGCCATCGCGATAGACCTTGCAGACCTGGTAGATGTCGCCGCTGCCGGCCGCCAGCAGCCGTTTCATGCAGTACTCGGGCGAGCTTTGCAGGAACACGGGCGCGGCAGGAAGCGCCGCGATCCTGACCGCAATGCTCTGGATATGGGGCTCCGTTACGGTGCGCGGCCTCAGCGTTGGAGTCTCGACCTCCATCACGCCGCCCGACGCGAAAAAGCGGCGCGTTTCGGCCAACATCCCGGCGCGGCGCGCCAGCGTGTCGAGAGCGGCGCTCGGGTGCCAGGTCACGCGAGATGGGGCGGTGCCAGCCGACCGAGACGTTGTCCAACGCGAACGGTCTCGCCGTCACGCAGTCCTGCATCGAGTTGGATGGTATCCGGGGGCAGGAGCAAAATGACCGTCGATCCCAGGTTGAAGTGGCCGAGTTCATCGCCCCGCTGCAGTCGTGGGCCCGAAGCATCCGGATAACTCCACGACCGCGCGTGTCGCGGTGCCAGCGGCAGGACTTCACCTGCCCAGGCCGTCGAGATGCTCGCCACGTTGAGGGCACCGACCAGCACCACAGTGAACGGCCCCCAGTCAGCGTCGAAATGACAGGCCAGGCGTTCATTGCGGCTGAATAGTCTGGGTACCGCCGCCGCCGTCGTCTGGTTGACGGCCAGACGCGCGCCTGGCAAGTACTGCATCGAGCGGAGGGTTCCCGACAGGGGCGCGTGCACGCGATGGTAGTTGTATGGGGCCAGGTACACGGTAACGAAACTGCCTTCGCTGTAAGCGGCTGCGAGCGACGGGTCGCCGCAGAGCTCAGCGGTCTCGAAATACATCCCCTTGGCCTGCAGCAGCTGTCCGTCGCGAATCTGCCCGGCGGCATGGATCCGGCCATCCGCGGGACAGCTCAGTGCTTCCGGTGCGGGATCCACCGGTCGTGCGCCTGTTTTCAGGCGACGTGTAAAGAAGTCGTTGAAGCTCGCGTAGCCGTCGGGCACGGACCGTTCCGCCTCGGCCGTATCCACAGCATACAGACGGATGAAGCCGCGAATCAGTAGATTCTTGAGCCACGGATTGCGCCGACGGCTGAGCCAATGGACAAAACGTCCCAGTGCGAATGCCGGCAGCAATCGCTGCAGCAAAATATACAGTTCGGTCATCAGAATTGGCGGCCCGTTCTGACGCAGCGGGTACAATTACGGGGCCGCCGCCATAATGCCGTTCCCTTGAGCTGAAATACACTCCGTCGTGAACCTGCCCGACCACGATCCGCTGTGCGTGCGCGAACTGATTCGCCATTGTGCCGGGGAACTCGAACGTGCCGCGGTCTATTTTGGGCACGGCACTGACAATGCGTGGGACGAGGCGGCCGCGCTCGTTGTGGCAGCCATCAATGCGAGCCATGAAGACCCGGATCTTGGCAATGTCATCGTGGACGCCGCCGGGCGGGCGCGGGTCAATGAGTACCTGAGCCGTCGGATCGTTGAGCGTCTGCCGTTGCCGTACATCACGGGATATGCCTGGTTCGCCGGGTTGCAGTTTCGGGTCACGCCGGACGTGCTGATTCCCCGGTCGCCGTTCGCCGAACTCATCCAGGCGCGCTTTCAGCCGTGGCTGGGGGGCACACCGGTGCAACGTGTGCTGGACCTCGGGACCGGCAGCGGCTGTATGGCGGTCGCCGCGGCGCTGGCATTTCCCGAGAGTCGGGTGCTGGCAACCGACATCTCCCGCGCCGCACTCGATGTGGCTCGCGAAAACATCACCAGCCATGGGCTGTCAGACCGGATCGCGCTGCAGGAAGCTGACCTATTTGCCGGTTTGCGCGGCAGCTTCGACCTGATCCTGAGCAATCCACCCTACGTGCCCGAACAAGAGATGGCAGGGCTGCCAGCTGAATTCGCGCACGAGCCGGCGCTCGCGCTCGTCAGTGGCCGGGACGGGATGGATACACCGCGGCGAATCCTGCAAGATGCCGGCCGATTCCTCAGATCTTCTGGTCTGTTGGCCCTGGAAGTCGGCAGCGGCTGGCGCACCCTGGAGGCGGCGTTTCCACAGGTGCCATTCATCTGGCCTGAGCTGGAATCCGGAGGTGAGGGTATTGCGTTGGTGACGGGTGACCGTCTCCAGTAACAGTAGATTGTGTAGAATAGTCATTAATCTATTGAAATTGTTTGAATATGTCGGGTAACTCAATAGGCAAGCTGTTCACGGTAACGACGTTCGGGGAAAGCCATGGGCCGGCCCTGGGTTGCATCGTGGACGGCTGTCCGCCTGGACTGGAACTCTCTGAAGCGGACATCCAGCCGGACCTGGACCGTCGCCGGCCGGGACAGTCGCGCTATACCAGCCAGCGGCGCGAGCCGGATCAGGTTCAGATTCTGTCCGGCGTCTTCGAAGGGCGCACCACGGGCACGCCGATCGGGATGTTGGTCCAGAACGAGGACCAACGGTCGCGCGATTACAGCAAGATCAAGGACCTGTTCCGCCCCGGTCATGCCGACTACACGTATCAGCAAAAGTATGGCGGGCGGGACTACCGGGGCGGCGGCCGTTCGTCGGCCCGCGAGACGGTGATGCGGGTCGCTGCCGGCGCGATAGCGCGCAAGTATCTGCGCGTCCAGGCCGGCATCGAGATTCGCGGCTGGCTCCGGCAGCTGGGTTCCATCGTGATCGACTGTGTGGATATTGCCGCGGCGTATGCCAACCCGTTCTTCGCGGCGGATCCGGACCGGATTCCGGAGCTGGAAGCTTATATGGATGCGCTGCGCAAGGAGGGCGATTCCGTTGGTGCGAGAATCAACCTGATGGCCAGCGGGATGCCTGTCGGCCTCGGCGAACCTGTCTTCGACCGGCTCGAGGCGGACATCGGCCACGCGCTATTGAGTATCGGTGCGGTAAAGGCCGTGGAATTCGGCGCCGGTTTCGCCAGCGTGGCGCAAAAGGGCACGGCGCATCGCGATCAGATCACTCCGGACGGTTTCCTGTCGAATTCGGCCGGCGGCACGCTCGGGGGGATTTCCTCGGGTCAGGACCTGCTGGTCAGTATCGCCCTGAAGCCAACCTCCAGTCTGCGCCTGCCAGCACGCACGATCGATCGCACCGGCGCCGCGGCCGAGGTCGTCACCACGGGCCGGCACGATCCGTGCGTCGGCTTGCGCGCCACGCCGATTGCGGAGGCCATGATTGCCATCGTGCTCCTGGACCATCTGCTGCGGCACCGGGCGCAAAACGAGGGTGTCACGTCGGAGACGCCGGTGGTGCCGGCGCGCGCCCCGGAGTCGGTCCCCGACCAGAGTTAGATTATATTCTCAGATTATATTGATTATTTATTGTTTTTAATGAAGTTATAGGACGCGACTAATCGCTCCGGGCAATCCGATGACTGAATCATTCGACGTCGCCGTGGCCGGCGCCACCGGGCTGGTTGGCGAACATATGCTGGCTATTCTCGAGTCTCGCGACTTTCCAGTGGGTCAGCTGCACGCCCTCGCGAGTTCACGGTCGGCCGGCAACTCCGTGATGTTCCGTGGCAAGCCGGTCGTTGTGCAGGACCTGGCTGACTTCGATTTCAGCCAGGTTCAGATTGGCCTGTTCTCCGCGGGCGGCAGCGTTTCGGCGGAACACGCGCCCCGTGCCGGCGCCGCCGGCTGCGTGGTGGTGGACAACACATCGTATTTCCGCAACGAACCCGATATTCCGCTGGTCGTACCCGAGGTCAACGGGGAAGCGATCGCGGCCTATCCCGGGCGCAACATCATCGCGAATCCGAACTGCTCGACTATCCAAATGGTGCTGGTGCTCAAGCCGATCCACGATGCTGTCGGCATTTCGCGCATCAATGTCGCCACCTACCAGTCGGTATCAGGTGCGGGCCGCGCGGCGGTCGAGACACTGGCGGACCAGACAGCCCGGTTGCTCAATGGCCGGCCGCTGGAACTTGAAAAGGCCGCCAAGCAGATTGCATTCAATGCACTGCCTCATATCGACAGCTTCCAGGACAACGGGTACACCCGTGAAGAGATGAAAATGGTCTGGGAGACTCGGAAGATCCTCGATGACGACAGCATCCAGGTGAATCCGACCTGCGTCCGTATTCCAGTGTTCTATGGTCACTCGGAAGCCGTTCATATCGAAACCCGGGAGGCGATCAGTGCCGCCGGTGTGCGGGAATTGCTGCAGGCGATGCCCGGCGTGGCTGTTCTGGACGAACGCGAGCTTGGCGGGTATCCCACCGCGGTGACGGAGGGAGCGGGGCGCGACGAGGTTTACGTGGGCCGCATTCGTGAAGATATCTCGCACGACCGGGGCATCAGCCTGTGGATCGTTGCGGATAACATACGCAAAGGTGCCGCGCTGAATAGCGTGCAGATCGCCGAGATCCTCGCGCGGGATTACTTGTAGGCGGCTTGTAGGCGATTGGCGATTTATACGCTATATTTGGCGACTAATTCCGGTAGGTTGCGGATGTTGTTGTGCGCTTTGGTATTAACGCAGCCACGGACGGCTTGGGTACCGTTATTCGGGGAGATGTAATGCCGCGATTGCTGTTCGTGGCGGTCTCGGCGCTTGCCGGGATCCTGCCTGTTTCCGTGTTTGCCCTGGGTCTGGGCGAAATCAGTCTGAAGTCCGCCTTAAATCAGCCCTTCAACGCTGAGATTCCGGTGACTTCCGAGTCGACGGACGATCTGTCGCAGTTAAACGTCAGTCTCGCCTCGAGCGATACTTTTGATCGTTTTGGCCTGTTGCGGCCGCGTTTCCTCAGCGACTTTGAATTTGACGTAGTGACCGAGCGCGGCCGTACGGTCATCCGGGCGACGTCCACCAGCCCGGTCGTGGAGCCGTTCGTGACGTTGCTGCTCGAGATCGACTGGCCGCAGGGGCGGCTGTTGCGCGAGTACACAGTATTGCTTGATCCGCCGGTGTACGACACCGGTGCACCGGTCGCAGCAGCGCCGCAGGCACAACCGGACAGGGCCGCTCCCGCGCCGACACGGCAGGAACCCACGCGGGCACCGACGACGACTGCGCCGGTTGCGCGCCCATCGCGGCCTGCGCCGACTGCGACAGGCGGCAATTACGGCCCGGTGCAGCGCAATGACACGCTGTGGGCAATTGCCGAACGCGTCCGGCCCGATACGTCGATCGACATGAACCAGATGATGCTGGCGATCTACCGGGCCAACCCGGAGGCCTTCGCAGGCAACATCAACCGACTGCGCGCCGGCGCGATTCTGCGCCTGCCCGACTCGGCTGAACTGGAGTCGCTCAGCCGCCGCGACGCTTTCACGGAGGTGCGCCGCCAGAACGAGGAATGGCGGGGTGCTGCACCAACTCGCGCCGCAGACTCGGCGCGTCTGCGGCTAGTGCCGCCCGGCAGTGATACCGGTGTAGCGGCCGACGGGGAGCAGCAGGCAATGGTGCCGCCCAGCGTGTCGGCCGACACCGCCGATATGCAGGCCCAGATCGCAGACCTGCAGTCCCAGCTCAGGGACCGCGATCGATTGCTGGAGCTCCGCAGTCAGGAACTGCAGGACCTGCAGAATCAGCTCGAGGCCCTGCGAGCGCGTGAGGCAGAGTTGACGGGCGAAGCGCCGGTAGCAGAGCCGATTCCGGAGCCGGCTCCCGAACCGGCGCCGGTTGCCGAGGTTCCCGCGCCGACGCCCGCGCCCACGCCGGAAACCGCGCCGGAGACAACGCCGCCTGCCACCACGGGCTTGCCGCCGGCGGTCACCACGACCGTGCGCGAAGAACCATCGATGATTTCGCAGCTGCTCAGTGGCAACTGGCTGTACATCATTATCGGTGTCGCCGCGGCGTTACTGCTGTCGTTGTTCGTCGCGCGCGGGCGGCGCAAGGCTGCCGCACCGGTGGGCGAATGGGGCGACCTGCTCGACGAGGAAGCGGAAGCCGAGAAGGTGGCCGATACCGCGCAGATTTCGCCACCGGGCGCCGCCGACGAGACGTTCGTCGTCGAGGAAGCGCCGCCGGCCGCCGACACCGACCAGCTGGCGGCGTCACCGTCGGCCACGATGGAGATGGACCGCACCGGTGATCAGGAAGCGCCGCTGGAGAAGACCCTGAGCAGCGACGCGGCGCTGAATCTGGATCAGGCCGACCCGATCGCCGAAGCCGAATTTCACATGGCCTACGGTCTCTATGACCAGGCCGCCGATCTGCTGCAGGACGCGCTGAAAGATGAACCGGAACGACGGGACCTGCGACGCAAGTTGATTGACGTGTACTTCGTCTGGGAGAACCGCGGCGGCTTCCTGCGTGAAGCGCAAGCGTTCCGGGAACAGGTTGGTGATCAGGACGCCGAATGGAACAAGGTGCTGATCATGGGCAAGCAGCTTTGCCCCGAAGAAGAACTGTTTGCGGCCGCCCCGACAGCGGTCAGCGCCGATGAAGCCATGGACCTGGCGCTGGACGAAGAACTGGGCGGCGATGTCGACTTGCAGCTGGGCGACGATGATGCGGGCGTCGACCTGGAGCTGTCGGCTATTCGGGAAGGACCGGATGCGGACGGCCTCGATTTCGATCTCGGCGATGCCAGCGCCGAGGATGCCGACCTGTCGCCAACCGTGCAGGCCGACTCGGACGCCGATCCAACCATCGAATCGCCGACGGTCGAAGCCGAAGGACCCGCATCGCCGACGGTCGAGACGCCGACGATCGAGTCACCCATGGCGGAGCCGACTATGGAGACGCCTACGATCGAGTCGCCCATGGCGGAACCGACCATGGAGACGCCGACGATCGAGACACCGGCGGCCCTGGCCGAGACCATTGGTGAGAGTGGCGACGAAACCGCGGCGCTGGACCTGGATGAGCTGGGCCTCGACCTCGATGATTTCGCCGACGTCGGTGAGGATGCCGAAACCGATGAGACGGCGGAGCAGCCGGCCGACGTCATCAGTGACGACGATGCCACGCTGCTGGCCGGGGACGCAGAAGCCGAGCCCCTGCTGCAGGAAATGCGGACCGGTCTCGACTCCACTGCCGAGGTCGAGAAACTGGACGTGGACTTCGGCGAGGATGACAAGCTGCCGGGCGAAAGCGGACTCGAGGCGACCGGCGAAATGAAGGCCATCGAGGAGGCCGAGGCCGACGATGACACGAGCCTCCAGGCGCTGACGCAGGCGCTGGAGAAGAGCGCCATCGCGCCCAGTGAGACGAGCGACACGGTGGAGCAGCCGCAGGCGCCGATCGAGGACACCGCCGAGCAACCAGCGCCGGAAGCCGCCGGTGACGACGACGCCACCGCCGAGATGCTGCCGGGCGCGCCGGACCTGGGACGGGTCGACCTGGAACTCGACGAAGAACTGGCAGCGGAAGATTCGCCGACCGGCACGATGGATTCGCCAAAAGGCGGGCGCCGCGAAGGTCCGACCATGACCGAAGTCGGCACCAAGCTCGACCTGGCGCGGGCCTATCTCGACATGGGCGATCCGGATGGGGCGCGCAGCATTCTCGATGAAGTCGTCGAGGAAGGGGACGAGTCGCAGCGGCAGGAAGCGCAGCAGTTGCTCGATCAGTTACCGCGCTGAGTCCGTTCGCCGGAGCACTGCGTGGCCGGACCGTTAGCGACCGCGGGCTTTAGACATGGGTCGCGTGGCGCTCGGCGTTGAATACGACGGGACGGCCTACAACGGCTGGCAGACTCAACCGCATACACCCAATGTCCAGGACACGCTAACTGCAGCGCTCGGCATCGTAGCCGCGGAAGCGGTCACGTGTACCGCCGCCGGTCGCACCGATACGGGCGTGCATGCGACGGCGCAGGTTGTGCACTTCGATTCCGCGTCCGAACGCGCACCGCGGTCGTGGGTGCTGGGACTCAACAGCAATTTGCCCGACGACATCGCTGTGCAATGGGCGCGCCCGGTCAGCGATGACTTCCACGCGCGCTATTCGGCGACTGCGCGCGCCTATTCTTATCGCATCCTGAATCAACCAGCGCGTTCGGCGCTGGCGCGCCATCGCGCGTGGTGGGTGCATCGAAGACTGAATGAACGGGCGATGGTGGAGGCCGCTGCAACCTTGCTGGGCGAACACGACTTCTCCGCGTTTCGGGCGGCCGCCTGTCAGGCCCGGACCCCAGTCCGGCGGCTGACCCGACTCACTGTGGAACGGCACGGCCGGGAGATTCTTGTCGAGTGCGAGGCCAATGCGTTTCTGCATCACATGGTGCGCAATATCGTCGGGACGCTGGTTTACGTGGGTCGCGGCGAGGCATCCCCGGATTGGGTGGGTCGATTGCTGGCTGGGCGTGACCGGCGCCTGTCGGGAATGACCGCGCCGCCCTGGGGCCTGACACTGACCGCTGTGCATTACCCCGCCGAGTTCAATCTGCCCGTGCCCGGTGACGTGGCACCGCTGAATGCTGATGAATAAGCCGGTGCCGTTGTTTATGATGCCGAAGCTATGAGCTGGTTCGACAAGATCATGCCATCGCGCATTCAGACGGAACGGCGCACACGTTCCGTGCCGGAGGGTCTCTGGCTCAAGTGCGGGCAATGTGGCGCGCAGCTGTTTCGCGCCGAACTGGATCGGAACCTGTCGGTATGCCCCAAATGCGGTAACCACATGCGGGTATCCGCGCGGGAACGACTCGAGATGTTCCTGGATCCGGATACCGGCGAAGAAATTGCCGAGAAGCTGACCCCACAGGATCCGCTGAAGTTTCGCGACAGCAAACGCTACCGCGATCGCATCACGACGGCGCAACGCGCCACCGGTGAGAAGGACGCGCTGCTGACCATGCACGGAGAGCTGAAGGGCATTCCGGTAGTTGTAGCCGCCTTCGAGTTTGGGTTCATGGGCGGATCCATGGGTTCCGTCGTTGGCGAAAAATTTGTTCGGGCGGCGCGCCACGCGCTCGAGCATCGCGCCCCATTGATATGCTTCTCGGCCAGCGGAGGCGCGCGGATGCAGGAAGCGCTGTTCTCCCTCATGCAGATGACGAAGACGAGCGCGGCCCTGGCCGAACTGTCGGCCGCCCGCGTGCCCTTCGTGTCGGTACTGACGGACCCTACCACCGGCGGTGTGTCCGCGAGCCTCGCCATGCTGGGCGACATCAACATTGCGGAGCCGAACGCGTTGATCGGGTTCGCGGGGCCGCGGGTAATCGAGCAAACGGTGAGGGAGAAACTGCCTGAAGGATTCCAGCGCAGCGAATTCCTGCTGGAGCACGGCGCGCTGGACATGATTGTCGACCGACGCGACCTGCGCGACGCGATCGGCGAGCTGCTGGCCAAGCTGTTGCAGTTACCGGCGATCGCCGACTGAAGCGTGATCTCCTCGTTGCCCTAGAGTGCCACGCGAGTGTGCGCCACCCGTTCACTGTCTGACTGGCTGAGCTGGCAGGAATCGCTGCATCCGGCAAAGATCGACCTCGGGTTGGAGCGGGTTGCGCGCGTCGCCAAGCGGATGCAGCTACGGCCGGGCGACGCCCGCGTGTTGACCGTCGCGGGCACCAACGGCAAGGGATCGACCGTGCGTTTCGTGGATGTGGCGCTGCGCGCGGCGGGACTTCGAACTGGCGTCTACACGTCGCCTCACCTGATTCGGTACAACGAGCGCGTGCGCGTGGCCGGCGCCGTCGCGAGTGATGCCGAGCTGGTTGCTGCTTTCGAAGCCATCGAGCTCGCCCGGGCAGGGGATACGCTGACGTATTTCGAATTCGGTACGCTGGCCGCCGCCTGGCTGTTTTCGCGGGCCGAGCTGGATGCGTGGATCCTCGAGGTAGGGTTGGGCGGGCGTCTGGATGCCGTGAACGTATTCGAGCCCGATGTGAGCCTGATTACGACGATAGCGCTCGATCATCAAAACTGGCTGGGCAACGACGTCGAGTCAATCGCTGCAGAGAAGGCTGGCATCATGCGCGCCGGCAAGCCAGTGCTGTTTGGCGACTGGCCGGTGCCGCAAGCTGTCGAGTCGACCGCCGCGGGATTGGGTGCGCTGTTGAGCTGGTTCGGCCGGGACTTCGGTTACCGTCGGCGTCAACGTGCCTGGACCTGGTGGAGTGCGCGCCGGCGCATATCAGGTCTGCCATACCCGGACCCGGCAGACGATGCACAGCTGCGGAACGCATCGCTGGCGCTGGCCGGCCTGGAGGCCCTGCACGAAGGCTGGCCGACCGACGAAATGGCATTGGCCAGCGTGCAGGAAGCGGCACCGACGGCTCGCTTCCAGCGGCTGCAGCGCGATCATGAGTGGGTGCTGGACGTCGCCCATAATCCGCAGGCCGCCGCCGTGCTGGCGACTCGCCTCGCTGAACTACCGGGCGCGTCGAGCACGACGGTCGTGCTTGCACTGCTCGGCGACAAAGACCTCGAGGGAATCGCGGCGGCACTTGGTCCTGATGTGGACCGGTGGATTGTGGTCGGTCTGGACAGCCACCGTGCGCGTGCCGCCGATGAACTTGCGAAAGAGCTGGCCGCAATCGTGGACGGCCCGGTCCTGACCGGGGAAACTGCAACGCGCGGCCTGCAACTCGCCGAACGTGAAGCCCCGACGGGCTCGCGGATCGTGGTCTGCGGATCGTTTCAGCTGGTCGGGCCCGCGCTTGAGTGGTTAGGTCTGGGGGCCGAATAGGATTTATACTGACGAACGTCTTTTCCGGGTCTGCTGATGGATCGTCAACTCCTTGAGCGCATGGTCGGCGCGACGGTGCTGATCGTGGCCTTGATCGTGATTGTGCCTGCCGTGCTGGACGGTCCCGGCGACGAAGGTTCGGGGGATGCGCTGCGCCTGGAACCGAGTCGCGGGGAAGAGTTGCGCACCGTGACCATCACCGCGGATGTGGACGACGGTCCGCCGGTGGCCACTACCGCAGCACCCGCACCGGAGATCGAACCGGAGCCGGAACCGGACACGGCGGCCGCGGCGGCTCCGGCGGTCGAGCCAAAACCGCAGCCAAAACCGCAGCCAGCGCCGAAGGCCGAGGCAAAAACGCAGCCCGAGCCGGCCGCGCAACCGAAGCCGGAGCCCGCCCAGGTAGCCAAATCCGCCGTCGCAGACGGCTGGGCTGTGCAACTCGGCAGTTTCTCGAATCGGGAAAACGCGGAACGGCTGGCAGCCCGGGTAAGCGACAAGGGATTCCGCAGTTACCTCGAGCCGCTGCAGCGCGACGGCAAGACGCTCTATCGGGTGCGGGTCGGTCCCGAGTCCAGCAGAGCCGATGCCGAGGCCCTGGCAAAGCGCTTGTCGGGCGCCGGTTTCAAAGGGCAGCTGGCGCGCCAGGAGGCGTCCTCCTGACCGGGTTCCTGACATGATCTGGATCGACTACGCATTGCTAATCGTGCTGGCCGTGTCGGGGGTTGTCGGGCTGTTTCGCGGATTGGTCAAGGAAGCCTTGTCCCTGCTGGTCTGGGTGCTGGCAATCTGGGTCGCGTGGAAGTTCTCACCACTGATCGCGCCGCAGTTAAGTGGCGTCATTGGTGATCCGGTCCTGCGCCTGTGGGGGGCGCGCATCTTGACGCTAATTGCAGTTCTGCTGCTCGGGGGTCTCGGCACGTGGTTGATTTCTTATTTGCTGGATCGTACCGGCTTGACGGGGACCGATCGTCTTTTGGGTGGTTTATTTGGCGTAGCCCGTGGCTCGGTCCTGGCGGCCCTGGTCGTGATCGGGCTGCAATTCACCGGCTTTGACGAGGCGCCTTGGTGGCAGGAGTCCAAACTGATACCTTATGCCGCGCCAATCGCTGACAAGTTGCGCGTGGTCGCAGCCGAGGGCATGGATATGCTCGACGACGTGGTGGAACAAGAGTGAGCGGATTATTTACCAGTCCGCTAATTCCCCGAACGCGGGTGTAACGATCGTGTGTGGCATTGTTGGCATCGTCAGTCACCGGCCGGTCAATCAGGCGTTGTACGACGCCCTGACAGTCCTGCAACACCGGGGCCAGGACTCGGCCGGTATCGCCACCGACGCCGATGGCACGCTTTGCACTCGGAAAAGCAATGGCCTGGTGCGCGACGTTTTTCATCAGCGTCACATGATGCGCCTGCGTGGCAACATCGGTATCGGCCATGTCCGTTATCCGACCGCCGGCTGGCTCAGTTCCTCCGAGGCGCAGCCGTTCTACGTGAATTCGCCCTACGGTATCGCGCTTGGTCACAATGGCAACCTGACCAATGCCGAATCGTTGAAGCGCGTTCTCAGTGAGCAGGACCGGCGGCACCTGAACACAGGCTCTGACACCGAAGCCCTGCTGAACGTGTTCGCGGACGAATTGCAGAAGCAGAACGGTGGCGGCTTGGCACCGGAATCAGTATTCGCCGCGGTGGAAAACCTGCACCGCCGTTGTAGCGGCGGTTATGCGGTGATCGCGCTGATAATTGGTCACGGCATTGTCGCTTTCAGGGATCCGTATGGCATTCGACCGGTGTGCCTCGGACGGCGGGAATCGGACGAGGGCATCGAACACATGGTCGCGTCGGAGAGCGTGGCCCTCGACGCACTCGGCTTCGAGCTGGTCCGTGACCTGGCGCCCGGCGAAGCCGTCTTCATTCGCGGCGACGGCAGCCTGTTCAGTCAGCAATGCGGCGAGCCGAAGGATTACACGCCCTGTATTTTTGAATACGTCTATTTCGCACGTCCCGATTCCATCATCGATCGCATTTCGGTCTACAAGGCGCGTATGCGAATGGGCGAAGCGCTCGCCAGCAAGATCATGAAGGAGCGTCCACATCACGATATCGACGTGGTGATCCCCATCCCGGATTCCAGTCGTACCAGCGCCCTCGAAGTGGCGAACAGGTTGCGAGTGAAGTACCGCGAGGGCTTTGTAAAGAACCGGTACATCGGTAGAACTTTCATTATGCCGGGCCAGGAGATGCGCAAGAAGTCAGTGCGCAGCAAGTTGAACGCGATCGACCTGGAGTTTCGCGGCAAGGCGGTGTTGCTGGTGGACGATTCGATCGTACGGGGCACTACCTCGAAACAGATAATTGAAATGGCCCGCGAAGCGGGTGCGCGCAAAGTCTATTTCGCTTCGGCGTCACCACCCGTTAGATACCCGAATGTTTACGGCATTGATATGCCAGCGGCGAGCGAGCTGGTGGCAGCCAACCGGACGGAACGCGAGGTCGAGAACTTCATCGGGGCGGATTGGCTGATCTACCAGGACCTGGCGGATCTCGAGGCGTCCGTGCGCTACGACAACGGGAGTATTCGCGACTTCGACACGTCCTGTTTCTCCGGTCACTATGTCACGGGCGAAGTGAGCACCACGTATCTGAAACGACTCGAATCCGAACGTTCGGATCACGCCAAGACTGAGCGTGAGTCCCAGCGGCGCAAGTTGGAAGGTGATCTGGACGACCCCGCCGACGATGACGATCTCGACGACAGTTCACCGGCGCCGCGCGCCGGCGCGGCATGAGCGCTTCGGCTGCGTGACTCTGTGGCCATGAGCACGAGGCCCAAGATATTCGTCATCGATGCGAGTGCGGAGTATCGCGCGCTGCTCGGTCATCACATCACCAGCCACTGGGGCGAAGCGGAAGTCAGGGAATATGACCCGGACACCGCCGGGCGTCTGCCGGACAGTTTTTCCGGTGCGGGCAATGACCTCGTCTTGCTCGGAGAGCCGGGCCGCGCCGGCGAGATTCTCGACTGGTTGAAGCAATTCATGCGAGTGCCACGATTCCCACCAGTGATCGTGCTCGGCAGCGGCGATGAACGCGAAATTATCGACACGATGAAGGCCGGTGCCGCGGAGTATCTCTCCAAACCCCGCATGAACCATCAGCATCTGGTCGCAGTTGTCGAATCGGTCCTCGAGGCAGACAGGCCGAAAACCGACCTCGCCGCGGCGGGTTTGCCGAGTCTCCGCGGGTACGAGATCCTGGAGGAATTGTCAGCGAGTGATGTGTCCGCGGTTTACCTGACGAAGGATCCGTCGAGCGGTGAAAAAGTCGTGCTCAAGGTCCTGCGGCAAACTCCCGACTCGGGTGGAGAGGTCGCGTTCGATCGCTTCCTGCGGGAGTACGAGCTGATCGCGGCACTTGATCATCCCAATATCGTGCGCATCTATGATCTGGGTGTTGCCGATGATCATGCCTACATTGCAATGGAGTATTGCAGCTATGGCAGCCTGAAGCGAAGAATCTCGGCCGGCATGAATCCCGACAAGGCATTCAGTTACATGCGGCAGATCGCTGCGGCGCTCGGCGCATTGCATGAAGTCGGCATCATGCACCGCGATTTGAAACCCACCAACGTCATGTTTCGCGAGGATGGTAGCCTGGTACTGATCGATTTCGGACTGGCCAAGCGAGCCAAGATGCGGGCAGAGATAACTGGCACGGGTGAGATCTTCGGGACCCCGTACTACATGAGCCCGGAACAGGGGCACGGGGCGAGTGTCGACCAGCGGGGCGACATCTACGCCCTCGGCGTGATTTTCTACGAAATGCTAACCGGGGAGAAACCCTTCGATGCCGCGACGCCGATGGCCATGATCATCCGGCATCGGCATACGCCGATTCCGCGCCTGCCGCCGGAGATCGGCAATTACCAGGAGGCCGTCGACCGGATGATGGCGAAGAACCCGGACGATCGGTTTCAGGATGTCCAGGAGCTGTTGTCCTGGCATCCGGGTGGCGCGCCCCAGAGCGTCGCTCAGGCATAATCGAGCGACAACAGCTGTGGCCCGGCGCCACTCCAGGACAGCATGCTGCCCTGG
>JAAUXY010104339.1_pt1 | contig 18710 bp, 4 predicted proteins | sample 7278121 | NCBI WGS metagenome assembly JAAUXY01 (sample SAMN14350117, study PRJNA611818) | marine sediment metagenome | isolation source: surface marine sediment (1.8m) | place: French Polynesia: Moorea | collected 2018-08 | reverse complement strand
GCAGCATCTCCATCATCGCGGGAACGGAATTCCATATCGTTACGCCGTGCCGGTGCATCGATGCGAGCCAATCGGACGGCTCGGGATTCGGCGTGGCCGGCGGCAGGACAACTGCGCCGCCCGCGGCCAGCATCCCGAACAGATCATAGACCGAAAGATCGAACCCCAACGCCGACAGCGCCAGCACACGGTCTGCCGGTCCTACCCCAAAACGCCGATTGATGTCCGTGACAGTATTGACCGCCCCGTGGTGATCGATCATCACACCCTTCGGATTACCGGTCGATCCCGACGTGTAGATCACATAGGCGAGATCTTCCGGTTGCCGCAGGCCGGACGGACCCGCGGCGGCGGTCCCGGTTGTTTCCGAAACGACAATTCTTTTCAAACCTGCAATGCCGTCGAAACGCTGCTCTGGCTGAGACTCCGTCAGCACAAGCTCGACCTCGCCTACCTCGACAAGATATCGAAGGCGTGCGTCGGGGATCTGCGGGTCGATCGGCAGATAGGCAGCGCCCGACTTGATCACGCTCAATGCGGCTACGCTCTGTTGCCAGCAAGATGGCATGTGAATGGCCACCAACGAATTTGCATGCGCCCCGCGGTCGCAAAGCCGGCTGGCGTGATCGTTGGCAAGTCCAGCCAGCTCGCCGTAGGTCAGCGTTTTCTCGTCCGATATCACGGCGATCGCATCGGGTGACCGTTTGGCGCTGCAATCGAACAAATCATCCAGCCGCTGTTGAAGTGACGGAGCTTCCGTGCTGTTCAGTCGTGCCACCCGTCGCCGAAACGACACTACGGAGGCCGGTACGAGCGCAGGTGAGCTCCAGGCCTCTTCCTGATCGGCTATCGATTCCACCAGGCTGGACATTGCGGCAAACATGTCGTCAACCAGACCGGCCGGAAAGGCTTCCTCGAGAACGTCCCATGTGCAATGCAACTCTCCCGCATGCTCCGACACCTGGCTGTCCAGCCAGACCTGCGGTGTCTGCCCCACGGAATGCACGATGGCGTCCTGCGTAAACATGTGCCGGTCGGCCTCACCCTCGCCCAGCGACAGCGCGCTCGTGAAGACGACCGGCATCGCTGCGCCGCTCATATTCGCGCGCGACCGGGTCAGTTCGCGGAGCACCTCGACGCCGCTGACGATACGATGCGACAAGTCCTGGAGCAGTTGACGATTCAACCAGGTGGCGCGGTCGCTGAACGGCAGTTGCTCGGTCAGGTCCACCTCGAGCAGGATCAATGACGTGAAATCGCCGATGATCTCGTTGACCTGAGAATGCAACGGCACACGCTGGAACAGGGTCAGATTGATGACGAATTTCGCCACCGCGCTCCAGTGGGCGAGCACCTCGGCGAACGCCGTCAACAGAACCACTGTAGGCGTGAGTCCGGATTGCCTCGCCCACCCCTTGAGCCGCCCCCAGCGCTCAGCGTCCAGTTTGAAGCTTCGGCGACAAAAGCGACGATGCGTCGGATTGCCCGAGACCGGTGCCAGTGGCAGCGCGGGAGGGCCGGAAAGATTCTCGATACGCTTCCGCCAATAGGCGAGGCTTCGCTTGTAGGCCTCGGACTCCCGCATCTTCTTCTTCGCCAGCACATAGTCGCGGAACGTGAGTTCGAGGACCGGCAACGGAGCATTCGGTCTTTCGTAGAGCACAGCCAGTTCACGAGAAAGGATGTCGAAGCTCCATGCGTCGCAAATCAGCATGTCGTAGCTCACGTGTAACCGGATATTCTCCCCGTCGAGCAAGGATGCTCGTATCTCGAATAGTGGCCAGTCACCGGCTGCGAAGATCTGAGTGGCCATTTCCTCGCGAACAGACGCCAGCCGCTCTTCCGCCTGCGATGCCTCGAGGTTTCGGAGATCGATTACCTCAATCCGATACTCGGGCGTATCGGGAAGGACACGCTGCAGACCATCCGGCGAAACTACGGCCCGAAGCATGTCGTGACGCTTGATCAGAGTGTTCCAGGCGGCCGAGAAACGCTGCAGATCGAGCGCCTGCGCCTCGATTTCCAGATAAAGATGAGCCGAGGTGCTACCCAACTCGAGATCAGATCTGCGCCCGGTCCAGTACGCCTGCTGGACGTCCGTCAGCGGGAACGGGTCGAAGCGACCGGAAGGATCCGGTTCGATGGAAGGAAGAGACTCCGAGTCCACGTGGCCGCGCTCGACCAGCGCTCGAATCCGTTTCGCCAACGATGCGATCGTCGGTCCCTCGATGAGCTCCGCCAGCGGAAGTTCGACACCGAACCTTTCCTTGAGTAGCGCGCCGAACTGCATCGCCAGTAGCGAATGCCCACCCGATTCGACAAAGCTCTGATCGACCGAGCGCGGCGGCTCGCCAAGGACGACTTCCCAAACAGACGCGACCGCCGCCTCCATCGGGTCCTCTGGCGCCAGTACAGGAGCCTCGGTGGACGACGGCCGATCGCCGGAGCCGGCGTCCGTGCGGTGGGCATCGGCCCCGGCCCAGACTGAGTTCATCGTCGGAGCAGCACTGTCGAGCATCGCGTGCAGGTATTCGACCAAACGGTCTCGAATGCGCTCGATGTCGCCCGTCGCAAACAATTCCCGATCGTAATTGAGCTGCAAATGCAGGCGCTCACGAATCGCCGCCATCAGTGTCAGCGGAAACCGCGTCCGTCCGCCAAAAAACTCGATCGAGTCGACCTCGATCGGGAAAGTCGGATCTGTCGCCGCCGGGAGCGACTGCGGGTAGTTCTGCACCACGATCACGGTATCGAACAGTGCCTTCGTTCCTGGCAGGCCGCTCCACCGGTGGATATCGGCAGGAGACGTGAACTGATGATGATTCAGCTCTACGATTTCTGACTGAAGCCTCGAAAGCCAGCTCCACATCCCGCCTGACTCGGGCACAGCCACACGAATCGGCAGTGTGCGCACGAACGGACCGACCATGGACGCGATGCCGGCAAACGTATCCGGTCGACCGGAAACCGTTGTCCCGAAGACAACGTCGTTACTGGCGGCACGTTCCGCGAGCAACAGCGCCCATGCACCGTGCACCAACGTGCTCATCGTGACCCGATGGTCGCGGGCGGCGGCCGTCAGTCTTTGGGTGACATCCGCGGAGAGTTCCGCGCGAAGCGTTCCGGATTCGCGCGTCTGCGCTACAGGTTGCCCGAAGACCTGCCCGCTTGGCGAACCGCTGAACACGGTCTCCCAATAGGGTTTCGACGAAGTCGGCTCATGACCGCCCAGCCAGGAAACGTACTCCGAAAAGGGTCGAGCCTCGGGCAGGTCTTCTTTAGTCCCGGCAAGCCTCGCCCGGTAGATCTGCCCGATTTCGTCCAGCAGGATCGGCATGCACCAACCGTCGAGAATAAGGTGATGCGTGGTCCACAGACACCACGTCTCAGCGCCCTGTCTTGCGATCGTGAGGCGCATCAACGGGGGGCGTTCGAGCTGGAAGCTCTCGGAGCGATCTTCTTCGAGCAACGGGGCCAGTCGATCATGCACGGCTGACGTGTTTGCGACAGCCAATTCGACACGGCGCACGGGCAGCTTAGCGTTGGCAAAAACCAGCTGCACCGGCTGAGCAGTGTCCTGCCAGAAGAATCCCGTCCGTAAGGACGCATGCCGCTGGACCAGATCGGACCATGCGTCGATGAAGACGTCCAACTGGATGCCGTCCCGGAGAGGCAACAGGAACTGCTCTACGTGCAGCCCGCTTTCGGGACTGCGCAGCGCCTCGAACAACAAACCTTCCTGCGTCGGCGCGAGCCGGTGTATCGAGTTGACCCGCGACGCGCACATCTCAAGTACCGCGCGGACCCGGAATGGTCGGGCGGCCGCCGTCGTCGGCGAATCGGTCATGCATATAAGGAAAGTCGGCCGCAATCGCGCGGCGCAGAAGCGGGTCGAAACGACCGTCGACGCGCACGCTGAACGTGAGCCCCTCAACGCCCTCGACTCCGTGAAACTGATTACTGGTATCGAACCAGACAGCGCTCGACTCTACGAACAGCTTGTCGTCCTCGTCCAGACACATATACAAACGTCGGTCCTTGCTGGTCCGGAACCAGATGAACTCGGGCATCCATTCCGCGCGGGTATGGTCCAGATGCGCTGGCGTTCCGACGCCAGCATCGTCCCAGATGATGAACGCGCGGCCGATTGCCTCGAACGGCAGCGAGTAGATGAAGTCGGTCAGCCTGTCGAACGTGCGCGCATGCTTCGTCAACTTGTAATCGTCGACGTCGGTCAGAACCGAGACGTAGTCCTGTGGCCCGGGCTTGGCGGTCAAGTGAATGGTCCTCGAACCGGGAAACAACGGTTCGGACTGACGCATCCTGAGGACGTTGCGGAAGCGCCCGGATTCGTTCGTCGACTTCACGCGGTTTATGCCCTCGACCACGTGCGAGTGCAGCGATTCGAGGACGTCCGTCTCGATGTAATCGTCCATCGGAATATAGGCGGGAAACGCCCGGTCGGACGGAATCTGGTTAGGCGTTGGCTTAGTCACATCTCTACTACCTGGGCTGTCAAAAGAACTCGCGGCCGTTTAGGATGCGCCGCCTAATTCATGGCATCACTCGACCCGCGATCGATGGTTGATGTGCAGTCAATCAGTTCGGCCCAGGCGTCTCGAACTGCCGGGGCGTCCAGTTTGTCAATGCACCCGGGCCGGCGGAAATCCATTCTACAGAGTCTTCTGCGTGCGTTATGGAAGCTGCGGGAAACCGATTCGCCTTGCTCGTAGGAATACGTAGCGCCCTCGATCTCCAGATGCATTTCGACGGCCCACTTAAGGGCCTCCGAACACGTCATCGTCTCGTGCTCCCAACATTCACCAATTCCAGTCAGCGAATAACGTGCGCGCTCCTCAGTCGACGATATCGGCGTCATAGGCAGCACGATCAGGGTCGATACGTTATAGGTATGCTGCATGTCGGATTGGCGAGTGGGAAACGAATTCATGAAAGCGATCGTTTCCGCAATGGTCTCCGAAGTCTCGCCCGGAAAGCCTACCAGCAGTAACGCGTGAATCCTCACGCCGCCGTCGTGGAAGCGATGAATCTTCTCCAGATTCGTGTCCGGAGTCCCGGGCTTGTCCATGTTCGCGAGGATCCGCTGCGAGCCGGATTCGACACCGAAAAAGACGGTGCGAAGGCCCGCATCGGCCCACCGCCGCACAGTGTCAGTGGAACGAGCAAAACTCAGGTCGGCCAATGTGCTGAGAGCGGTTCGGCCTCGCAGATACTTCCGGAACAGTCGTGCCGTCTCTCTCGACAAGGACTCAGACATGATGAGGTTGTCGTTGACCAGGTAACAGCTCTTCGGAATGGGTCCGCTGCGAGTCAGGGCCTCGAGCTCGCGTTCCAGAAGATCGAGCGGCGTCCTCTCGTAGCGCCGGCCGTCGGAGAACAGGTGAAAGTCACAGAATTTGCATGCGAATGGGCAGCCGTTCGTCAGCTGAATCGGCACAGAATCATGCCGCTCACGAATATCGCTTAGGTCGTTCCAGCGGATGGGGCCGAATCTCAAACTCCGATCGTGGGGCCCGTCGTGCGTGAAGAACCAGGAGTCATCTCGTACGCACGCGAGATTCGGCATCTCCGTCAACTCCTCCCCCTGCTTAATCGCCTTTATGCTGTCGACCAGTACATCCAAACCCGGACTAGCCGTCACGAACCAATCGACCGTGCTGGATTGGCGCTGTCCGGGGATGAACAAATAGTCTCTGTCGGCCGCGTCTATCATGTCCTGGCAGGCATCTCGTTCGCGGCCCGATACCGATTGCAGCCATCTCGCGTACTTGGCGCACTTCACGACGAACGGTCCACCTGCGATGATCGTCGCAGAGCAGCCTCGATTTCGGATTTGCCGGGCCGTCTCCTCGAGCCTTTGGCGAGTAAACAGAAATGTCGTAGAGATGACGACGACCGCTGGATTGCGACGCATGAGCAGATCGAAGCAGAAGCTATAGTCGGGGTCTGCAAGATCGTTGATGAGTTCAGCGGTAAGTCCGACGTCTCTCAGCTCCTGAAGCAGGCAAATGCCATTCAGAAAGAGCGGCCTATCCGAATTTCCGGACGTCTGCACGACAACGGGGCCGTCGCGCGCGATACGGCTCCCCAATTCACCGAAAGTACGATCGCAGACGTTGCGGGTCATGTCGACGCCATTCCGCTGGAGCACGGGGTAACAGCCGGAGGCGCCAAATCGTATGCGCTCGAGCTGCTCCGTCGTGAAGAGCTCTACCGCCGGGTGCTCCTGTCCATCGCCCGGGCGGCGACGCTGGTCGTTGTTGGCGATCACGATCACATCCAGTGTCGATGTCTTCATGGTGGATTCTCCGGACTGGCGGTGGTCGGACGCCGCTGCTCCGTCTGGCCGCGATGCGGCGCCAGTTCGGCAGCAACCGCCTGCAACAATTCACGCCCGTGCTCACGAAGAAAGAAATGCCCGCCCGGGAAAATAGTCATGTCAAAGTCGACGTCGGTCAGGTCCCGCCAGGGCCGCACCTCTTCCAGCGTCGGACTCCGATCCGAGCTGCCCGCGAAGGCCCGGATCGGGCAGCCCAGCCGACCGGAACCGCGAAACTGGTAGGTTTCGCAAAGGCGGAAGTCGGCCCGCAATGTCGCCAGGACAATGTCGAGCAGCTCGCCGTTCGCAAGGACCTCGCTCGGGATGCCGTCAAATTCGCAGACCGCATCCATGAACTCGTTGTCAGGCAGAAGATGGCGTGGTGGCGTCGTTGAATCCAGATGCGGTGCCCTTGCGGCGGAGGCAAAAAGTTTCACGGGCATGCCCAACCGTTCCTGCGCCAGCCTGATGGTCAACTCATAGGCAATCAACGCCCCCATGCTGTGCCCGAAGAAGGCGAACGGAACTCTGAGCATCGGCAACAATGCCTCCGTGGTCAGAGACACCAGACTGTCGAGTTCGGTAAACGGTTCTTCCCGAAAGCGGGACTCCCGCCCGGGCAGCTGAACCGGGCAGATGTCGAGCCAGGAAGGTGACGATTGCTGCCAGTTGCGATACGCAGTCGCTCCGCCGCCCGCGAAAGGAAAACAGAACAGCCGCATTCGGTCTGTCTCAACAGGAATGCCAAAGGGCAGCCACTTGGAGGATTGGGATCTCACGGCTCGCTGTCGATCTCGGCTTTCTCTTCGTCGGCTTGATCCATCTTCTGCCGCAGGCTTAGCGGCCGCATGTCGGTCCACACTTCCTCGATGTGAGACAAACATTCTGCTTTCTGACCCTCAACGCCGACGTCGCTCCAACCCGCCGGAATCTCGAGATGCACAGGCCAGATCGAGTATTGTTCTTCGTGATTGATGACCACGCGGTACACAGTCGTGTCCTCGTTTTCGGTGTCCATGAACCCCTCCGGATGCTTGTTGCCGGTTTCAATGTTGTTTTCGATGATCAAGTCGGCGGCCACGCCGTTCCTGACGCGCCGCCGCTAGTTCGGCGGTCCGTGCCGCTGCCCGGCTATTCGCGGCCGGTACAGTCTCGTCGCCTTCGAAACGAGACGCCATCGCTGCAACGGTTGGATGTCGAAAAAGATCGATCATCGAACTGGAAACGCCGAACAGTTTCGTCAGACGAACCTGCAACTGTGCCAGCAGCATCGAGTTTCCGCCGGCCTCAAAAAAGTTCTGCTCGCGGCCGATGCTCGGTAGCTGCAGCAGATCGCTCCACTCCGATGCGATGGCGCGCTCGAAGTCCGAGCGCGGCGGGCCTCCGACCATGTCGATCGGGCGTTCTCGTATTGCGTCCGCTTGTGACCACTCGCCAAATTGCCCGTGCCGAATCCGCGCAACGGGACGGACATGACTTTGGATCGGCGTCCCGAATCGATCGGACCACGTCCGCGGCGACGGAAGCGCGTCAGGTCCAGCCTCGATCGAAATCAGAAGGCGCGACGGCCGTGTCGGGCCCACGATAAGTCGCCGAATACGCGGGTGTCGCTCGATCAGGCCCAGATAGCACTCTCTATACCCTGCCCGAAGCGCCTCGTCGAGTAATCGAAGCGCCGCTCTCGGCAACAATACATCGAACCCGGCCGCCCGTGTCCCGCTAGCCGTCGACAGGAGCGCACGCGCCCCTGCATCCCAAGCCGTCCATGAAAACGTGAAGACGCGGAAACCATGCGCTGCGCGCAGGTATCGTGCATAGGATTCGAGAAAGCGGTTGGCAGCGGCGTAGGATCCGGTCAAGGCGCCACCGAAAGAAGCCGTAACCGAGGAGAACAAGACCAGTGCGGTCTTAGGCCGATCTTCTAAAAGGCGCCCCGCCACGATCGCCCCTTCGACCTTCGCGCTGAGACTCCGCCAAGCGTTTGAGTTGCGGAGTTCGCGCTCAGTCACTTCCTCCCAGGTTGCCGCCAGATGAAATATGTAGTCGGTAGAGGTCTCCCACTCGGCCTCGGCGCTCTCGACGGCGACACAGAACGCCACTGAGTCGGTGACATCCGCGCGCCGATAGCTTATTCGACCGTCTCTCCCGGCGATACGATGCAGCGACGCCAGTTTGCGTTGACAATCGTCCTGATCCGGCGATGAGCGACCCAGAATACAGATCCGAGCCGCGTGGTTGCGAAGAAGATGCCTCGCAAGCTCCATTCCGACGCTCCCGAGCCCGCCGGTAATGATGCAGGTCGCGTGGTCACGGATGCCGGGCTGCGTCATCGATCTGTCCTCGCCCCGGGGCAGCGTACGGAACCGCCGGGCGTAGCGAACCTCGCCGCGCCACAGGATCTCCGGTTCCTTACTGGTGGAGAGCAGCTCACGTGCGATTCGCGCCGCGTCTGTAGAGCGCGCCAACCGGTCCAGATCGATATGCCGGCACCGTAGATGCGGCCTCTCCTGGGACACCGTACGAAGCATACCGAGCAGCGGAGCATGTGCGCAGGAGTCCACCTCGTCCGAGTCGCTGGCCTGCGTACCGCGAGACACGAAACACATCGTTGCCGGCCGATCGCCCCAGGCCTGCACAAACGCCAGCAGACTATCGAGGCCGATAGCCTGCGCGGCGCGCAACGTCGCAACGGAGCGCGGTGGCTCGGCAGGTCTGCAGGTCCAGAGGTGGAGCACGTGCGTTACACCGTGTTCGTCCGTATTGACCTTGTCGATCAGCGCCGCGTAGTCCTCCGGGCTCCCGGGCCGGATACTATACCGCGCGGTCCCCAACGCGGCGAAGGACTCACCGGGAACAACCATGACGGTTTCGACGCCGAGCTCTTCGAAATGATGAGTGAGCTGGTCGGCCAGAATCGACTCTGTGGAGAACACCATCAGCCGCCCGGCTGGCGGCGCATCAGCGGTTGGGGCGAGTTCGACAGGATGCCAGACGGGTGCGTGGAAATTCATCGGCGGCGATCCCGCCCCCGGGTTCTCTCGCGCCGGCCCGAGAATCCGGTCCCGGAAGTGCCCTGCCTCGAGGCGGTCGCGAAGTTTCGACCGCTGGATCTTGCCGCTCGTCGTCCGCGGAAATTCGTCGGCCGCCAACGGCACCAGAATGTCGGGACTGATGCCCGTGGTGTCGGCAACTCGTCCTGCGATCTGCCGAGCGAGGTTCGGCAGATCCGCACCAGACTTGCCGTCGGCGACAAAGAAGAGTGCAACTGCCTCAGTCCCGGAGTCCGGGGCAGGTATCGATGCTGCCGCCACCAGGCCCGCGCGCACGCCCGGCACACGACCCGCGACCTCCTCGAATTCCTGACACGCGTAGTTCACGCCGCGTACGACGATCGTCTCGCTGGCTCGACCACTCAGGACCAGCCGGCCATCGACCAGGAAACCCAGGTCCCCGCTATCGAACCAGCCGTCGCCGACGAAAGCGGCCCCGTTCGCTGAATCGTTGCGATGATATCCAGGTGTGACCACGCCGCCCCGCGCCTGCAAACGCCCAATGTGGCGCTCCGGCAGGAGGTTGTTGTGATTGTCGACGATGCGCAGTTCCACACCGGTGATCGGTGCGCCCAACTCGACCAGGTCGAGGGTGCTGCTTGCGCCGCGATCGGCAAACTCCAGCCGCGCATTCAGAGAGTCGCGTTTGACGTGATGGACTGAGTTCTCGATGTCGAAATCATTCAGATAGGTTATGCACGTCGATAGCTCGGCCATACCGAAGGCCGGCTGCATTACCTGCGAGTCGACACCGAAGTCGGCGGTGCGCCGAAGAAACTCTTTCACGACCGGAAGCGTTACTTGTTCGCCCGCGTTCATGCAGCGACGAAGAGCGGAGAGATCCCAGCCTCCGCCCGAGTAATCCGCCAATGCGTCACCGACGAGACGGAAGCCGAAATTCGGCGACCACGTATGGGTCACGCGATGGCGTTCCATCAGGTCGAGCCAGCGCAAGGGTTCGTGCAGGACCAGCGCGGTTTCGACGTGGATTTGATCGCAACCCAACACCGCATCCTTCAGATGAAATGTCAGAATCGGAACGACATGATCCAGCGGCAACCAGTTCAGAGAGATGTCCGACGGCTTGTAGTCGTTGTATGCCGACGATGCTTCTATGTGTTGCAGCACGCTGGCGTGCGTTTCGGCGATGACTTTCGAGCGGCCGGTGCTTCCCGATGAAAGCTGATAGAAGGCAATGTCGTCCGGACCGGGCGCAGTCGGTGGCTGGCTGGACGAGTGTCCGATGACCGAGTGCACGTCGAGCAGCCCGCGTATAGGCGGTCCGTCACCGAGCACAGCCGATACGAGGTCGGAGGTGGCGTGGTCGGCGAGCACCCACGGGTCCGCCAGGGTTTCGCATGCATCCCGCAGTTTCACAGCGCGATGGTCCTCCGCGTCGTCCCGAACGATCACTGCGCAATTCAGCGGCCGGAACCCGCCCAGCAGGCACGCCCAGAACGCCGTGAAGTGGACATCGTACGGACGAATCTGAAGGACTACCGCGTCACCCGTTCGAACGCCGACCTCTGCCAGCCCCGCCATCAGGTGCAGGGCGTCGGAATACAGCTTCGAGTACGCTACGCACCGCTCGCCCGACTCCGATACCAGTCGCAGGCCCTTCTGCGGAAACGCGTCGGCCGTGCGGCGCAATGCGTCGCCGAGACTGTCGCAGATTCTTCGAGGCGGCTCGAAGGATCCGCCGTCGACGTAGGCCGTCGGTGCCTTGCCGGGCGTCGGGTCACTGTCCGGCACCGCGTCGATCGTGTCCGCATCCGGAGCGGCTTCCGCGCTTGCATCACCCGATTCGATCTCGATGTCGATCGCTAAGGCACAGCGATGCTCCGGCCATTGCTGGCGCAACCTCGCCGCGGCGGAACTCATGAATTTCGTGTCCAGCACCGGCAGTGTCGCAAGTCGCGCGACGTCGATGGCCCCGGTCCCGGTCCGCGGCAGACTGTCGAGGCAACACAGGCTCAAAGGCAGACTCGCAACACCCAGATGCTCTGCAATCCGCCGGCGAGTTTCCTCCTGGTCGATTCTGGTGGACGGTTCTACATAGGCGACGAACCGGAGTTCCGCGCTCGTGTCGCGTCGCACTTCTACATGACAATCCTCGATGCCGGACTGGGCGAGTAGTCCGTCTCTCAGGGCCGTGACCGGCACGCTGATCTCGCCCTCACCGGGTCGATTCCGGGGCAGCCGCAGAGAACTCCGCCACATGTCCTCCCCCGTGGGGCCCGAGCGTGTGGAGAGAAGCGCCTCCACGGGCATCTGTGGTTGTGCCGCTGCACGTTCCAGCAAATCGACGAATTCATCGAGGAAGACCGCTGTTTCCCGCGCCGAGTACAACGAACTCCGGGTTTCGAGATGTAGCGTCAGACGCTCCGGCCTCTGCAACACCGTCATCATCACGTCGAACTTGGCGGCCAGCGGATCCGGTGGCAGATACTCACCGGTCAGTCCGGCGAAATCGACTCCGAAGCGGTCGAGGTTCTGATGGATGAAAGCCGCCTCAAAAAGCTCGAGCCTGTCCGGAGAGCGAAGCTGCGGCGCCTGGTTCAGAATCTCCTCCAGAGGAACCCAACCGTGGGCGGCGGCCGTCACTTCATGATCGCGGGCCGCCTGCAAGAAATCCCTGAATGTGTGGTCGCGTCCAATCCGAAAACGCAAAGGCAGTGTGTTGGTGAAGAAGCCGACCGCCTCGTTGAGCGGCGAGACGGGGCGATTGGCGTGCGGTACACCTATCAACAGGTCCCGACGCCCACTTCTTGCCGAAAGCGACAACGCGAAGGTGGCCAGCAGGACGTGAAACAGCGTCCCATCCACCTCGCGCGAAAGAATGTCGAGCTGCGCGATAAGCGAACGCGGCAACGTGCGCGACTTCATTACGCAATCGGGTGTCGCCGCGGACCGTGCACGCGCAGGCGAACTCGGAAAGACTCGCGACTCGGCACCGTCCAAAGCTCGCCGCCAAAAGCCCAAACTGTCCGGCGCAGCCGGACTCGCCAGGCATGCCCTCTCCCATTGCGCGAATTCGGCCATCGTCGCGACTTTGTCCCGCCGTTCGTCTGGTCGGAACCGCGATTGCGATTCGCCGTCGAGTGCGCGTCGATAGTGGAGCTCGAGATCGCGCACAACAATGCTCAATGACCACGCGTCGACCAGCAAGTGATGAAACACGAGGACCAGTACATGATCCGTCTCGCCCAACTGCAATAGCGCCGCCCGCATCACCGGAGCGCGATCGAGCCGAAGCGGGCCTAGTGCGATGTCGTGCGCTCGCCGCATGGCCGCGGCAGGACCAGCGCTGATGTCGGACCCCGAGAGTCGCTCGTGCTCGATGGTGGCTTTGCACTCGGTTTCGACGATCTGCACGGGCTCGCCGTCGTCGAACTCGAAGCGGGTTCTGAGCGCCGCGTGGTCGGCGATCACTCCATTTATCGCTTGCTGCAGGCAGTCGGCGTCGAGCGCCCCCTGCAAGCGCAGCGCGATCGGTACATGGTAGTTGGGGCTCTCCGGTGCCATGCGATACAGCGGCCAGAGGAGCCTTTGCGCGGCGGTCAGGCCCGTATACCCGTCCGGTGGTGCCGGCTTCCACGGCGGCAGGCGCCGGCGTCGGCACGACTCGATAGCACCGGCAAATTGGCGAATCGTGGGATTCTCCAGCACGTCGCGCACACCGATGTCGACGGCGTACCTCTGACCGACCTCTGTCGTTAACCGCAGTGCGCTGAGCGAATTTCCGCCCAGAGCAAAGAAGTCGTCGTCAACGCCAATCGTGGCAATGTCGAGAATACCGCACCATATGCGCACCAACACCTGCTCCAGTTCGCTCGTTGGTGGCGCCGGCGCGTCCGAGCCAGCAGCGGGCATCGCCTCAAGCGCACCACGATCGAGTTTGCCGTTGGGAAGACGAGGCAGCGCCGGCAGAATCCGTACCGATGCAGGTGTCATGAACCGGGGTAAGCGGCGCCTCACCCAGTCTCTCAGATCTTCCGGATTTTCGGCGTCGCCGACCAACGTCGCGAATCCGTGAAGACGCCGCCGCTCGGCTGTCTTGCCGACCGTTACGACGGCAGCATCGGCGACCGCGGGGTGGGATCGCAGCGCCGATTCCACCTCTCCCAACTCGATTCGAATACCGCTGACCTTGACCTGATGGTCGATGCGGCCCAGTAGCTCGAAACGCCCGTCGCCGCGCTGCCTGGCCACGTCGCCTGTTCGATACATTCGACTTCCAGGTGGACCATCGGGGTCGGGCAGGAATCTTGCGGCCGTCTGACCGGGCTCGTGCAAATAGCCTCGGGCCAGACCAGTCCCGCCGATGAACAATTCGCCGGTACCGCCTGTCGGCAGGAGCCCGAGGTTTACGTCGCGCACGCTTACAGAGGTGTTGGCAATGGGTACGCCGATATTCTCCAGTTCGCTCACGCGTCGTCGCGTCCATGTCGAATACGTGGTCGTTTCTGCAGGCCCGTACAGGTCGAGCACCCGCTCAACGCGCGACTGGCGATAGATATCGTCCACAAGTTGCCTGCCCAGAGGCTCTCCTGCCAGATTCACGGTGCGCACCCTATCCGGCACCCCGCCCCGCCGAAGCAGTTCGGCCATTGCCGACGGCACCGTATTCAAGAGCGTCACGTTTCCAGCCGCAGGATGATTGACGATGTCCAGTGGATTCCGACCTACAACCACGCTGCCGCCACACGTGAGCGGCGCGAACAGCTCGAAGACCGCCAGATCGAAACAAATCGAGGTACCGGCGAACACCGTGGTTAACTCGCGCTTGCTGAAATTTCTCCATGACCATTGCAGCAGATTGACCACGCTGCGGTGTTCGATGGCCACCAGCTTCGGACGGCCGGTCGAGCCGGATGTAGGGATGACGTACGCCAGCCCGCGCGGGCCGGGCCGATGAGGAAAGGCTCGCGCCGAATCGTCGGGCCAGGGCCGGTCGAGATCAATGAGCCGGATGTCTTCGCCGCTGAGCTTGTCCCCCGTCCCGGCATCGACAAAGGCCCTTCGCAGTCCTGCAAGACGGCACAGGTCCTTGCGCCGTCTTTCAGGATAGCTCGGGTCGATCGGCAGCCATGCGGCGCCGGCCTGCATGGTGCCGATAATCGCCGCAACGAGACCAACGCCGCGTTCCATGCAAACGCCGACAACTTCTTCGGGACCGACGCCGGCGGCCATCAGACGCCCAGCGACGTTGTCGCTCCGCTGTTTCAACTCCGCATAAGAGTAGCTGCGAGAGTCAGTGATCACGGCTGTGTCGTTCGGGGTACGTCGTGCCTGCCGCGCGAACAGTTCCTGCAACGCCAGCGGCTCCTCGTCGGTAGCAGGAACCGACCGGGGGCCCGTCGATACCTGCGGAGCTGAGACGCCGGCGCGCAGCGACCTGAGCGTGACGTCAGGTGCGCCGATCGCCTCGGCAAGCACAGCCTTGAGATTGTCGGCCAGCCTCTCGACGGTGTCGGGGTGAAACAGATTCGCGCGAAACTCCAAAGCGCAGGAAGCGCCGTCCTCGTCGGTTTCAGCGAACAGCGTCAAATCTGCCCGAGCTGCGCCCGTTTCGATGACCTCGACGCGGGACACATGGGCACCACCGAGCGGCGCGCAGCCGAGCGGTCGATCGCGATAGGCGAATAACGCGCGCGTGACAGCGTCGACCTTCTCGCCGCCCAGCGAGTCGCCGGCCGGCTCGACCGGTGGCGTCTGCGCGTCGGCTATGGCGTCAACCATGGCTTCTCGCACTCGACGAAGAGCATCGCGAAACGAGGGGCAATCCGACAGATCGAGTCCTAGCGGAATGGTCTCCACACACAATCCGATCACACCGGCCATATCGCTATCCGTGCGCCGTACGAACGGCACACCGATCGCAGGCTTCTTCTGCCCGCTATAGCGATGTAACGTGACCAGCCACGCGCACAGCAGACCCATGAACAGCGTGGCTGCTTCCGATTCGACCAGACGACGCAGCGGCGCGATCAGTCCCGGTTTCAGGCTGAAACAATGGGTCCACCCGAGCACCGAATCGCCCTCGTGACCGGTGCGATCGACAGGCAATCGCACTGGTGAGAAATCTGCCGTGTCATCTCGTCGCGTTGCGGATTCGTCGTCGGCGCTACGCCGCTCCCGATCGCGGATGGCCCAGTCCGGGTACTGCAGCTGCAGCTCAGGCAGCCCGGCTGGCGTCCGATCGTCGGGACAGTTGTAGAACAGCGACAGCTCGTCCATCAGCATTTCAAGGGACCACGCATCGGCGACGAGGTGATGGAGCACTACGGCAACGACGTGCCGCTGCGCGTTGACGCTCCATGTCGCACACCGGAACAGTGGTCCCTTCGCCAGATCAAAAGGTCGCCGGGCGAAGCTGCGACATTGACGCCGGACCTCTGCCTCGCTCACAGCCGTAGTCTGAGAAGCGAGATCCGGCTGCTCGACCGTCACCGTCATGCGGTCGAGAATACTCTGGATCGGCCGACCTTCGTGGATCACGAACGTGGTTCGCAGTGCCTCGTGCCGATCAGTAATCCGGTCGACGGCCCGCTGCAAGCGTTCTGCCGCAAACTCGCCTTCGAGCCATATCGCGCCAGAGATGTGATACGCCAAGGGATTGTCCTGACATGCCAGCCAAATCCGCTCCTGCGCAACGGACAGTGGAACCTGCCTCGGGCGTTGTCTCGCGGGCGCGCGACGGGGCACGGGCGACGACATCCACAAGTCGTCTATCCTGGCCGCGAGGCCGCGAGCGGAAGGCGTCGTGAACATGTCCTTCAGCGGAATCTCGGTGTCGAGCAGGCCGCGGAGCCGAGCGACCACGCGCATGGCCAACAAGGAGTGACCGCCGCGCTCGAAAAAATCGCTGGTTACGCCCATCGACGAGTCGCCAAGTACTTCCCGGAACACGGACAGCACCGTGGTTTCCAAAGGAGACTCGGGAGCGACCGGATTCCGCACGCCCGGCCTCCTCGGAACCTCTCTTGGCAACGCCTTGCGATCGACCTTGCCGCTCGTAGTTCGTGGGAGTCGCGGCATGATCACAAAGCTGTCGGGAACCATAATCGGCGGCAGGCAAGCTGCACACGCCGCTTGCAGGGTGTCCTGCAGCGGGCAGTCACCGTTCGGTTCGACATAAGCAATCAGGCTCGGCCCGACCTTTTCGTCACGGAGCAGGTCGATGACCACTTCGCGAACGCCGGGGTGTTGTCTGAGCACAGACTCGATTTCCCCCAGCTCGATGCGATGTCCGCGCAGCTTGATTTGCGAGTCCACTCGCCCGGCAAACTGATAGGTGCCGTCGGCAAGTCGTCGGCCGCGATCGCCAGTTCGATACATTCGCGCTCCTGGCCTGCCGCAGAATGGATCGGGTATGAAACAGGCCGCGGTCAAACCCGGGCGCGCCAGATAGCCCCTCGCTACGCCGGCGCCGCCGATGCAGATCTCGCCGACGACGCCTACGGGTGTCGGGCGGAGCGATTCATCCAGTATGTAGATGTTCCCCCCATCCAGCGGCCTGCCGATGTTGTCGGGCCCGGCCGGGTCGCGGTCGCCCGCTGTCGCGTAGACGGTCGCCTCGGTGGGCCCGTAGAGATCGATCACCCGTTGAATACCAGACTGGCTGAGTAGTCGCCCGACCAGGTCCGCCTGCAGCGGCTCGCCGGCCAGATTGACGGTGCGCAACGAGGTCGCCAGATTGTCGTGCTCGAGCAGTTCGGCCACACCTGCCGGTATACCGCTGATAGTTGTCGGCGCCAGATCTTTGGGCAGTGCGGGCACCGACAGCAGGTCTTCGGCCAGCAACACGGTTCCGCCCATCGACAGCGGCGCGAACAACTCGAACACGGACACATCGAACGCGAGCGACGTGGTCGCCAGGTATAGCTGCCAGTCGGACGTGGCGTAGAACCGTTCCGCCCAGGCGACTAGATTGGACAGGTTGCGATGCTCGACCGCTACCCCTTTGGGTTGCCCCGTCGACCCCGACGTATAGATGACATAGGCGAGATCCGTGTCACCTGGTGCCGAATACTCATCCCGCGGACCGGCAGGCTCCGGCGCCGGACCTCCCTCCTCCACCATCACGCGAGTAATCGGGAACGCGTCCGCACCGTAGGCAGCTCTTGCATCCGTTACCAGCAGAGCCGCGCCGGAGTCAGCCAGCATCGCTGCCACGCGAGACTCCGGAAGCTGCCGATCGAGTGGCAGATAGGCTGCTCCAACCTTCCATATCGCCAGCAGGACCGCCACCAGATCCGGCGTTCGGCACATCGAGACGGCCACCACGTCGCCGCGCTTGACGCCGTGTTCCGTCAGAAACCGGGCGGTGCAACTGACCTCACGTCCGAGACGTTCGTAAGTCCATGTGCCGGCTTCGTGGACAATCGCGGGCCGGTCGGGGTGCCGTTCGATCTGTTCACCGATGCGATCGGATATCGATGGCGCGGCGGTCCGGTCAGCTTCGACGCCCGGGACAATGACGAGGTCACGATCGGCCGCGGTTTCCAGCGTCGAGATCGTCGAATCCGGCGCGTCGACGACGGACTGCAAAAACGCGAGGAACCGGCGGCCGAAGTCCTCGATCTCGGGAGGATCGAAGACCGCCAGGTCGTGCTCGAGCACGCCCGTCAGCGCACCATCCACTGTCCGTCGCAGATCGAGCATCAGATCGAACTTGGCGGTTCCCGTGTGAATTGGATAGACGTCGACCTGCAGACTTGTGAAAGATGCAGCCGACAGACACTCGCCCTGATATGCGAAGAACGTCTGGAACAAGGGGTGAGTGTCGAGGGACCGTGAGCTACAGGTTGCTTCAACAAGCAGATCGAAGGGCAACACCGCCCCCCTGTCCAATGCTGCCATTGCGTCCGCGGCAAGCCGACGCAGGAAGCTGTCGAACGGCGGGTCACCGCCGCGCTCGATACGTAACGCGATCGTCTCAGCCAGCGGTCCCACCATGGACTCGGCCTCGCGCAGGCTTCGGTTTGCGGCGGGGACACCGATTGCGAAGTCCCGCTGTCCAGCCTGCCTGCTGAGTAGCACATGGAAAGCGGCCAGCAGCAGCGTGAACAAGGTAGTGCCGTTATCGCTGGCGATCCGCTCGAGCTTGCGCGTCAGGCTCCGGGGCACCTCCATTGGGCACACGTCGCCAACACCGAGCCGGTCGCGGTGCCGAAGCCTGCGCCCCGGGAACTCCAGCCTCGGCACCCCGGCCACGGACCCTCGCCAGAACTCGAGTTCGGCCGCAATGTGGTCCGGCCAGAACCCGCGCTCCCAAGCAGCAAAGTCCACATACTGACGGGACAGCGACGCGAGCG
>JAAUXY010000529.1_pt1 | contig 18731 bp, 11 predicted proteins | sample 7278121 | NCBI WGS metagenome assembly JAAUXY01 (sample SAMN14350117, study PRJNA611818) | marine sediment metagenome | isolation source: surface marine sediment (1.8m) | place: French Polynesia: Moorea | collected 2018-08 | reverse complement strand
TATTACTGTTGGATGATATTGGTTTGAGTTTCGGGTTTCGGGTTTAGAGTTTGGAGTTTGGAGTTTGGAGTTTGGAGTTTGGAGTTTGGAGTTTGGAGTTTGGAGTTTGGAGTTTGGAGTTTAAGGTAAACAAATACTAACAACACGAAACCCAAAACGCTGAACACAAAACCCAGAAGGAAGAACTACCTCTTACATTGCCTCTTCCTTAATAGACTCGACTACCTCTGGATTAAGCAGTGTACTAATATCCCCGAGATCCCCGGCGTCTTGAGATGCTATTTTTCGGAGAATTCGCCTCATAATCTTACCACTCCTGGTTTTAGGAAGGCCAGGTACGAACTGAATCTTGTCCAACTTGGCAATCGGACCTATTTGTTCCGTAATCTGCTGATTGATTTCCTTCCGTAAGTTATCCCTGTCTCGTGTTTCCCCGGATTCCTTCAGGATGACAAATCCGTAGAGAGCATTACCTTTTACCTCGTGTGGAAAACCTACGATAGCAGATTCTGCTACTGCAGGATGCTCATTGATAGAATCTTCCATAGGTGCAGTTCCCAGATTATGGCCGGAGACTATAATCACATCATCAACCCGACCCGTGATACGATAATAACCTACCTCGTCCCGCAGGGCACCATCTCCGGTAAAATACATATTTGCAAAAGCATCGAAATACGTTTTGCGATAGCGTTCATGATCGCCCCAGATCGTACGTGCCATGGATGGCCAGGGATATTTAATGCATAGTCTTCCCGAAACCTGATTGCCTCTGATCTCATTACCCTGATCATCCATCAGTGCCGGTTGGACGCCGATAAATGGCAGGGTGGCATAGGTAGGAGTAGTTGGGGTTACATAAGGTATTGGTGAAATCATAATACCTCCTGTTTCAGTCTGCCACCAGGTATCAACTATAGGGCTTTTACCCTTTCCAACGTTGTTGTTGTACCAGTGCCAGGCTTCTTCGTTAATAGGTTCCCCTACTGAACCCAGGACTTTTAAGGAGGATAGATCGAACTTCTCAACATAGTCGAGCTTTTCCTTGGCCAGTGCTCTTATAGCCGTAGGTGCCGTGTAAAACTGATTGATCTTGTGTTTTTCTACTACCTGCCAGAACCGACCATAGTCTGGATAGGTTGGTACTCCTTCAAACATAACAGTGGTTGCTCCATTTAAAAGGGGTCCGTAAACAATATAGGAATGACCCGTGATCCAGCCTATATCTGCGGTGCACCAATAAATATCGCCTTCGCGATACTGAAAAATATTCTTGAAAGTATAGGCCGAATACACCATATAGCCAGCACAGCTATGTACCATCCCCTTGGGTTTACCGGTCGAACCAGAAGTATACAGAATAAATAAAGGATCTTCGGAATCCATGATCTCAGCATCGCAATCTGCATAGGCCTGGTCTAACAAAGGCTGCAGCCAAAGATCCCTGCCTTCTTTCATTGTAACCTTACCCCCCGTTCGTTTGACAACAAAAACCTCTTCCACACTTGGACATTCTTTGAGTGCCACGTCTACAATACCCTTAAGATCTATAGTCTTTGCCCCCCTGAATGAACCATCGGAGGTGATGACACATTTACATTCGCAATCGTTTATTCTGGCGGCTAGTGCCGCCGATGAAAATCCGGCAAATACCACAGAGTGAATAGCCCCGATACGGGCACATGCCAGTACGGCCACAGCAAGTTCAGGTATCATGGGCAGGTAGATACAGACCCTGTCGCCCCTGCCTACTCCGTTTTCAAGCAGTACATTAGACATACGACATACTCTCTCGTGCAGCTGACCGTAAGTTATGTGTTGTGCCTCCTCATTGGGATCATTGGGTTCAAAGAGGATCGCTGTCTTATTCTTTCTCATAGGCAGAAAGCGATCCAGGCAATTCTCTGTAATATTGAATTTGGCACCTTCAAACCACTTTACTTCCGGTTTGCTAAAATCCCAACTCAGCACCTTGTCCCACTTCTTTCTCCATACAAAGTGTTCCTCTGCAATCTCTTCCCAAAAATTTTCAGGTTCCCTTACCGATTTTCGATATACCTGAAAGTACTCCTCAAGATTTTTAATATGATAATTACTCATTCCTGGTTTGGTTTAGTGTTTTTGTGCCTCCGCTGCACCTTTAGGGATTCTGATATGCTCAACTATCTGCTGTACAGTTTCGGGAGGCGGCGACGTTAATGACGCCACAATTAGTGAAACAATAAAGTTAAGGATCATGGCCACGGTTCCAAAACCTTCGGGCGAAATTCCGAACCACCAATCGGATTTTGTTCCTCCGCCAAACATATCAAACTTAAATTTTAGCATATAAAATAACATAGATACTATCCCTACCACCATTCCGGCAATAGCACCCTCCCTATTCATCTTCTTCGAAAAAATTCCCAGAATTATGGCGTGAAAGAATGAAGCAGCCGCCAGTCCGAATGCCAGTGCCACTGTGGCCGCTACAAAGTCCGGTGGATTAATGCCAAAATAACCGGCTATACAGACTGCTAAAACCGCTGACAATCTGGCTATGATTAATTCCCCCTTATCCGAAATATTGGGTCTGAATTGTTTTTTTACGAGATCATGCGAGATAGAAGTGGAGATGACCAGCAACAAACCTGCGGCGGTAGATAGGGCAGCTGCAAGTCCTCCGGCAGCTACCAGCGCGACGACCCAGTTGGGCAAATTTGCAATTTCAGGATTAGCCAGCACAGTAATATCAGGATCAACCTGGAGCTCGTTAAGTTCCGGGTCGCCCACATACTGGATCCGCCCGTCACCGTTCTTGTCATTAAAGCGGATCAGTTCTGTAGTTTCCCATTTGGAGAACCAGGCTGGCATATCCTTATATTCCTGATCGTGTACAGTTTGCAATAAATTGGTTCTTGCAAATACAGCTACAGCTGGTGCGGTAGTATATAGAATGGCGATAAAAAGCAGGGCATAACCGGCTGATTTTCTGGCGTCTTTGACTCTCGGGACTGTAAAGAATCGTACAATAACATGGGGCAGTCCGGCCGTACCTACCATGAGTGCAGCTGTTATAAAAAATACATCTATTAAGGGTTTGGAACCATCCGTATATTTATCAAATCCCAATTCCGTGGTCAATCCATCCAGTTTATCTAAAAGAGCAACCTGCTCACCCACAACCTCAGCCCCCATCCCAATTTGAGGTATGGGAGAGCCTGTCATTTGTATAGAAATAAAAATAGCAGGTACCATAAAGGCAAAGATCAACACACAATACTGTGCCACCTGTGTATAGGTGATCCCCTTCATGCCCCCAAGGACAGCATAGAACAGTACAATGAACATCCCGATAATCACGCCTATATGAACGGGCACCTCGAGAAAACGAGAAAACACGAGTCCGACACCCCTCATTTGGCCTGCTACATAGGTGAATGACACCAATAATGCGCAAATAACAGCTACTGTCCTCGCCATATTGGAGTAATATCGATCTCCGATAAAATCAGGAACAGTGAATTTTCCAAACTTGCGCAAGTAAGGTGCAAGTAACAGGGCCAGCAGCACATAACCCCCTGTCCAACCCATCAGGTAAACCGATCCGTCGTATCCCAGAACCGATATGATCCCTGCCATTCCGAGAAATGAAGCAGCAGACATCCAGTCAGCTGCGGTTGCCAGACCATTTGCCAAGGGAGGGACACCGCCTCCGGCTACATAAAATTCACGGGTTGATCCGGCCCTGGACCATATCGCTATCCCAATATAGATCAAAAAGGTAAGAATGACCAGCAAGAGGGTCCAGCTCTGAACATCCATCAACTAGTGGCAATTAGATTGATTATTCCTCATATCCGTGTTTTTTATCAAGTCGATTCATCAGCCACACATACACAAATATGAGAATCACAAAAACGTAGATCGATCCTTGCTGAGCAAACCAGAATCCCAGTTTAAAACCTCCGATTGAAATCGTGTCTAATTCTTCTTTGAGAAGTATTCCGAAGCCGTAGGACACTATAAACCAAATACCCAGTAGTATACCGAGGTATTGCAGATTCTTTTTCCAGTATTTTTTGGAGGTGCTCACCTGAAGGATAATTTCCTAAATATAAAGAATCCCTTCAAGTATTTATCGATGGCGAAATATTATTTGGACCTTAATTCCAATCTATCACTCTAAAAGATTGTAATTGAGGATAACAAAATGATATCTTTCATTTTGCTTGTGATATACTTCAAGGCAGTAAACTCCATTGGTACATTGATTGATTATTTTATCTTCACCATATCCTACCGTATAGAGTATCATAGATTCCGGTACTCCATTATCTAAAAGATACTGTTTCATTCTATTTGCCCTTGCCTGGGACAGTCTGAAATTAGTGGAGCTACCCCCCCTGCTATCAGTATGAGCCTCAATCCTTATCTGGAGTTGTGGAAATTTATTCATGACATCTACCACCTTGTCCAACTCAGCAGTGGCAGTAGTTGGTAATCGCGAACTGCCTCTGGAGAAATAAAATTTATTGATCTCCACAACCATCTGATCTTCCTGTTCTTCCAGGAGATCATCCAATCCTGCAAGAGCAATATTATTACCGTCAGATTTTATAGATTCCATTTGGGATTCACTGTAGTTGGCAGTATAGGTGGAATACTTGTTTTTATCAGCTATGATAGTTAGAGGATATTGCCAGGGTATTTCAATTCTGTAGCTTCCGTCTTCATCGGAGTAGGTCTCCTTGATGGTTGTACCTACACTATCCAGGAGGCGTATTCTAGCCTTAGTTATTCTGTCATCTGTCTCTGAATTGATGATCTCCCCTTTTAAGGCAAAGGTTTTCAGACCGGGTTTTTTGGCCATTCTGAATCCGTAAATATCGTCCCCGCCTTTTCCACCAGGTCTATTAGAGGCGAAATAGCCTATCAGTCCTTCCTCACCATGATCCTTAATGATCAGCCCAAAATCGTCGGCGCTGGAATTAATCCCCTCACCCAGGTTGACCGGAATACTAAATTCACTCTCACCCTGAATTTCAGATTTATAGATGTCCATTTCACCCAGTCCGTAAAAAACATCAGAAGCGTAATAGAAACTGCTGTCAAAGATATAAGGTGCTATTTCATTACCCGGTGTGTTGATCCTTGGTCCAAGATTTATGGGCGCAGACATGATTTGTCCTTTGTTGGTTCGGACATAATACAGATCGGTTCCTCCGTAACCTTCCTCAAAATCGGCAGCGAAATACAAATTGCCTGTCTCCACATCAAAGAATGGATAGTAAAAAGAGGTGCTGACATCTCTTAACAGATAAAACAAATCTCCATTCGAATCAGCCCTACCGATTCCCAATGCATTCTTTCCTTTATCATCAAATAACATTTCGTCATCTTCTTCATTCGAATTAATAAAGAAAATGCTCCCGAGTTCCTCTGAATAGTAAGGTGTTGCCTGGTGAAACTCAGTATCTGGTAATCCTTCAAAAGGATTAGGATTCATAACATCGCCATCGCTATTGACATGGGCAACAAAAACATCAAGATATGCCTCCCCGGAAGGGCGATATACAGATTTTGAATCAATATCCCTGCCCGATGTGAAAAGAATTCGGTCTTTATAAAAGCTTGGAGAAAAATCGGCCTGAGGACTGTTTCCACGAATATTGAACATACCCAAACCCTCATCTGCATCATCTTTTGATTCCAGGAGTTCAAAATTGAATTCGGCGTTCTCTAACAATTCAGAAGACAAATAAGAAGTCCGTGTAGCCAACAAGGCCTTAGTACGGTCTATCCCAGAGGTCTTGGTCATGGATTGCAGTAAATTATTAAAGTGGTAGGTAGACATGGTGCTATCCTTCTTGTAAATATTAAAGTAGGCATCCGAAGCACTCTTGTAATTACCCGTTTTAAAATAAGCATCCGCTAAATTCAAAGATTGTTTATCACTCAACCTGTTTTTAGTCATTTCCTTCTTATACTCCTGAATGGCTGCCGAATAGGAGTATTCATAAAACAAAATATCTGCCTTGGACATAGTTTCTTCCTGGCTGTAAATAAAACAGCTTATAAAAAGCAAAACAATTGTCCATGATAGTCTGGAATTCATAGGTCCTAAATTAAAAGAATCTTGGGCTATCTATCTGTTTTGGTTCACCTTTCTGGCGCTTACTTTTATCTGATTTTGATCTTGCACCTCCGCGGCCTACATAAAATTTAAGAATTATTTCGTGAGAACCACTGTTAAATTCACCCAGACCGGTCGTATTATAATCATAAGAATAGCCTACAAAGGCACCATTGGAAATCTGAAATCCTAATAAGCCGCTCACAGAATTATCTATACTGTAGGCAGCCCCAGCCGTAAACACATCTCTGATTAGAAAGTTGGCCGATAAATTTACCAATGCTGGAGATCCCTCAATATAGTTCACCAGAAATGCAGGTTTAAACTTAAGTCCGCTGTCAAAATCAAAAACGTATCCACCAATGAAATTGAACTGCAGCCTGTCTTCCACCACCTGGGCAACGTCGTCTTCATAGAGTCCGTCTGTTAGAAAATTGGGTACGGAAGCTCCGAGATACCACTTTTCCTGGTACATAAATATTCCGGCCCCAACTGTAGGGTAAAACTCCTGGATCTGTTCCCGGTCGAGGATAGGTTCTCCCGGATTTTCAAATGTACCCTTGGAGAAATCAACATTGAGGAAAGATCCTCCCGCATCAATTCCGAAAGACAGTTTGGTATAATCAGAAATAGGAATTTGATAGGAATAAGATACATCTACATAGGTATTAGTAGATGGCCCAATTTCATCGTTTACTACATTGAAGCCCAGACCCATTTTTTCATTTGTAAAGGGATAGTTAATCCCGAATCTTATGTTTCTCGGTGCTCCTGGTATATCTATCCACTGCGCACGGTACAATCCTGTAATATCAAGGCTCTCAACCGTACCGACATAGGCTGGATTAAAACTACCGATATTATACATGTATTGAGTGTACTGAGGCTCACGTTGAGCAAAAGCACTATAACTCATTAAGAAAATAAAACAAATGAGTAAAGGCCGGTACAAAAACAATTTAGTCCTTTTATTTTGAGTCATAAAATGCTCATCTTATAAGTTGTATCCAACCTTTTCGTACTTCAGTTCCATCGCCCAGATCCAATATATAGAAATAAGTGCCGTCCGGGACCGGATCACTTTTCCTGGTACCATCCCAAACCCTGTCGTCTGTCATATTATTTGCCTCATACACTAATCTGCCGTACCTGTTAAATATGGAGATGGAGGTATTTGAAAAACTACCTATGTCCTTGATCTTTAGAAAATCATTAGTCCCATCGCCATTGGGTGAAAACTGATTGAAAACAAATCCATCTTCGGCATCCACAGGAGCGCTAACCCTTACTTCAGCAGTGGCCTCATTGTTGTCAGGGTTCCCGTCATTTGGTGATGAGCTAAGAAGAGTTGCAGTATTTGTAAAGACTCCCACTTCCTCAACGGATACAGTAATGAAAAGGTCTGCACTTTCATTTAAGTTCAATTGCGGAATTACCCAAATACCTGATTCCTCTGAATATTCCCCTAAAGTTGTACTAGCACTAATAAAATTAAATGGCCCATCTACATCCGGAGGTATTAGATCAAGGACTTGAATGTTGGAAACTACATCTTCTTCTGATTCATTCGTCACAGTAATCGTAAATACTACCTCATCTCCACTTAGAGGTCTTTGACTGCGGACCGATTTTTCAAGCACAAGGTCTACCCCCTCAGGTAAATCGATATTGAGCGTAATTGTAGACACGTTGTTGGTCACCGTATCGTCTATGGGGAAGGATTCCAGCAATTCGGCTGTATTGGAATAGGTCCCTCCTGGAAGGACTTCAACTGTTATTTCCAGCGTGGCAGTGGCAACAGGTTGCAATTCAAAAATATCCCATTCACCGAGATCCGGGTCATACGTTCCCAAACTGGCGTTGTGGTTAACGTATTGAAATCCGGTTTCAAGCAGATCGCCAATTTTGATTCCCAGCACCCGGCTATCCGACAGGTTGTTTACACGAACGGTAAACGTAACTTCAGAGCCTATTTGTCCATTGAGATTGTCAACCGTTTTTAAGATCTCCAAATCGATAGGGTCAGGGTTGCAATCCGGTGTCAGATTGGGGTCACAGGGATCTAACGGATCTGTTCCATTGGCAATTTCTTCCCCGTCGGTAATGCCGTCGCCGTCCGTATCGCATAGCTGATTGAAATTATCGGGAATACACGGGTTTTCATTGGCGGGATCCTGTTGGTCGTTAACTCCGTCGGCATCTGAATCCAAAATATTCGAATCCAGTGCATCAATAATGCCATCGCTATCTTCATCAAAAGGGTTATTCACGTCGCCTACTTCCACTCCGTCCTCAATTCCATCTCCATCGGTATCGCGATCATTAGGGTTTGTTCCCAGGCTTGCTTCCTCACCATCAAAAAGTCCGTCCCCGTCTGAATCAACATCACAATCATTCACAAATATGGTGACAACCGCCGATTCATTTTCACATGGCGCCTGCGCTCCGGTAGTGGTGTAAGTGAAAATATAATTCCCATCTGGTCTGCCCTCAAAATTTACAATATTGGTTCCTGATTCTATGGTCAGGTTTCCTGATGGATCCTGGGTAATGGTCCATACTCCGGGGTCTTCTCCGGTCAATGTATCATCCAGGTCTATTGTCGTCGGGCCGTTTTCTGCCACACTACAAGCCGAAGTATCGGAGGGTGTTCCTGCGGTAGGCTGCGGTATCACTGTTGCGGTAACAGCTTCACGTTCCGAAGTACATCCGTTGGCAGTTGCTTCTACCCAAAATGTTGTCGTCACAGCGACATTGGGTGTGAATACCGCCAAGCCGCCAATTGGTGTACCACCGGTTTGTTCTGCATACCAATTAAAACTTGGCGCATCCGGACTACCGGGAATTTCACCACTGACCGTAAGTGTCACCTGTCCGGGACCGCAAATGGTATCATCTGTAGTATCCAATATGATTGGGGTGTTGTTCAATATCAGGGTAACTTCTAAGGTTGGACCGGCACAGTTACTGGCTGCATCAAAGAAGAAGCCGTAATATGTCCCAGGAGATGGGTCAGCCACTTCAGCAGGGGTCAGATGACCGGAAAGAACTAAGGGATCAGGATTAATACTCCAGGTAAGTACGGAGCCCGTGGGTGGCGAACTGTTAGTATAATCATCCAGACTAACCGTGATAATATCGCAGAACAAAGTAGGAGTGCTGGTGTCCAATTCAGGAGCACTACTAGGGCATTCATCGTTATCTACATTAGTGACCGGAACATCAGCTACATTAGCCCCTGTGAGTGCGTTGTAATCGGTATCTGATGAGGTCACATTTCCGGTAATAATATTGTAATTCTGATTGCCATCTACAATGCCGTCATCAACACCGGTAACGGTAACTACAACCCCTGTATCCCAGCTGGCAACTGGTATAGAAACGCTGCTGCCTACTGTTCCTTCTGAAGTATCATCGCTGGACAGTGCAATAGTAACCGCTGCGGATGGTTCTGATGACAGGGTTACCGTAAAAGTAGCTGTATCTCCATCTTCTGTAGTGTTCCCGCTTATCGCGGATACATTTACCGCGATAGCATCATCGTCAATATTGGTCACCGAAACATTGGCCACGTTACCTCCGTTTAAGGCATTATACGCGGCATCACCAGATGTAACATTACCAGTAATTATATTATAATTAATATTTCCATCTACCAGAGTATCATCCTGTCCTGTAACTGTGACAACAACACCAGTGTCCCATTGTGCAGCTGGTATTGTAGCGCTTGCCGGCACAGTTCCTTCGGAAGTATCATCACTGCTAAGTGCTACTGTAACGCTGGCTGAGGGTTGTGAATTCAGCGTTATCGTAAAAGTTGCAGTACCACCATTTTCAGTGGTATTACCGCTAATGGCAGAAACATTTACACCAATCGTATCATTATCTGTATTGGTAACGCTTACATTGGGTACATCCCCACCGCCAAGATCATCATAATCGTCGTCAGAGGAGGTTACATTACCGGTGATAATAGTGTAGTTAATATCCCCATCTACTATAGCATCGTCCTGTCCTGTAACCGTAACTACAACTCCGGTATCCCACTGGGCTGCCGGAATAGTTGCACTGGAGGGTACAGTTCCTTCAGAAGTATCATTACTGCTTAAATTGATAGTAACACTGCCACTGGGTTGCGAGTCCAGGGTGATTGTAAAGGTAGCCGTTCCTCCATTTTCCGTAGTATTCCCACTTATAGCTGAAACGTTTACACCCACAGCGTCATCGTCTGTATTTGTTACCTGAACATTCGGTACTGCACCACCTCCAAAGGCGTCATAAATAGGGTCTGCAGACTGTACATTTCCTGTGATTATAGTATAATTGATATCTCCGTCTACTATAGCATCGTCCTGGCCTGTAACTGTTACCACTACACCTGTATTCCACTGAGATGGCTGTATGGTAGCATTGGCTGGCACAGTTCCTTCAGAAGTATCATTACTGCTTAATGGAATAATTACATCTGCAGTAGGTTCTGACTCCAGTGTGATCGTAAATGTAGCTGTACCACCGGCTTCTGTTGTATTGCCACTTATTGTCGTGGCATCTAAGCCTGCCGTATCATTATCCGTTATGTCAACCTGGTCACTGGAGGGTGAGCCTATTCCGTAGCCAGCTCCGATGGCGAGGGTAAGTTCAACATCTTCTGTATTCTCATCAATATTGTCGTCTACTGCCGTAATAGTTATATCTGCCGTTTGCTGACCATTAGGAATGGATACCGTGGTCCCGATAGTTGAGTAGTCAGCTGTGTTGGTTGCACTTCCCCCAATGGTAAAGTTAACCACCTGGCCAACCCCAAGGCCATTCTGCGCGCCGAGGTCTACTGTAAATGTACCAGAAGTACTCCCCGCTTCAGTAGCAGTGTCATCTGTAGCAGATATTGTTGCCGTAAAGCTGTCATCGTTGATTATTGTATAAGTGTGGGTAGTCTGTGTGCCGAATTGGGCTTCCCCGCCAACTGCAGTGATCTGAAAATTCACAGTCTCGTTGTTTTCTACGATACCTTCATTGTTAACACTAAAAGTTGGAAGGTTGAAGATAAAATTCGTGTAATTACCTACAGGTATGTTGATGAATTGTGGGTCGGTATAACTATAATCCACATTACCTCCGGTAGCGCTGCCACCACCTACGTCCGAAATGGTCACTGAGGCGGCAACCAACACTGAACCATTAAGCACAATCTGTGGCACGTTTCCACCAATAGCCTCGCTATCGGAATTGCCAGCAGTAACAAAGTCCACCGTCACCTGCGCAGAAGCCATTTGAAAGAAGCAGGTATAAAGGGCAACCAGGATAATTCGCTTCATAAAACGGGAAGAAAAAGAATTCTTCCGTCTTTTTTTATTCAATCTCATAGACTATCCTTTAATTCAGGAAATAGTCATAAATGGTTAAGCATTGGGGCATTAAAATCGGGACCCAATATTAATAAAATTTCAGTCATCACCACAATTATGGCGCCTAAATATTTGTTTTTCGGATGAAATACAGACTTATGCGGTAAATGCCTGTTAATTAGGCTCTGCCGACGAAGTTTCCACACCAGAGGCAATCTTCCTTACCAAGCCCTGAAGTACCTTGCCAGGACCCACTTCTATGAACTCCGTGGCACCGTCTGCTACCATTTGCTGAACGCTCTGGGTCCATTTGACCGGAGCGGTCAACTGAGCGATGAGATTCATTTTGATCTGCTCAGCTTCTGTTTCTGAAACGGTACTTACATTCTGATAAACCGGGCATATAGGGGTTTCGAATTTAGTACTGTTGATTGCTGCAGCCAACTCCTCTCTTGCAGGTTCCATGACAGGTGAATGGAATGCCCCTCCTACAGGTAAGACAAGTGCTCTGCGTGCACCAGCCTCCTTCAGACTTTCACAAGCTGAGTTAACAGCTTCCACTTCCCCGGAGATGACTAACTGTCCGGGACAATTATAATTTGCCGGAACGACGACCCCATCGGTATCACTACAGATGTTCTTTACAACCGCATCATCCAGTCCCAAAACGGCTGCCATGGTACTCGGCTTTAATTCACAGGCCTTTTGCATAGCCATAGCTCTTCGGGAAACAAGTTTCAAACCATCTTCAAAATTCAAGGCGCCGGCAGCAACCAACGCAGAAAATTCTCCTAGTGAATGCCCTGCAACCATCTCAGGTTTAAAGTTGTCCCCAAGCATTTTTGCCAGGATAACAGAATGAAGAAAAATTGCAGGTTGAGTCACTCTGGTCTGCTTAAGATCCTCAGCTGTTCCTGAAAACATAATATCTGTGATGGAAAACCCCAATACTTCGTTCGCCCTTTCAAAAAGTGACTTTGCCTCCGGATATGAATCGTAAAGATCCTGACCCATACCTACAAATTGTGCCCCCTGTCCGGGGAAAATATATGCTTTCATCCTTGCTGTTTTTGGCTGGGGCAAAAATAGGTAAATAATGGGAAAAAGGATGAAGTTTAGGGTTTAGGGTTTTGGGTTTTGGGTTTTGGGTTTAGGGTTTTGAGTTTAGGGTTTAGGGTTTGGGGTTTGGGGTTTTATGAAGACCGGAGACCGAAGCATTATTTCAAGAGACTTCTGTCTTCCGACTTCCGACTTCCGACTTCTGACTTTCATTATCCATTATCCATTTTCAATTATCAATTACTCTTTGAACCATCCCGAATACTTCACATAATTCTCTGCAATTCGGTCAATCTCACCTTTACTTAAATCAACGCTAATGTCTTTGATCTTTTTGGCAGGCATTCCAGCAAATACACTGCCCTCCGGCACATGCGTTCCTTTGATTATCACTGCTCCTGCGGCAATGATACTATTGCTCTCTATTACACAATCATCCATTATAATACTTCCCATACCAACAAGTACCCGGTCCTTTATTGTACACCCATGTACAATAGCTCCATGGCCTATGGACACATTGTTACCTATGTTTGTGGGTGACTTTTGGTAAGTGCAGTGGATAATAGCTCCATCCTGGACATTCACCTTATCGCCCATTTTTATATAATGCACATCACCCCGAATTACAGCATTGAACCAAATACTACAATGGTCTCCCATGGTTACCTCTCCTACAATAGTGGCATTTTCGGCTATGTAGCAGTCCTTGCCTATTACCGGTGATTTTCCTCTTACTGATTTTATCATACTGCTGGTCCTTCAAAGATTTTTAAATTATTCAAAATACGAGAGAAGCTGTCGTTTTTTTGCGGCAGAAACCATCAATTCCTTACCATTAGACAGTACTACGCTGCCTCCTTTTCCTCTGCGATATCGGACAATTTTGTTCACATTCACCAAAAAGGATTTGTGAATGCGGGCAAAATGATAATCCGATAGCTCTTTCTCAAAATGCTTTAGTGTTTTACTCACCAGGATCTTTTTATTTTCCAGGAAGATCTCGGTGTAATTATCATCGGCCTTGCAATATAAAATCTCAGACACATTGAGTACCTGGAAACCATCCTGTTGTGGGATGGTGATTTTAGACTCAGTCTGTGACATTCCCGACTTTAATACTTGCTTTTCAAGCTTTGCTTCTTTTTCCCTGATTTCCTTTACATATGCCACCGCCTTTACAAGCTCGTCAATATCAATAGGTTTCATAAGGTAATAGGCCGCATGTGAGTTCAAAGCATCAATGGCATACTGATCATATGCCGTTACGAATACGATCTCGAAATTGCGTTCGGGGATCTTATCCAGAAGGTCGAAGGCATTCCCAAAAGGCATTTCCACATCGAGAAAGAGCAGATCGGGCTGGCATGATTCAATAAGTTGTAAAGCCTCACTAACGTTTGAGGCTTCGCCAAGCACCTCCACATCTTTGCAGTACTTCTGAAGGTAATTCCTGAGAATCTCCCTGCTCTGTATCTCGTCTTCAACCAATACGCTTTTAATCTTCATCTTCTTCTATGCAGTATTAACGAAACCCTTGTTCCCGTACCATTGGCATTCAGGTCTTCAATATCAACTTCAATCTTATACCGGTACATGCTGTTAAGTATATCGATTCGCTTATCGATATTCCCCATGCCTCTGGACTTATGCTCTTTTTGATGCGCTGTTTTCAATTCAGCGGAACGTTTCCGTCCTATCCCATTATCTTCTATTACAATTCGAATTCTTTCTGATCCCTCTTCCTCAATACTGAGATTCAGATAGCCTTTTTCTTCTTTGTATCGAAGTCCGTGCCAAACAGCATTCTCAACATAAGGCTGCAGCAGCATGGGTGGTATCTGAAAACTGTTAATCGCATCTCCAACATTGTTGCTGATGTGATATTCAAACTTTTCCGGAAATCTGGAATGTTCCAGTTTTAAATAAATCTCAATTAATTCCAACTCCTGTTTTAAAGGAATATAGTCCTTATCACTGTTTTCCAGTACAGACCGCATCAATGCAGAGAATTCACTCAGATACTTATTGGCACTACGTTCGTCACTCTTTGCGATATAGCTGTTAACTGAATTCAGGGCGTTAAAAATGAAATGGGGATTCATTTGTGTCCTTAGTGATTTCAAAGCGAGAAGATTATTGGCCAGTTTTTGCTGCCTGTTGCTTCTATAGAAAAAGAATGCTGTTAAACCACCCATGACGCTCAGGAGTATCAGCGTGTAGATCACCCATTTTTGCCTGCGATTGGTCTCCTCTGCCAAACGCTGTTGAGTCAATGCCAATTCATATCTGCTTTGGGAAAGTTGACGGTCCTGTTCAAGACTATTGATCCTGTTCTGATACCTGGCAATTTCACGGTTAAAACTGGTAGCCTGGGCTATTTCAGCTTCTTTTCGAACATAAAGCGTATCTACCACTGCCACATACTGCTGATAAGTCTCCAGTGCTTTGTCAAAATCACCCCTGTCTTTATATACTTCAGATAACTTTCTTGTTGCATCTTTTTGAACTTCAAGATCATCTTCAACTTCTGCTTCTTTGATACTTTCTACAAGGAATTGTATGGCCTCATCATCCTTATCCTGTGCCAGATATGCATTCGCAATCTTATAATTTATCTGCTGTGTAGTTATTGAATCCTGCTTTATCTGCGTTCCCGGCGAGACCTCATCGGAACTGGCAATGCTCTTTAATTCGGAAAGACTCTTTTTCCGCAGTAATATCTCATCATCATATCGATTTTCCCGGTTATAGAAATCGGCAACCTTCTCTTTTTCACGTACAGCCCGACGCGGTGCCTGACTTGCAGATTGTTCCAGAGAATAGCCATAATAGGCTTCGGCCTCCTGTACACGATCAACGCTGGCATAAACATCGGCAATCTTGGAATTCAGATCCGGGATCTTTGGGGAAACCCTGTTCTTTCGCGCGATCTTAAGTCCTTCCTCATAATAGTCAACTGCAGTATTAGTCTCCTCAAGCCCGGCATAGACATCTCCGAGATTTTCATATAATTCAATACGTTGATATGGCACCAAGCCCTTTACATCCAGAATGGGAAGAAGTACATCTTTTGCTTCTTCATAAGACGCCAGATTGATCAGGTTTTTTGAAAGTAACAAGGCTGTCCGGGAGGTTTTATGTATTGCCTGGGCGTCGTAATAACTGTCAATAGCAAGATCGTACTGCCGGTGGTACTCGTAGATCTCACCTAGTGCACTCAAAGCCCGGGCTCGTTCCACCTCCATGCCCTGATCCGGAAGTCCTGACAAGGCCTGAGCAATGAAGTCCAGGCTTTGTTCTATATCCGAGCTTTTAACGATCAAAGCCGAATCAATCATCACCTGGAATGAGGCATCATCTATGGATTCAGCCCGCTTCGAAACAACAGAAGGTTCCTGGGCCTGAACAGACAGTGCAAAGACGATTAATATAAAGGGTAAATAATTCCGCATAACGGCCAAAATTCAAGGTAAACTTAGTTGATTTTAACGGCAATAAAAAATGACAAATTGGTCAGGATTGCCCTGATTTCAGGCAAAAAGAGGGCTTTAAAAAGCGAGTGGCACCATTCCCTAATCGAAACTACCACTTCCCTCATTTCAACTTTTTTTTCCTCCCATACCAACCTAATTTCAACTTCATAAATATTTAAAATCACACAAAATGAAACGAATCAACACCCTAATATTAACAGGATTAAGCCTATTCATTCTAGGCGCTTCAAATGCTGCTACAGATGCAAAATTGCATGCCGATCCGATTACAACTACTACACGGGAATCCACCTTAGATCATAAGGTACAAATAGCACTTCTGCTGGATACCAGCAACAGTATGGACGGACTCATCAACCAGGCAAAAGCTCAGCTCTGGGACATCGTTAATGAATTTACCTATGCGAGGTGCCATAACAAATCGAGGCCCAGACTCGAAATAGCACTCTATCAATACGGCAATAACGACCTGGCATCTAGGGAGGGTTATATCCAGCAAGTGTTGGGGTTTAGCAGTGACCTGGATGAGATCTCGGAAAAACTTTTTTCGCTCACTACGAATGGAGGCGAAGAATACTGTGGACAGGTTATTCACACTTCATTAAAACAGTTGGACTGGAGTAAGAACAGGGATCACCTTAAACTAATATTCATTGCAGGTAATGAACCTTTTACCCAGGGAAAACTTAACTATAAAGACGCGGCATTACAGGCCAAAGAAAATGATGTTGTAATCAACACTATATTCTGCGGTGACTATCATCAGGGAATTCAGACCGAATGGAAAAAAGGGGCTCTGCTTAGCGGTGGCGAATATATGGCCATAGATCACAACCAGAGGATTGTACATATTGATACCCCTTATGACGAGCTAATCATCAAACTCAACAACAGACTGAACAAAACATATATCTCCTATGGTGCAGCAGGAGCGTCTAAAGTGGCACAGCAATCTGCCCAGGATGCCAATGCAATGGCCATGGAAGAGGCAGTTGCAGTAAAAAGAGCAGTGAGCAAAAGCTCGGGATATTACAGCAACTCCTCATGGGACCTTGTTGACGCTGCTGATCAGGAAGACTTTGATGTTGAAAACATTGAACGCAAACACCTGCCTTCCAATCTGCAGAATAAATCGGATCGCGAATTAGAAGCTTATATCTCAGAGAAAAAGCTTGAACGGAAAAAAATTCAGGAAGAGATCAAATCCCTTAACGTTAAAAGAGAAAAGTATATAAGTGAGCAAAGAGAACAGGAAAAAGGTGAATTGGAGGGAGCCATGATCAAGGCCATTAAGAGTCAGGCCTCTAAAAAGAATTATAGTTGGGATAAATAGATTGTTGGAAAGGCCTGTCGGGTAAGACCGGCAGGTCTGAATGTTTTAATAATTCGCAGCCGGACAGAAACAATCGTACCGGTTTTCCCTTTCCGGACCGAAATCGTATCCGAGCGTAATTTGATGAAAACCTCCATTATCCAGTCTGATGTCTCCGGATTGATAAGAATAGTTATAGGAGAACATGAATCGCTTGTAGTTGACACCAACTATTGGAGTAAAAAGCTGTAGTCGTTGCTCGCCAAAACTACCATCTGTCTGGAATTGGGCACCGTCGAAACTACGGCGATAGGATAATCCGGCCCACAAAGTTCCAAAGTTCATATCCTTATAGACCTTTGCGTTAAAATCTACCGTTTCTTCTTCAGTAAATTCGGTTAATTGAAACAAAATTGAAGGCTCTACCCTCCATTCACTTCTACCAAAAATATATCCTACCTGTAATAAGTATCTTCTAAGATTGTCAAATTCAATGGCCGTATAAAGGTCACGACCACTACCTAAAAGGTTCAGCACTGTAAAATGCGTATAGAATTCCATATAGCTATATGAGGCACCAAAATCTACATTGAAATAGCCAACGCTATTTTTACCTCCTGTTATGATCGGATCGGGTATCACGGATCTGAATTCGGTCTCATCCAGACTGCTCTGAATAAAGCCTGCACTTAATCCAAATGATAGCTGATTTAATATTCTGAAATCTGCACCAAATGGTAAGTGGTGAGCATAAGTAACTTTCAGACCTGTTTGTGAATGATAACCGTTGGCATCGTTAAAAATGATAGCTCCCAGTCCACTTCGGCTATCCTTGATGCGATAATGAGCACTGATTGTCTGCAAATTAGGTGCTTCGTCTACACTGAACCACTGTTGTCTAGCAGTGAGGCGGATCTTACCACCCTGACCGATACCGGCCATGGAAGGATGGACCAGATAGTAGTTATCAGCCAGATAATCAAAATAAACAGGTAAGCCTTCCTGTGCAACACCCGTTAAGCTAAAACTGAGGAAGGAAAAAAGTATGAGCAGCTGTTTTTTCATCTAGTTAGATTGGGGGTGTTCGTTACTGTTTCGATCAAATATAAAGTATAACGGCCGAAAGCGCACATTATTATGTAGGGATTAGTAGCTAAAATGGTTGTATTTTTGTCAAAATTGACTACTATGAAAGAGTACCATATTACCGTTGTACCTACCAACAACCCCGCAATACTGAAATTTGAGACCAATCACTTCCTTGTTGAAGGTTCCGGACATGAATTTGGCAATATTGACGAGGCCTCTGTTTCGCCCCTTGCTCAACAGTTGTTCTACCTTCCTTTTATCAAGACAGTGTTTATTTCCGGAAACTTTATAGCCCTGGAACGCTATGATATAGT
>JAAUXY010036389.1_pt1 | contig 18746 bp, 18 predicted proteins | sample 7278121 | NCBI WGS metagenome assembly JAAUXY01 (sample SAMN14350117, study PRJNA611818) | marine sediment metagenome | isolation source: surface marine sediment (1.8m) | place: French Polynesia: Moorea | collected 2018-08 | reverse complement strand
CGTCACCGAAAAGAACCAGACGTCTGCTGCCGCTGACGGTGGCGACGCGCGGCGCGCACTCGCCCTGGGTGGGAAGCCCGTCTGTGATGAGGAAAACGATATCGTGAATAGGCGACAGCTCGCGAATTTTCAGAACCAGCTTGACCAGGCTCGAGCCGCCGTCGGGCACCATTGTCCGCAGCGTGTCCACACCCTGATTGAGCTGCTGACCATCGTGCATCGGTACCCAGTCGTCGCCGGCATCAGGCACGAGAGACGTGGTTTCCTCGGCGAAGGCATAAAGCTGGAATTCCGCATCCAGCGGCAGCTGCGCGGCAAGCCATTCCACGGTGCGCACGGCACGCTGCCACTTGGGTGCCGCTCGCTTACGCGCTTCGTCCATGTTGCGTCGGCGCAGCACGTTCACGATGGTGTCATCGAGCATGCTGGCTGACGTGTCGATGGCAATGATGATGTTGCGCCCGCCAACCTTGAGCCCCGTCAGGTATTGACGGTCACCCTGGCCTTCGAAGGTGCGCACCTGCGCACCCTCATTGGCGGCCTTCAGCGCCTCCAGGCGGGCCACCTCCTGTTCCCGGGATTCGATGTCGGCCGTCAGCTCTTTCAAGCTTTCCGCCTGGGCGACAGAAACGTCCTCGAGTTCCTCGAGGCGCGAGACCTGCTGCTCGACGGTCGATGTCGTGGCCGCAAGCTGGGCATCCGAGTCGTCGACCCGCGCGCTCACGTCATCGAGCGTTTCAATCAGCTCGAACAGATCTTTTTCTCCCTGCTGCACCTGGTAGTCGAGCATGCGGATCTCGGACAGAAGCTCGTTGTTGTTGACCTGCTGATCCTGCTGCGTGTCGTGATTGATAATGAGAAAGATCAGCACAACCGCGCCGAAGCCGCAGGACATCACGTCCAGGAAGGACAAGCTGAAAACGCTGAGGCGGCGACGGCGGGGCATGCGACTATTCCAGCCTGATCGCTGTGAAATCGGCGTCGTGACAGGTCACGTGATCACCCGGCCCCAGCACCTGTCCGGCGGTGGGCGTCTGCCCGTTGATCTGCACTTCCGCGCTCAGGCAGGCGCCAGTGGACGGTTCGAAGAGGCCGGCAAATCGGGGATCACCAATGGACACCGCAACGTGATTAGCAAGCAGGTGTGTTGCCCCGGGCGTTGCCGCAGTCGGTGCTGGCGTGGCCGTGCCGCCGTTGTGCCGGACCGCCGCGTTCGAGACTCTGCGCACGCTGCCTGGATCCAGCGTCTCACGCAGACGCGCGAAGTTCGCGACCACGTCGACTTCGTCCAGCGCAATCAGCGAGATGCCACTCTGCGCGAGCGCCTGCGTGAAGCCCGGTACGGCCTGCACTCGCGGTGACACCGCCAGAGCGTGAACCTGGCTCAGATCCGCAGCAGCAAGGCGCTGAGCAAGCTTTTCCTGCAGCGCCCGGGCGCTGACTTCCATTTCCCGCACGGCTTCACCCTGTGTCACGCGAATGCGTTCATCAGCAAGCTCTTTGCGTCCCAGCCAGCCGTAAACCTGGTCAAACAGCTGCTGCTCGACCGCGCCGGCGTGGAGAGGATCAAATCGGGTTTTGTGCACAAACTCGTCGGCAATGACGTTCATCCAGCCTTCAACGAGATTGCCAACGCCCAGGCCGTCGATGCTGGAGGAGCGCACAACGCGCCTGCTCTGACCATCGTCGGCAATTTCGGTGAGGCACAGTCGGTACATCTCGATATCAAGCACGTGCGAGGCGCCGTTGGCAGGCAGATGGAGCGTGTGGGCGAGGGCAGTTTCGACAAAGCCGTGCACGCTAAGCCCCGCTTCCTGACAGATACCAAGCAGCAGACCAAGCTGGTCGTTGGTGAGATAACCGGGTATTGCCAGGCAGAGACCCTCATCCGCAGGCAGCTCGAGCTCGAGCAAGTGCTGATAGACCAGGTCAGCATGATTTTTTGCACGCCCCAGGTCACCGGCGATGGGATCGGCGGACAGGCTGTGCAGGTAGCGGTTGTTGAACTGTTGCGGGTGGGAGCGCGAGCAGGCGAGCGCATCGCGTCCGAAAACCAGACCACCCTTCGCCGCGGAAGCCGCGGCTGGCTCCTGCTCCAGCGCAACGCCATTGTCGTCTCGTCGGACGAGCTGCCAGTCGTTGAGTTCGAGCGTCGTCATGAATCAGGCCTGCCGGACCTGCAGATGCCGCAGCAGACGCTGGTCGGCATAAGAATGGGTATCCAGCACCAGCCGTTCCTGTATGAGCTGCAGCTGGTGCATCAGGAACATCAGCACAATGCTGATGACGAGTGCAATGAAGGTCGAGTTGAAGGCTACGCCCAGGCTGGTCGTCACTCCGGCTATGTCACCTTCGACGGCACGATACGCCTGGCCGAGCGCCTCACCAATACCGCGAACCGTACCAATGAAGCCTATCGAGGGTATTGCCCACGCAATATAGCGCACCATGGACAGCTCACTGTCGAGGCGATCGGATTCGGCGTCGCAGACCGATTTCACGGCCTCCGAAACGTCCTGCACGTTGCGGGTCGAGGAGAAACGGTGCAGCGCGGCAAGGAGCGTGCGTGGCAGCAGCGATTCCCGCGCTTCGTCGGGCAGGCTCTGGATGGGCCGGGCGAACTCCCGCGTATCCTCGGGCAGTATGCTCATACCGTCGCTGATCTGGATGAAATCTTCGTTCAGAAGGCTGCGCTCGGACAGCGCCGCGCGCGCTTTGAATCCCATGATCGCAATGGCCCAGAACATGAGAATGAAGCAGGACTCCTGCTCGTAGTCACGGAGCACCACGTAAAGGGAGCGGTCCTGGACGAACGGTTCACCCTGAGCGGCAAGCTCTGCCTGTTGTTGCAGGATGGCATCGGCGTTCGGACGGATCAGGGTCACGTACACCAGATGGACGATGATGATGCTGATGATCAGCGCGCCGATCTGATAAACGAGTTCGAAGGGTAATTGTCGTTTCATGGTTCTACTAGTCGGGCGCGGTCAAATATCGACAGGGAATGAGACCGCAAAATCCTCGGAAATTTCCTCGCTGGGGATGAATATCTCTTTGTCTTTACTTTTGTTCCGGGACTGCTCCTTTTTGGCGTCAGCCGCCTTCTTGGCGTCCTGTGTCTGCTTTTCCCGGGGCTCTTTGGCATTCTCTTCCTCGCCGGATTCGGCTTCGGCGGCGTAGACAGCCGTGCCCGGCAACAGCAGGCAGGCTGCAAGCAGGAAAGTGTGGATTCTGGTCATTCTGCATACCTCGCAAGTCTGAACCCGACATCCTGACGGGCGTCGATGCCGTAGTCGCGGAACGAAAACCTGAGCTCAGTGATCGTGCCGTGCATCCAGCTCGATCCACGAATGACGTGGTATTCCCCGCGTGCGGGACCGGTGGGGTTCGTCACCGTCTCCTTGCCGGGGATTTCGTAATAGTCGTGCATCCACTCAGCCACGTTGCCGCCCAGATCATACAGGCCACGCGCGTTGGCCTTGAATGTGCCGATTGGTGCCGCCGCGGTCTGATTGTCGTTGTATCCGAATATGATACGCCCTACCAGACTCGATGCGGCGCGGTCCGCGTAGTTGCCATGCCGGTCCGGCGGCGGCATGTTGCTGCCCCAGGGGAAGCGTAGCTGATCCTCGCCCGCCTGATTGCCAACGGTACGCGCCGCCCATGCCCATTCAGCCTCCGTCGGCAGGCGATAACCGGTGGCGTTGAGGTTCTGGCCGATGACCTTGCCGAACTCCATCTCGTAAAACGGCGGCAGACCGTCTCTGTCCGAAAGCCAGTTGCAGTAAGCCGCGGCGTCGTGCCAGCTGAGATTCGCAGCCGGGAATTCATCTTCGTTGAGCGTCACTTCCTCGTAGCTGCCGGAATCGTGACCCGCGGCAAACTCGCGGAACTCGGCGTTGGTCACCTCGTGGGTGCCGATATAGAAGAGGCGATCCATGTTCGCCTCCCGCAGCGTCTCATTCGCGCGCCTGCCTGGCTCACGGCGCGACGCACCCATCGTAAACGCAAAGGGCTCGAACAACTTGAGCGTCTGACCCGCGGCGGTTTCGACGTTCGGTCTCAGCGCCGCCAGGCGTGCTTCGGCAAGCGTCAGAAGCCGTACTTTGACCTCCTGGGTCAGCCCGGCTTTGGGCGTAATGCGCTGGCTGTAACCGGCGTAGCCGTCAAGGCTGATCTGCAGCTCGTGTTCCGCAACCGGCAGGGTCAGGATTTGATTTGCCGGGCCCATGTTGCGCCCGTCGATTGTGAGGAGCGCCACCTCCGGCTCGACCCGGACCACAACCTCGCCAGTCTGACGAACCAGATCAACGTGCAGGTCCGCCGTTTCCCCGCGCGAGAGCGTGCGGCTGCGCGCGGCCGTTCGATACCCATTGCTGATGATCTGGATGGCGTGGTTGACGCCGGATTTCAGGTCTACCGTCAATGGCGTGCGCCCGCTGAACTGGCCGTTGATGGTCACCCCGGCGCCGCGCGGTCTGCTCGTCAGCGTCAGCTTCGCGTCCGCCTGCACCAGCGTGACGGGATCCAGAGACATGGGTACACCCGCCTGGGCGAAGATGCGCTGACGGTGCGCGCGGTAACCCTCCGCCTGCACCCTGATTTCACGTTCGCCGGCCAGCGCCTCGACCATACCCGGGGTAGCGCCGAGCGGCTCATCGTCGACGTATATGGTGGCACCCGGCGGATCGCTCGTGACTTCCACGTTGGCCCAGTTCGGCGCCAGAGTCACGCTCAGCTCCTGCGTTTTGCGCTTGCCTTCGATGTCGACGATCTGCGCCTCCGGCAGAAAACGCGGATGCTCGACCAGAATCTCATGCTGGCCCGCAGCCAGCTCCAGCTCGCGACCATCTGCGGGCACGCCGTCTACGCTGACAACCGCGTCTTGCGGTGACAGCGTCAACGTCAGAAAGCCGGGCAGGGGGGTAAACGTGAAATCGATGCTCTGATTCCGCGCCGAGCTGACTTCAATGTCCTGAATCAGCGGCTCGTGCAACTCAGCGCTGGCCTGCACCTGATAGGTGCCCTGACGCAGGAGATACACGCCCCCGAGCTCGAAGGACAGGCCGCCGCTGACGGTTACCGCGCTGGGTACCTCCGAGAAATTGAACTGTACGCTGCGTGATGTGAACAGAAACCAGAAAATGAAGAGCGCCAGCAGCACCAGGGCGCCGACGACCCACTGCCAGCGCGCGATGCGCGGTCCCGTCTGCACGTCGCTCGGGACGAACTTGACCGCCTCTATGGTGTCCTGACTGCGTTCCTGCATGGATTACTGCCTGGCCAGCGCCTCTGCGCATCTGACGTCAATGGGCTGAATGCCGGGCAGCACCTCGACCTTACGTACGACGTCGCGGCATCCGTCCTGACTGCCGCGGATGGTGTACTCGCCCGGACGCAGCGTGAGCGTTTTACGCTCGAACGCGCCAAGCTTGCCGACGTTCGACATGATGATGTCGGTGGCGTTGTCGGAAACCAGCGTCACTTCCACAGGGTCGCGGTAGAGCCCGAGCAGCTCGCCTACCTGTGCGGCGGAAGCCTGCAGCTTCGGTCCGGCAAATTCGAGCGCGTTCGCTTCCGCGAGAATGGCTTCCGCGTCGAGATAGAGCTTCTGCGACGAGAGCTTGCCAGGCGCATCGATAATGCGGTTGAGCAGGCGCTGGACGCGCTGATGCGCCAGAGCGGCGCTGCGGCCATTGCTGGCGAACTGAATGTTGGCATCGAGCTCGAGGGCTGCGGCATACGCGTCAGCCGCCTCCTGCCAGGCCTCCGCGGCCATGGCGGCTTGGCCCTTCCGCTCGTACTGGCGGATGATGGCCAGATCGTTCTGCTCTGCCACCTGCTGCAGGCCGCCGGCGGCGACGTCGTTGTCGGGATCCAGCCTGAGCGCGGCGTTGAACGCATTACGCGCTGCTTCGAAGCGCTTTTCGTTCAGCGCGCTGAACCCACGGCTGATGTAGTCATTCAAGCTGTCACCGGCCCGCTGGCGGGCCACGCCGGCGCGCAGCTCGGCAAGACCTGTCGTCTGCGGATCGAGCACTGCCACCTCATCGTAAAGCGCCACGGCCTCGTCGAACCGGCCGCCAAGCTCGTGATTTTTTGCCGTGCGCAGTTTGCCGATGATGTCGGGTAGAACGCTCGCGCGCGCAAGCGCCGTGACCGCATCGGCGCCCTCGGGTTTGATGACGAGGGCCGCTTCGAGCTCGCGTAGCGCCGCGTCAGGATCAAAATCGGCAATGGCAGCCAGGCCGTTCTCCACGCGCTCGCTATACAGGCGCTCGCCCTCGGCGATCAGAGACTGCATTCTTTCCGCGGCCTCGTTATAGCTGTCGAGCGCGGCTTCGAAGTCTTCCCGCAGAAATCGCTCATCGCCGGTCTGGGCAAGCGCCATCGCCTCGGCGAGACCAGCCGCACCCCAGGAGGCAACCTGCATGTTGTCCTCGAGCTCAATCTGCCGCTCCACGAACTGTGCCAGCGCATCCTGCGCTTTTTCCCGGGTCAGCTGATGCTGGGCGCGGGCAAACGGTGCAAGCTCGTCATTCTGGGGGGCCGCCGGCGAGGATTCAGGCTTCGCGACGGTGTCGCTGCGCTCCGGTGCTACAGGAACCGGCGCTTCAGGCTGCCACCAGACCGCCAGCGCAACAACGAGCACCACTGCCATGGCAACGGCGGCGCTGCGCCAGTCGAGCAGGGACTGCTTCCTGGTTTTCGACTTGCCGGACGCCAGGTGAGAGAGTGGGGCGGTCTGCGGCTGGATGATGTTTTCATCGCGGTCACTCATTGGACCCGCTGTCGTCTGGATTCGGCAGGCCCAGATCTTCGAAATAGGCGCGCTTGAGCACACGGCGCAGCTCAGCGTACTGCTGATCGACCGTACCCTGCAGGCGCACCGTCTGGTTCTCGAGTTCTATGGTGGTTGGCACCAGCTCTGCTTCTGCGGCGCTGCCCACCTCGCGCAGCCGATCTGCCTGCTGCTCCGCCTCGTGGCGTTTGTGTACCGCGCTGGTGATGAGCGAAGCGCCTGCAATGACGCCAACCACGCCGCTGGCGTCGACGTAGGCGTCGCTGCTCTCGTAGATGCTCGCCACGCCACCAATGATGGCAATGGTGCCGCCGATGGCGCGGGATCGGGATTGGGCGCGCAACTCATTGTAGGCAATCGCCTGCTCGTAGCTCGCGCGACGCCAGTCCTGGTAGGCCGGGTACATCTGACTGTGAAAGTTACTGTAGTACTGATCCAGCGTGTCGATGAAGAGATATTCACGCTCGCGCACCTTGCGCACCCTCGCAAGCATCGGGTCGTCCTCAGACGGCAGGCGCGCAATTTCGTATTCGCCTGGCGCGGTTTCACGGACGTGCTCTGCAAACGCTTCCCGGGAAAAGTCCCTGGCGAACTTCATCTCTGCGGTCGTGCGGATACGCTGGATGTCTGCAGGGCTTAGCGCTTGCCGATATGCCAGCAAATCGTCTGCAAGGTTCTTGTAGATGGCCTGAAACGCATCGATCGATTGAGGCATCGTGTCTTCGTAAGCGTACTTGCTCGCGAGCGCTTCGTACTCGCGGCTGAACCACTCGGTTCCGGTAGCGTCGAATACCGTGACTTCGAGACCCATACTCTCGCCGTTGGAGTGCAGGATACGTCCGCTGACGACCACGTCGACGGCGTGGGTTGGGCGCGGGATCACCCGCACGGCACCCCAGTTCCCGGTCGACTGCAGCAGATTCTTGGCGAAGTAGGGGACGTACTGCGACTCCGCCCGCCGCACTTCAGGCATCACAATCTGCTCGATGCGCTCGTCGTAGTCGTCGGGCACGTTGGGATCGAAGATGCTGATGCCAACGTCGAGCAGCTCGTTTTCCTCGAGATACCGGTCAGCCTGCTTGGGTGGCGTCATGTCGACGATGCGCGTCGTCTGCGATACGCATCCGCCGGTGAGCAGTGCCAGGGGCACGATCAGCCAGGCCAGCGACCGGGCAGCGGTCATCCGCGCTTGTATTTGCGGTACTCTTCCCAAAGTTTTTCCTTCAGTTCCGGGTCTTCTTCCTGCATGGCAGCTTCACGCAGCTGCCGGGCAATGATGTCGTCGTCTTTGGCGTCAGGGATATCGTCGGGTACCCCTTCGGCGCCGCGTCGCGGTGGCGGTGGGGCAGGTGGAATGGCCCGCCGCGGTGGCAGCGCGCCACCCGGCTGGGAATCCTGCCCGCCGCCGGAGCCGTCCTCCGCCGCGCCGCCTTCTTCGGCGGGAATGAGGATCTCGCCGCTGCCCGGCTGCGAGGCAGCGACAATCTCCTGTTCGGCGAGGATCTCACCGTCAAAATCTTCCAGCGCGCCTTCGAGCTCGGCGTCCGCGCCGCCGCTGGCTTCCTCGCCGTCGCCGAGGCCGCCTGCAGCGCCACCGTTACCGTCACCTTCGCTGCCGCCGTCACCGTCCGCGCTGCCGGGCAGTTCGTTGCTGGTTTCCCAGCCATTACCGTCGGCTTCGCCGCCTTCTACGTCCTCCCACGTCGGATCTGCATCGCCGCCGTTGCCGTCTCCGTCACCGTCGCCATCACCGTCTTCCGAGCCGGCGCCGCCGCCTGCGCCGCCGGGTAGACCGCCACCTCCGCCCGGGGGCGGTTCATAGCTGCTCGGCTCACCGCCGCCGCCACCGCCCGAGCTGCCGCCGGGCATCCCGCCGCTCTGCCCGCCACTTTGACCACCACTTTGCCCGCCGCTCTGGCCACCGCTCTGGCCACCGCTCTGGCCGCCGGGATTACCCGGCGGAGTGGGTGCCGGGGTGCCACTGGGCAATCCGCTGGGCGTGGGCATCGGCAGCGACGTCTGTCCCGGTATGGGCGTAATGGGCGCGCAGGCTGACATCAGCGCAACCGCGCCGGCTAAGGTCAGAACTTTTACGGGTTTTCTCATGAGTCTATTCATGCTGCTTTTCATCATGTCATGCGGATGGGCATGCATGCCTCCAGTTGCTGGCTCGGCCACTCGCGTATAACGGGGCACTCCCAGTCTAGCCGGGTTATTCTGAACGCAACCTGTACTACCGCGGTCACTGCATCAGCCTCCGGACGGCTCCGGAACCGCCTCGCCACTGCTTGCGGTGTTTTCGCCACTTTCCGGCAGCTTGGGCGCGGCGGGGAAGTAGTCGAACTCGTGCGTGTAGGTCTGATTTTCGGCAATCACCGCCACACCTTCCATGAGCCGCGGTCGATAAACCGCCTGGCGCATGCTGCGACGGACGCGGAAATCCATGAGCTTGGGCGGCTCGGCTTCGAGGGTTTTGAGCTTGCGAATCCGCCCGGTTGGACCGACGTCGAACTCGAGCGTTACCAGGCCGCGCGTGCGGGTTTCACGACGGCTGACCGGTGGTGGCTTGGGATCATGGGGTTGCGGCAGGTAAATGAGTCGTGGCTCGGAGAAATAGCCGACCGCGTCCTCGCCGATGGTCTGCATTTCCTGGAAGACGTGGCTGTACAGCGTGTTGGCGGCGTTGCTGCGGCCGAACATCTGGTGCCAGTCGGCGAGCTTCAGAATCGCCTGCAGCGTATCGGCCTTGTCCTCCGGCGTTGTCGTCCGCTTGATTTCGATGATTTTCTGCAGCGCGCGCTCGCCCGCCGGGAAATTGTTGAAGGTCAGATGCTGGTTATCGAGATCAGTGGTCGTAAGGCCCGGGCGGGGACCTTCCAGCCGGTTTTCCTCGGGATTGGCAACGTAAAAAGGTGGGAAGCGCTCGAGCTGATGTGACGTGGCGATGCCATTCAACGTTTCGACCGCCGCCGGGCCGTTCGCGGTGCCGTTGCGCTCATGCACGCGCATTGCCCGGTTGTAGAGTGCGCGGGCAGCCAGATAATTGTAGGTCTGCAGATAAAAACCGGCGAGGCGATGCAGCGGCGGCAACAAGGCCGGGTCGTAGGGATCGTAAGACTTGCTGACGACTTCGTATGCGTATTCCTCGCGCTGCCCGGCGCTCGCCAGGTCACCGATCTTTTTGAAGGCATCGGCTTCGCGATAGACGACCGCAAGCTGACGCGGATCGAAGAGACCGTAGCTCACCCGGGCAATGTGTCGTGCCCGGTCGTAGTGGTCGAGGGCGGCATCGTATTCCTGCTGCACCATATGCGCATCGCCAATGAGGGTCAGCGGGATCACCAGGTCCTCGTGGTAGCGATGGAAGGCGGCCTCGACCTGACTGACGATGGTTTCGAGCTGGTTCTGCGCTTCCGTGCTTTCGCCCCGGTAGATCTGCTGCTGCAGGAAGCCATATTGCGCATCGGCGCTCGTGTCCACCAGGCCGGTGAGATCGTCAGCCGCGCGCTCATCCCCGACGGCGGCCGGCGTCACCACCATTACCGTCCATGCCAGGATCACCGTGACCTTTATACGCAAGATTTCTGCTCCACAATCCACTACCGTTGAGATTGCCTTCTTGGACCGCAAAATACCCTTCCAGTTCGAGTCTGGTGAGCCGCCATGGTGCTGTCAAGTCAGCGTCAGACGCCTCCACATCAGCCTGTATCTGGCTTAACATGCGCCGCTTAGTCGGACTCGAGTCACTGCTACGTGGAAAGCGATTCACAACTCGACACGCAGGGTTTGCTGTGCCCGGAACCGCTGATGCTGCTGCGTAACCACGTGCGCGAGATGCGCGCCGGAGACGTCGTGCACATCCTCGCCACGGACCCGTCAACGGAGCGTGATTTCAATCAGTTCTGCCATTTCATGGGGCATGAGTTGCTCGCCAAGGAGCTCGATGGCCCCGTCTTCGAATTCTGGATCCGCAAGCGCGCGTGATGTATCACTACTTTGCCTACGGCTCCAACATGAATCCGCTGCGGATCCGCGAACGCGGTCTGGAGATCGTATCCGAACGAGGCGCGCGTCTTCCGCACTTTCGCCTTACGTTCAACAAAATGTCCCGCGACCACTCGGGATACGGGCACGCCAACATCGAATTCCTGCGCGGCGCTCATACCGAAGGTGTCCTTTATGAGCTTAGCGCACCTGGCGAAATACTGAAGATGGACCCCTACGAACGCGCGCCATGGAACTATGGTCGCGACATCGTCGAAGTGCACACCGTGCACGGGGTAGAGTGGGCGTGGACCTACTTTGCCAATCCGGCAGTGCATGTCACCGATCTTGCCCCTTCTGCTGACTACCTGGCGCACCTCCTGGCGGGAGAAGCGCATCTCAGCGACGACTATCTCGAGGAGCTGCGCGGCTGGCTGACGGTGAGCAGCGCTGACTGATGCTGAGTGATCGGGCCATTGCCGACTGCTTCAACGCCACGTTCCTGGCGAGCGAGCGCACCCGCATGATCGGCGGCGCCGCCGAGCCCCTTTATCTGCCGGTGCGCAGCGGCAGCCCGGCTGAGCTCCACTATCGTGAAGACTACGCCGCGAGCGCGCTGCACGAAGCGGCTCACTGGTGCATTGCAGGATCCGAACGCAGGTCACTCACGGATTTCGGCTACAGCTACCTGCCGCCGCCGCGCACGAAGCCTCAGCAGGACGCTTTTTTTGCGTTTGAGCTCAAAACCCAGACGCTGGAGGCGCTCTTTGCAGATGCGGCGGGTCTCGATTTCCGGGCGAGCGCGGACAATCTGGATGCCGACGTGCAGAGCTTTGCGCGTGCCATCGTCGAGGCCCGACCGACGGTGGCGCGCTGGCTGGTGGCGTCCCGCGACGATCGCGCCCGCCGTTTCACCCGCGCCCTCGAGCAGGCCGCGCAGGCCGGTTAGCGATGGAGCGCGTGGATTGTGTGGTTGTTGGCGCCGGCGTGGTGGGCCTGGCAGTGGCCGCACGCCTGGCCCGAGCAGGTCTCGAGGTGGTTGTCGCGGAAAAGCACGACTGCATCGGTAGCGAAACCAGCTCGCGCAACTCCGAGGTCATCCACGCCGGGATCTACTACCCCGCGGACAGCGCCAAGGCGCGGCTGTGTGTTGCGGGCAAGCACAAGCTCTACGAGTACTGTGCAGCACGCGAAATCCCACACGCGCGCTGCGGCAAGATCATCGTGGCCGCCCACGAGGCGCAGCTCGATACGGTCAAAGCTTATATCGACAAAGGTCGTGACAACGGTGTCGACGATCTGCGCTGGCTGCCCGCGCAAGCCGTGCACGAGCTCGAGCCCGAGGTCAGAAGCGTCGGCGCGGTGCTCTCACCATCCACGGGCATCGTCGACTCTCATGCCTTCATGTTGTCGCTGCAGGGTGACCTCGAGCGCGCCGGCGGCATGCTGGCCCTGAACAGCGAAATCCTGCAGATCGAAGCCGGCCCGGTGGTCCATACCGCCGACTTTTCCCTGACCGCTGACTGGGTCGTCAACTGCGCCGGCCTGACCGCGCCGGATCTGGCCACGGATACGCCGGGCACGCCCGGGGCTTTTTACGCCAAAGGACACTACTACGCTTACAGCGGCCGTCAGCCGTTCTCGCGCCTCGTTTATCCGGTGGCAGAGGCGGGCGGGCTCGGCGTCCACGTCACCATGGATCTCGCCGGGCAGGTCAAATTCGGCCCGGACGTGCGCTGGATCGACAGCATCGACTACAGCTTCGACGAAAGCCACTTCGATGATTTCGTGACCGCAATTCGCAGCTACTATCCGGCAATCGATCCGGCCAGATTGCATCCCAGCTACACCGGCATCCGGCCTAAGATTGCGCCGGCCGGCGCGCCGTTCAGCGACTTCGTCATCAGCGGGCCCGATGCCCACGGTGTGGCAGGGCGGGTCAATCTATTCGGCATCGAATCCCCGGGACTGACCGCTTCTCTGGCAATCGCCGACGAGGTGGCGCTCAGCATGAGCCTGTGACGCTGAAAGCCGGACTGATCGTCAATCCCTGGGCCGGTATCGGCGGGACGGTTGCCCTGCGCGGCAGCGATGGCCTCGACGTGCGCAACGAAGCCCTGCGCCGGGGTGCTGAACCGCGTGCGGAATCACGCTGCGCGGACTTTCTGAACGTTCTGGGCGAGCGCGCCCACGCAATGATGTGGTTCGCGGTGCCGGGCGCAATGGGCGGCGCGGCGCTCAGTCGTGCGGGGGTCCAATTCCACGCCGTCGCGCAGGAGATGAAGCCTGTCACCGGTGCGGATACCGGCGCCGCGGTGCTCGCGCTGGAAACCGCCGGCGTTGACCTCATCGTATTCGTTGGTGGGGATGGAACCGCACGGGACGTTCTGGCTGCGCAACCGCAGACGCCGGTTCTGGGCGTTCCGGCCGGCGTCAAAATGCATAGCGGCGTGTTTGCCGTGTCGCCGCGCACCGCGGCGCTGATCGTATTACGGCTGCTGGACGGTGACCTCGTGGCGAGCGTGGAGCGCGAGGTCCGCGATTTCGTCGATCCACAGCCGGACGGCGACGAGATGCAGGTGCGGGGGTTCGGCTACCTTGTCGTGCCGGAAGTTGGCGGCTACCTGCAGCAGACCAAGATAGGCGGGCGCGAGAGTGAGCCGCTTGCGCTCGAAGAAATCTGCGCGGGCGCGGCCGGCCTCGTCGACGAGGCAAGAGACCTGATCATCGGCCCTGGCAGCACCTGCGCCGCGATCAAGACCGCGCTCGGGCTGCCTGTGACGCTGCGTGGCTTCGACGCGCGACGCGGGCGCAACGGGACGCTGCTCGAAGACGCCAGGGCGGAAGATCTGCACACCCTGGACCGGCCGTTTGTCATCGTCAGTTTTACCCGCGGGCAGGGATTCCTGTTCGGCCGCGGCAATCAGCAGCTTGATGCCACAGTGCTGAGCCGTCTGGACTGGCCGCGGGATGTGCTCGTCGTCGGCACCCGCACCAAGCTTGCCACGCTCAACGGCCAGCCGCTGCTGGTGGATACCGGTAACGAGGCGCTCAACGCTCGCCTGTCCGGCTTGGTACAGATTCTGACCGGTTATGAGGACATGCTGCTCTACCGCGTTGCGGCGGAAGGCAACTGACGATGCAGATTGTCATCGACGAGTGTCTATCGCGGCTGGAAGGATCCCGCCAGAATGAGGCAAGGCGGCTCTTCCACGGCCGCGGGCACACCTTCCCCGGCTATGAGCACCTGACCGTCACCTGGCTGCCGCCGTACCTGCACATCGCCGCGTACGCGCCCGTCGAAGCGGCAGAAGTCGATCGACTTGTTGCCGCCGTCAGCTCCGCCGTAACGGAGCTCGGTGGCGTCGCGTTACAGCATCGCGAGGGCCGCCACACCCGCACGCGCGTCGTCAGCGGATCGGTGCCCGAGGAACACGTTGTCACCGAGCACAACCTCAAATATCTGGTGGCGCCGCTGCGCAATCAGAACATCGGCCTTTTCCTCGACATGGGACACCTGCGCAGGCGCCTGGCTGCTCGAGCTGCGGGCGTCAAGATGTTGAATCTGTTCGCCTATACCTGTGCGTTCTCGGTCACGGCAGTGGAGCATGGCGCGGTGCACGTCGTGAACAACGACATGAATCGCAACATGCTGGAAATCGGCAGGCGCAATCATGAGCTCAACGGCCACGACCTGCGAAAGGTGCAGATGGTCCCGCACGATCTTTTCCGTTCCTGGAAACGGCTGGGCGGAAAAGCGCCTTACGACGTGATCATCATCGACCCGCCAACCAATCAGCGCGGCAGTTTCAACGCGGAAAAACAGTATCCGCTCATCCTCAAGCGCCTCGCGACGCTGGCAGCTCCCGGCGCAACCATTTACGCGTGCCTGAATTCACCTTTCCTCAGCGCCGACTTTCTCGTCAATCAGATGAGCCGCTGGAGCCCGCGCTGTCGCCACGTGGAGACGCTGCCGCCCCACGAAGATTTCCCGGAACGCGATCCGGAGCGTGGTCTCAAGGTGCTGGAGTTTCGTTTCAGCTAGCTGGCCATGCGTTCGAGCAGTGGCGCAAACGCGTTCTGCACGGCAATGGACGATTTGGATTTGAGCGCCGCTTCGAGCTGGTAGATGAGGGTGCTGTGCTCAGCCCGCACGCTGGGCGGCAGGTTCGGATCCTGCTCGTTCGTTGCGGGTTTCAACAGCGCCGCAAAGCAGCGGCCCGAGAGCACCGCCTGGTCGATGGCGTCGTGGCGAATGGTGTCTTTGTAGCGTATGTAGCCTTCTTCGCCGAGCCAGAGGAGCGTTGCAAAGCAGGCCTGATAGCGGTTGCTGTGCACGCCGAACTCGTCAGGCTCGTCGGGACCACAGATATCCTCGGCAAAGATCGTGACCGGTCTCGGAAATACGCTGAAAAGGCTCACCAGCGTATGTGCCGCATCGGCGTAGAAATCGTCGATGTGGATGCCGGACATTACTGACGGTAAGTCGAAAGAAAGTGCTCAATCCGGCTGATCGACTCCGTCAGCTCTTCCTCGCGTGGCAGGAAGACGATGCGGAAATGATCGGGCTCCGGCCAGTTGAATCCCGTGCCCTGGACGACCAGCACCTTTTCCTGTTTCAGGAGATCCAGCACAAATTGCTCGTCGTCGCGGATGTTGAACTTTTTGACGTCAATCCGCGGAAAGAGATAGAGCGCTCCGCGCGGTTTGACGCAGCTGATGCCGTCGATGTCATTCAGCATCTGCCAGGCGAGATTACGCTGCTCGTAGAGCCGCCCGCCGGCGCTCGTCAGCTCGTTGATGCTCTGATAGCCGCCGAGCGCAGTCTGTATGGCGTGCTGGGTGGGCACGTTGGAGCACAGGCGCATGGAAGCGAGGATGTCGAGCCCCTCTATGTAGTCAGTGGCCCGCTGCTTAGCGCCGCTCACGATCAGCCAGCCGGTGCGGAAACCGGCAACCCGATACGATTTCGACAAGCCGCTCAACGTAAGAATGAGGATGTCGTCCGCCAGCGAACCTACGGGAATGTATTCGGCATCGTCATAAAGGATCTTGTCGTAGATCTCATCAGCCATGACCACCAGATCGAATTCCCTGGCAATTTCCACCAGCGCTTCGAGCATGGCCTTTTCGTAAACCGCTCCGGTGGGATTGTTCGGGTTGATGATGACCATGGCCTTCGTGGCCGGCGTGATCTTGGCGCGGATGTCTTCGAGGTCCGGCTGCCAGTCGCTGCCTTCGTCGCAGCGGTAGTGGACGGGCTTACCGCCGCACAGATTCACGGCGGCGCTCCACAACGGAAAATCCGGTGCCGGGATCAGCACTTCGTCGCCATCGTTGATGAGGCCCTGCATGGCCATGACGACAAGCTCCGATACGCCGTTGCCGATGTAGATGTCGTCGATGTCGACGTCCCGTATGCCAATCTGCTGGCAGTACTGCATTACCGCCTTGCGGGCGGAATAGATACCCTTGGAATCGCTGTACCCCTGGGAGGCTGGGATGTTGTGGATGACGTCGCGCAGGATTTCCTCCGGAGCCTCAAAACCCCAGGGCGCCGGATTGCCGATGTTCAGCTTGAAGACCTTGTGGCCTTCCTCTTCGAGACGGTGCGCCTCTTTCAGCACCGGACCGCGAATGTCATAGCAGACGTCGTCGAGCTTCGCCGACTTGCGAATCATCCGCTGTGGTCGCGGCGAGATGGGGCTGACGATCTCCGATTTCATCTCTGTTCCCTGCCTGTATTCCTGCGTATTGGCTACCCGGTCTGTCCATCCTGTCGGACAATGCACGGCCGACCGGGGCGCGCATTCTATGTCAGTGGCGGGTGCGGTTCCAATTGGCCGGCACCACGCTCTATCATAGCATTCCTTATCCAAGCGTAGTTTAGGAGCAGTACATGGCTAAAGTGGTCAAATCCGACGACGAATGGCGTGCCGAGCTGTCAGCGGAGGAGTTTGAGATCACGAGAAAGGCGGGTACCGAACGCGCCTTCACGGGTATCTACTGGGACACAAAGACCCCGGGTATCTACCGCTGCAAGTGCTGCAATACGGCGCTATTCGACTCGACGACAAAATACGATTCCGGCAGCGGCTGGCCGAGCTTTTACCAACCCATCAGTCCGGAGCTGGTAAAGAATCACGAGGATACGAGCCTCGGCATGCGGCGCATCGAGGTGACCTGTGCGAACTGCGACGCGCACCTGGGACACGTGTTTCCCGACGGCCCGCAGCCGACCGGGTTACGCTACTGCATGAACTCGGCATCGCTGAGTCTGGAAGCGACAGACGACAGCTGATCGCGCTCGGTCGACACACTAGACAATCAGAATCAATTGAGGGGAGGGATCTGACTTGAATCCTGCAGAGATGGCTGCTGCGCAGCCTGACAAACCGGCATACATCATGGCCGAGACCGGCCAGGTGATTACCTACGCGGAAATGGAGGCTGCGGCCAATCAGACGGCACATCTGTTTCGAAGTCTGGGGCTCGAGCGCGGCGATCACGTTGCGATCCTGCTCGAAAACCATCCTCGATTTCTGCAGATATGCTGGGCTGCGCAGCGCGCGGGACTCTACTACACGGCCATCAGCTGGCGGCTGCAGCAGGACGAAGTCTCTTACATCGTGAACAACTGCGAGGCGAAGGTGTTCATTACCTCCGCCGCGCGTCAGACGGTCGTCGAGCCGCTGATCGACACCGCTCCCGGCCTCGAGGCCCGCTACATGCTCGACGGCGTCATCGCCGGTTTCGAGTCCTTCGAGGACGCCATCGCGGAGCAGCCTGCAACGCCGATTGACGATCAAAGCGAAGGGCAGGCGATGCTGTATTCGTCGGGCACGACGGGTTACCCGAAAGGCGTGAAAAAGCCGCTACCGGAGGGTGCGTACGGGGAGCAGGAAGCGCTCAACGTGATGACCATCCTCTATGGAGCCAACGCAGACTCCATTTATCTGTCTCCAGCGCCGCTGTATCACGCCGCGCCGCTGGCTTTCACCATGTCCTGCCTGCGCAATGGCATCACCGTTGTCGTCATGGAGCACTTTGAGGCGGAAGCTGCGCTGCAGACCATCGAAAAGTACCACATCACCCATAGCCAGTGGGTGCCTACGATGTTCGTTCGCATGTTGAAGCTGCCGGAAGCGGATCGTCTGCGTTACGACGTCTCTTCCCTGCAGTGCGCCATTCACGCGGCAGCACCCTGTCCAGTCCCGGTGAAAGAGCAGATGATCGAGTGGTGGGGCGAGGTGATCTACGAGTATTACGCCGGCACCGAGGGCAACGGCTTCGTGCAGCTGAACTCCGCCGAGTGGCTCGAGCACAGAGGCTCGGTAGGCCGCCCGCTCAACTGCGAACTCCACATCTGCGACGATAACGGGGAAGAAGTGCCCGTTGGCGAGTCCGGCACCATCTATTTTGGTGGCGGCGGTGAGTTCGAATACTACAAGGACGATGAGAAAACCGCCGGCTCGAGACACCCGCAGGGCTGGTCGACCCTGGGTGACGTCGGCTATCTCGACGAAGATGGTTACCTGTATCTCACCGACAGGAAACACTTCATGATCATCTCCGGAGGCGTGAACATCTACCCGCAGGAAGCCGAGAACGTGCTCATCACCCATGACAAAGTGCTGGACGTTGCGGTGTTCGGCGTTCCGAACGACGAGTTCGGCGAAGAGGTGAAAGGCGTCGTTCAGCTGAAGCACCCCGAAGAGGCGAGCGCCATGCTGGAGGTAGAGCTCATCGACTACTGCAGGGAGCATCTTTCTCACATCAAGTGCCCGCGCAGCATCGATTTTCGCGACGAGCTGCCGCGCCATCCAACCGGCAAGCTCTACAAACGTCTCTTGAAAGACGAATACTGGGCAGCCGCGGGTCGCTGAGATGAACGGCTGCCACAGCGTCCGCTGCACGATGATGGCGTTGTGGTTTCTGGCGCTTGGGCTCTCACTGACGG
>JAAUXY010054279.1_pt1 | contig 18748 bp, 20 predicted proteins | sample 7278121 | NCBI WGS metagenome assembly JAAUXY01 (sample SAMN14350117, study PRJNA611818) | marine sediment metagenome | isolation source: surface marine sediment (1.8m) | place: French Polynesia: Moorea | collected 2018-08 | reverse complement strand
CGCGACCCGCGAGCAGAAAATGCAGCTGGGCGTCATATCCCTCTGCTCAGATCGCGGCAACTCGGCGAGTGCCGGCCTCGATGTTCGAAACGGCGCGCGCACGCGGCACGGCCCAGGCGGGCATTGCGCGCGCGACCGCAGCACCGCGACGACCGAGGGCCCAGGCACTCGCTTCAGCTCATCAGCTTCTTTTTGTCTGCCCCAAAGGCAGATGGGCGCGCTGGCGTGGCAAGTCGTGTAGGGTCTAAGCATGATCCTCGACTTCATGGGTGAAATCATCAAGGGGATGCGCGAATACGCTGGCCTGAGCGTGGACGAGCTCGCCACAGCGATCGGCGTCGCCTCCCGAACCCTCCAGCGCCTCGAGGCCAACGACAGAAAGACTGCTGTCAAGCGCGAGATGCTGGATGACATCGTTGCCGCCACCCAGGTCACAAAGCCTGTGTTCGCGGAGATCCTAGCGACCGCCGCGAGCCATGGACTCGGAGTTCGACTCGCCGTGAAACCAGAGGGCAGCGTGGTGTCGGCGTGCGGGATTCCGAAGGTCTTCAGCCTGTACGCGGATTACGGGTATACCCTCCCCGAGCCGGAACGGGAGAGCGTCGAGAGACTGCTCGCAACGCTTCGAAGCCATACCGCGCAGGCGGAAAACACGGCGCTTGAGATCGCTACCGACATCACGAGGCGAATAGAAGACGCTCGAAAAAGAGGCGCCTTAGAATTCGACGAGTGACCTGCCGGTGAAACCCCTGCCCGGCACGTGCCCCCTGATCGCGACTGGCCGGGGGACCGCCAACGCAATCGCCTCTTCTGACGATTCAACGCCTCCGGGGGTCATTTCACTGCCCTGAGTACTGGCAAGCGTGACCAGTGTTGATAAAGGGAGAAAATACTTTAAACATGTGGATCACGTGACGCGTGCGACAGATTATGGCCAATCAGTGGGCAATGGATGGCGTTAACGGGGCGTTAGAGCCGCAACATGATCGAAAATTTGGCCATTATCTGGCGTAGGCGACAGATTTGCGATGGGAATTTTTCAAATTATTCAGTTAGAATTCTCCCATGATTGACGCAATGGTACACACTCCCTGGCCCGAGACGGCTTTCTGAACACCGAATCTGGCGCCGCCCGCGAGCCTCGTGCTCGCCGCGCCTACTGATCAATCCGGCACGCCTGCCGGCAACCGCCAGCCCCTGCCCGGCCCGCCCTGAAGCCGCGGGGATACGGCGGCGAGACATCGCCCACTAAGTGGTCGGTTCCAAGGAAGGACCGCGCGCCTCTCGCGCGCTGAGGCACAGCCATATCCGCCCGATGCTACCCATCAAGAGACGCGAGAAACTAATCATGAATACCGAGATCTTCGAGCCACAGACTCTTTGGGCCGAGCCCCGGATCCAGCCGGCCCCCACTGGAGCGCCGAGGCCTGTCGACGCCTCGAACACCCGCTCCTCCCGCGGCGAAGGCCGCATCCACCCCCACGCCGGGCACCCAGAGCTCGCAGGAGACCGCGCCGTTCCAGGCGCCGGCATCGCCTCGCTCTGCCCCGGCCAACTTCGCGAGCCGCGCCCGACCGGGCGAAGCCTCGCCAGGAGAAGATTCCATGATTCCGAAACCCCTCGAACTGAAAGCGGAGAGAGTCCAGGACCTGCAACTGCCGGTAGATCCCGAGCGCCTCCGGAACCCGGAGGGCGAGCTCGGCAACTGGCAGGTCGACACGACCCCCAACGCCATCTTCCGCCACTTCCCGCAGCCGAGCTTCTCGGCCTCGGCCCTCTTCTTGATGAAGGTCGGCGGGAAAGCCGCGAAGCATGGTCGCCAGCCGTTCGCTTACGTCGACGCGACCGGCGTCACCATCCGGCTCGGTAGCGCACCTCTGAGCGGCATCACCGAGGCCGACCTCGAGCTGGCCGTCGAGCTCGGCAAAGTCGCTTAGTAGTCCTCCGCCGGCCGGAGTCGCCCTTCACCGGGGCGGCTCCGGCCCCCTCACCAAACCCCAGCATGCCGCGAGGGCGTCCGATCAACTCTGACGTCCTCGCGGCCAAAAGGAGGAACCCATGCCAAGAATCAAAGTGACCCGGCTGCGAAAGTTCTGCGGCCTGCTCGCCGGCCACTCGTGGCAACAGGCCGAGCGGGTGGCGCTGGCGGCGAGGAATCTGATCGGTCGCTGGCTGCCCCCTGACGCCGGCGAGGTGACGCTGCTCGACTTTCAGCTCTACCTGGCCGAGCTTCTAGACAGCAATCGCGGCAGCCTGACCTCTGCCGACAACTACCACCTCCACGAGCTGGCGGTCGATCGCACCCTCCGCGAGGAGCGTGCCGCCGCGACCGCCGAGGTGCGGGAGAAGGTGCTTCAGCTACGCGACAGCCTTGACGGCCTGTACGGGCCGGGTGGCTCGGCCAAGATCTTCGAGGAGATCGGCCCCACGCCGGCCGATCCGGAGGCCCTGGTTCAGTACACCGGCCACGCCCTCGACAACCTCAGGAACGAGGACTTCCCGATGCCCACGCCGCTGCAGAAGGGCTTCACCCTCGACCGCCAGGCCGCCGTGCGCGACGTCGAGGCGCCCCATGAGCGCTTGGCCGAGGTATTGCGCCGGCTCGAGAGCACCCAGAGCAACTCGAAGTTCAGTCAGGGTCGCAAGGACGACAGCGTCAGCAAGACCGAGACTTTCGCCTTCAAAGTCGCACGCTTCTACGAGGCGCTCTACTCGCTGGTCGGCCTTGACGGATTGGCGAGCCGCGTCCGGAAGTCGACCCACACGACCCGCTCCGGTGGCGATCCCGGCTTGCCGGAGGATGCCGATGACGCGGGCGAAACGGGCGCAACGCCGGAGGTCGATGCCGAACCGCCGGCCGTGAGCGTGGACGCCAGCTGATCCCACAAACCTTGGCCGGCGCCGCAAGGCGCCGGCCCTTTCAACCGAGGAAAGGAACCCTGATGGTCGAACCGAGCCCACGTGAGCTCTTTGATTTCTTCTTGCCGGACCCCAAGCTACCGGGCAAGTTCCCCCTCTATACCGAGACCCTCCGCAAGAACAACGCCTATACCTCTTGGTGCCACAATCTGCCGCAAGCGGATCGCCACTGCCTGCGCTTTCGCAATACCCGCCGGGTGAGCTTCAGTGGCGCCCTCCACAGCGAGGAGATGGCCCTCAAGATCGCCCGCGAGCGCCGCAGAGGCGCACGATCTAGCAGGATTCGGGGCTGCGCGGCGTCTGCGACCGCCATGCAGGCGCTCTGGGCGGTGATTCCCTACGGCCCTGCGCCAAACGGCGGCGGTATTCTGCTGCCACCCCGGCGAGCGGACGCACTCGGCGTGCTTGAAGCGGTGGCCCACCGGGCGTCGATTATCATGTCGACTCGGGGTGAACCACAGCTCGATGCGCGGCCGACCGCAGGCAGCAAAAACGGCGTCATCTATGCCATTTGGCTGATGCGCAAGCCCTGGCTCTTCGACCTGCAACACTCGGGCGGCGCCGAGCGGGAGGCGGCCAGTGCCCTGCTGGGGAGGGTCCAGGGAGCGGTCGTCCGACTCGCCGCCGAGCGCGGCTGGTCGCTTGGCGCCGCGGGCGGGGGCGCCGCCGGCGACCTGGGGGCCTCGTTCCCCCTCCCCGGCTTTGCGACCGGGGCCAGTGCCCAGGGACCCCGGGCCGTGGTGGAGGTGTTTCCCGCTCTGCCGGGTGACGCACGCTACCGCTGGCGCGATTTCGAATCCCTGCCCAAGCCACCGCCCCCCGATCCCCAGCCCTGGCGCGCCGTGCTGACGCCGGCCGCGAGCACCGCCAGGGAGCGCAAGATTTTCGACTTCGCGCCGATCGCCGACGGCTGCTCCTGGATCCGCGAATGCCGCGCCCGGAGGGCCAGCCTAAGCGAGAAGCAGTTGAAGAACGCCGCCGGGCTGCTGACCTGGTGCAAAGCCCCGGCCGCCGACGGCCGCGAGCTGGTCCACGAGTTGTTTCGCGGCCACACCGGCTACGACGAGGCCGCTGTCGACCGCATGCTGGCCGGCGAGTTGCGCGCCCTCGCCGACCCGACCACGTGCATAAAGGCGGGGCAGCAGCCCGGCGTGGTCGAACAACACTGCTCGAGGTGCCCACACTTCGGGCTTGTGAAATCGCCGGCCGAGCTCGCCCTGCCGCCCGGCCAGCGTTCCAGCAGGCCACGGCAGGCTTTATCCGCCGCCACCGCCGGCAGCGGGGCGGTCGCGCCGACCGCGGCCCAGACGCCGGCAAGAACCCGAATCGTCATCACCAGCGACCGGCACAGCGTCAACGACCAGGCCCTGGCCGTACTGGCCGCGAAGCTGGAGCTCTTCGAGCTGAACGGCACGCTGGTCGAGGTGGTGCGATACCCCGGCGCTGCTGCCGCTGCTCGCCGCGTCAGCGAACCGCGCCTGGCGGAGCTTCTCAGCCGCCACTGCGAGTTCGTCGTCGTGCCGGGCCCGGGCGCCGAGCCCCGCCCGGTGCCGCCGCCACGCTGGACGACGCGCGCGATTCTCGCTCGCGGGCACTGGCCGGAGTTGCAACGCCTCAGTGACCGAACCGCCAACCCATCTAAACCAAAACCCAAGGAGGACCCTCCCATGACGATCATTGACGACCTGTTCGACACCCACAGCCCGTCCCGCGCCGACCTGCAAGAGCTCGACCGCATCGGTCGACATCGGTGCGCCTTCGAAAAGATCATCCCTGCCGGCGCGCACCAGGCCAGCGTCCGTAACCGCCTGCTCAGCTTTCTCGACGACATGGAAGAGATGGTCTGCGAGCAGGGACACGACGCGCCTGCCTTGGCCGAAGCCTGGCAGAGGGTCGACGAGCTCGAAGCACTTTTCTGGGAATCCGGCGAGGCCGACGCCAACTCAGACAGCCCCCGGGAAGGGTCCAGGCCGACCCTCGTCACGGCGCCGACGAGTCTGCCGAGTGAAGCCGTTACCACAGCCCGGCGGCACACCGGGGCGTCGCACAAGCCGGCGAGGACGTCCGAGCCGGCGCACCACAGGAAGGCCGCTTGACACCTCGACGCACCAGACCATGCCGCTGAAACGCTGTTCTAACCGCATCCAAGGAGACACGATGTCGAGTACCAGCCCTGTTGCCAACGGACCTGCCGCCACCGACCCCAGCGTCGCTGATTTGCGACGCCTGATCGACGACTACACCCCCACCAGCCCAACCGGCGATGCTCTCCAGGAGACGATGACGGGCCTTGCCGACTTGCTTGAAGAACTGGCGGAGGAAGGCGATGAAGGCCTGGAAGCCAACGTCATTCGGAGTGCCTCAAGGCTTTCCCGGGCCTGATCGCCGCCGGCCCAGCTCCTGAGGATCTGGCGAGCTGGGTGCTCGGTGGACACCTGATCGACGGCGAGGCCGCCGACACGCTCTACACGCTCGGCACCATTCAAAGCATGCTGAAAGTCTTCGAGCCTGCAAGCCTCACCGCGGCCCTGTGGCGCACCATGCTCCTTGCCATCTATCAGTTGGCGGCCGCCTTCGTGTTCTTCGCGGACAATCGCGGCATCGAGCAGTGCCGGGAACTACTCGACACGGCTGAAAAGCTGGCCGGTAGCCTGGCAGGGCGGGCATGAGCGCCACCATGGGTTTCGAGCGCATACCTCGCACCGACCCACAACCGCCCCGCGAGCCACGGCCGCTTGTCCCCGAAAACGTGCGCCGGCGCCAATTGCGGCAGGCCCGCCGATCCATCCTCGCTTTTTCCGCGGTCAACCCACAGCAGGCGCGACTCCAGGGTGTCGCCCTCGCGATGATCGCCTACATGCGGCGCTACTGGTGCCAGCCCGACAGGTCGTACGACTTCGAGCGATGGTTTCGAATCGTCGCCTACTACGACCGCGCCCTGCGCTGGAAGGAGCTGGCCGGCACCCAACAGCAGGCGTGCATCGCTCTCAGGCGAATCCTCGACCAGGACCAGGTCCGACCATGCGAGCTGTGAACCCGAGTCGCGGGGCGCCGGGGCGTTCGGGGAAGGGGGGCTCCATGAGGCGCAAGAGCGTGCGCACTGTGCTCGCGTCGATCGTTAGCCCGGAGGGGCGGCCGGCCTTTAAAGGTCGGTGTTGGACCCCTTAATGGCCTTTGCAAGCTCGTCGGTAGTCACGTGTCCCTTTTGTTGCAGGAGGCCAACGAGGCCGCGCATCTCGGCGGTGAGGCGGCGGACATCTATCTCTGGTGCCGCCGGCACCGCCCGCATCGGCTGCCGGCCGCGACGGGCGCTCGACGGTGCCAGCCGCCACGCCGGGTGGAGGTTGGCGAAGAACTCCTCGGGTGTAACACCGATCACGTCGAGTATCAGCAGGATCTGCGTGTAGCGGAGTTCTTTCTGCTTGGTGAGTATTTGGCTGATGTAGCTTCTGCCCCAGCCGAGCGATTGCTGAACCTCCAGTTGGGTGAAGCCCTTCTTGCGGATGAGGTTGCGGAGCAGTGTGAGACAACGATCGAGGTCGCGTTCGGCTGTATGCATGGGAGTAATAATAGCGAAATCAAGTGACGCCGCCAAGTCCCTGAAGAGCTGAACGCGACGAAAGACATACTCAAGCCTCCTATTCTTCCGCTTTGGCTATGGCGGCCTCCAGACCCGCTGAGGTGATCAACCCCTTCCGTGTCAGGACCATGACGATGCCGTCATACAGGATGCGAATACGATCCAGACCGCCTTGAACCTCGTCAGAGTTCGGAAAGGGTGACGGTACCGCCGCACCGGGGGGTGTGGCGCGACGGTGGCCGCCGAACTGCCCCAACTGGAACACCTCGGCCCAGAAGTCAGCGGGCTCGGCGTCGATGACCTTGAGGATCATAAGGACTTGATCCAAACGGATCGCTTTTTGTTGGGTCAGCAACTGGCTGATATAGCTGCGCCCCCAGCCCAACTTGTTCTGTACTTCCAGCTGGGTGAAGCCCTGCTCGCGGATGCGGATGCGCAGCAGCGTCAGGATGCGGTCAATATCTCTTTCGATGGCTCGGATTGACATGATTCGTTTCTTCCCGTGTCCACCGCAGCGGCGGTCATCTCCAGGCGCCACCGTTCCAGGGCGCCGAGGCGCTGTTCCATCGTTCTGAGGCGTTTGGAGAGTCGACCAGGACCCTTGATCTGATCAAAGACGATTTGGAGATCGTGCAGGTCGCGATCCAACGCGCCCAGGTACAGCATCAGGAGCCGAAGACTCGGCATCTTGCGGCCGGTTTCCCAGTGCGAGATGGTGCGGTGATCCGGATCGCCGCGCCGGCCTGCTTCGGTCTGCGTGATTTCCAGGCTCTCCCGAAGCAGGCGTAGCGCCTGGGCGATCGGGAGATCGGCGCTTTCGGCGCTCACTGGTTTCAATGTGGCTACTCCCTTATACGGAGGCTTGTCTGTGCATCCGCTGTCTCCTCTGGGTAGACATCATGCTGGTCAGGCTCAAGCGGCTCCTGGTCCAGGTCGTCTGGATCTTGGACCAGCACCACTACGGCCAGCACCCTGGCCGCATCAGCGAGCACACTGGCGGCCAGGTCCCCCGTCCAGCTTTGCCGGGCTTCCTCCAGCCAGGCGGCGTCCCTGACGGCCTCGTCGGAATGGAATCCAGGTAGCAGGGCCGGATTCTCGGAGGATTGGCCCAGCACGGTGCCTTCCCAATGCTGCTCGAGGGTGCATATCTCGATCAGGATCGCTGCCCAGACGGCGAGCAAAGGGTCGCCATACGTCTCGTATCCGCGCCGGCTGAAGAGGAAATCGACGTCCCAGCGCCGGGGGAACTGCTCGCCCTGAAGGTGTTCGAGAATCTTCGCGTCGAGGGTTTCGATCTCTTCCGTGAAACCGCGGCGGCGGGCGTGTTCCCGCTGTGCCACCAGCATCATCAGGTGGTGGTGCCCGGACTCGCGGAAGTCCGCAAGCGCCGCGTCCAGCAGATGGCGCGCCATCAGATCCGGGTACGGCACCTCTCGAAACAGTTGAACCAGCCCCACGGCATATCCTCTCAGTCGTCCACGCAGTGGCACTGGAGGAGATCTCGATAGTCTGCCGTTGCTCTCCGCCCGGAGTGATTCCTGCTCCCGCAAACACCGTTTCTCGAGCATGAAGAGCCGAGGGCTAGCCGAGAAGAACAACCCAGGGCCGGCGGCCACGGCGACGTCTCGAAGCACTTGAACAAGCGTACTTTAGTCAATTGCTCTCCATCCAGAGCTGGGCTGCCCCATTGCTGACCCGTGGTTCTGCCCACCAAAAAGAAGAGTGAAAACGATACCGATCGGGCCCCGACCGCACCAAATCTCTCCAATTTTCGGGCAAAACCGCTCATATACGGCCTTTTCTGCGTTGATGCCGGCCGATCTCAGACAAGGCAGAATGAGCCTATGGAGCGTACGCCCGCCTGCATTTCAGCCGGCAGCGCGATGCGCCCAAAAGGAGGCCCTCATGGCCCGACTGATTGCAGTTCTCGTTCTACTCTTATTCCTGGCGCCCAGCGCTATGGCGGAGTCCTCCCGGCACGCCATCGCCGATTTCGACTGGTTCAGTGGTCTCTGGCACCGCCTCACGGCCTGGATCAGCGGGATCAGTGGATATGTCATCCCGAGCGGGGTGCAGGCCGCGCCACACGGTGTAGGTGCTTACCTCATCCCGAGCGGGGTGCAGGCCGCGCCACACGGTGTAGGTGCTTACCTCATTCCGGAAGGAATACAGGCCCCCACCTACCGACGGTGACACCGCCTGCATCGGCGCCTGCGTCATCCCTAACGGGGTACATTCCGCCGCCAGATAGGCGCGCCAAGCAGCCAATGTCTTGACTCTTTGCGGAATAGGCGAAACTTCGCCTATTCCGCTTCTCTTAGGTGGACGATTCGTCTACACTCTCTCAATACATATTGCGCCCGGGGGAGAGGTTCGATCCATGAAGAAACTCAGCGACAGCAACCGCAATCGCCTTCTGCGCGACGCACGGAAGGAGCCGAGTGCCCTGCTGACGCGTAAGAAATTCTGGAAGCCCGCTTTCTGGCCGCACTATCTCCGCCTCTGTGATGACGTCCTCTTCGACGATCCAGTGGCCGGGCTCGAACTTGCCCTGCCCGCCCCCGAACTGGCCGCCATCATCTGCAAACGCCATCCCACCGAAGTCAGCGCACCCGATCTCATGATCTGCGCCTACTCGCTTGTCGCTGGCGCCAACCGACGAAACGACCGGCTCAAAGAAGCCAAGGCTACCTTTGCCGAAGCCAGCAAATACGCCGACCGCGCCTCACCTCCAGCCCTCGGGGTGTACCTCCTGCGACTGGCCTATCTTCGCATCGTCACACACGACCCCGAATGCTTCGCCCTGGTCGAGCAAGGGCTCGCCGTCTACAAGCTCGGCAACCTCGTGAACCGCCACGGCATCGGCCACATGCTGCTGTGCCGCGGCTTGGCTTACGCCACCTTCGACCAACACCACCGTGCCTTTGACGACTGGGCTGCGTCACTCCATCACATCGACGTCAAGCTCGACCCCAAGCCCTGGTATTGCGCCGTCCACAACCTGGCTCTGAACGCCGTAGAGCACGAAGACACCGATCCAGAACTACTGAGGATGGCAAGGACTCATATCGAATCTGCCCGAAGGGGCCTGAAGTCCTTTCTCTCTACCCGTTTGTTTGCCACCCTCAAATCCCGCTGGGCAACCGCGCTCATCGATGAGCGCCTCGGCGCCGAGGGGCATGCCGAGCTTGAACTCCTCGACGTTCGCAAACGCCTAGCAGACCTCGGCCTGTCCATCGAAGTCGGTTGGCTGTCGATCGACCTTGCGCGCCTCTACCTCCGACAACGCCGCCACCAAGACCTCAAGGCCCTCGCCCTGGAAACCGTCGAGATCTTCCGCCAGTTCGAGGTCGAGGCCAAAGCTCAAGAGGCCCTGGACCTGTGGCACCAGGCCGAATCGGTGGACGACCGACTGCTACAGCGCGTCCGCAAGCGCTTCTACACCCAGGCAAAGCCCATCCCGGCGGGTATTGCAGCGTAGCATGAACCCGAAAATCAGTCGATTTTGTTCACCACACATAACCGGCTTGGTCACACGAGGCCATCGCCGCCGACGCCCTTACCGTGATGGGCAGATCTACTGGTAGTAAGCGAAACCCTACACAGGTGCTACCAGCACTCCCGCTGCCTCCGACGACTAGCAACAGTTGACCGCACGACTCAGTCTTGGCGACGCTGTTGTCGTTCGGCGTCATGGCAGCTTACGCCCCTCGGGACCGGTGCGGAATTGCGGAGCTGTATGGGCATATCACTCGCCAAAGGATTGAATCGGCAACAAGCCAATCTAGGAGAGGTCATGACCACCATCGAGCTTGCACTCCCAGACGAAATCTTCGCCGCGATGCGGCGATCCCCCGATGAGCTCGCCGGCGAGCTGCGGCTGGCGGCCGCCATCTTCTGGTATTCGCGGGGCCTCCTGTCTCAGGAAAGAAGCGCGCAGCTGGCCGGGCTCGATCGGACGGATTTCATCTCGGCACTCGCCCGGGAGGAAGTCGACGCTTTCGTAGTCGACATGAGGTCTCTACGCAAAGAACTGGCCGACAATGACTGACACGGCGGTGGTCAACGCCTCCCCTATCATCTACCTCGCTCGTACCGACTTCTCCGATCTCCTTCAAGTAGCGGCGACCGGTACCGCCCGACGGTGACCAGCCGGCTGCCCAGATCGCAGGCGCGCGCCGTGCGCGATGCGATCGCGCCGGTCGGGCAGACCCGGGCGCAGCGGCGGGCGACGTCGTTCGAAAGGCCAGCGAGCGAGTCGCCGAAGGGCGCTCCTACCGCCACCTCGAAACCGCGGCCGAGGATCGCCAGGCCGATCTCTTCTCCTGCCTGGGCGGCGATTTCGACACAGGCGCCGCAGACGATGCACTTCCCGGGCTCGAAGACGATTTCCGGGTGGCTCACGTCCTGCTCGAAGCGGCGCCGGATGCCGGCGAACCGGTAGGGGTCGACGTTGTAGGCCGACGCCAGGCCACGCATCACGCAGCCGTCGGCTTTGCGGCAGCCGCACGACATGCAGCGGCGGGCTTCACGCTCGGCCTGCTCAGCACTGAGGCCGCCGTCGATCTCTGCGAAGCTGGCGAGGCGCCGGGAGAGATCGAGCGTCGCGGTCGTGACCCGCGGGCTCTGCTCGATGTCGCGGAACAGAGCGGCCCGCTCGCCGTCGTCGATCCGGCGCATGGCCACGTCGGTGACGTCGGGCAAACCTGTGACCGGCCGGCCCGACAGATATTGATCGATCGAGGCGGCTGCCAGGCGCCCTGCCGCCACCGCGCGCACCGCGACGTCGGCACCAAGCACCGCGTCACCGCCGGCAAAGACTCCCGGCAGCTGGGTGGCGAGGGTCTTATCGTCCACCGCGATACCCCAGGCGGTGACGTCGACGCCGTCGCGCTCGGCGAGCTCGAGCTCGACCGACTGGCCGACGGCGGCGATTACCGTGTCGCAGGCATAGGTCTGCTCAGAGCCGGCAATCGGCACCGGCCGTCGCCGGCCCGAGGCGTCCGGCTCGCCAAGCTCCATTCGCTGGCAGGTGAGCTCGATGTGGTCGCCGACCGCCGCCAAGGCCACCGGCGCCACCAGGTATTCCAGCTCGACGCCTTCTTCCTCGGCACCCTCGACTTCCTCCATCAGGCACGGCATCTCGTGCTGGGTACGTCGATAGAGCACCTGGGCGCTGGCGCCTAAACGGATTGCCGAACGCGCGGCGTCCATGGCGGTATTGCCGCCGCCGAGCACGATCACCCGATCGCCGAGCTCCGGCGGCGATCCGCGGGCCAGCCGCGCCAAAAATTCTAGGCCGGAGAGCGCCAAGTCGTCACCCCGGCAACGCAGTCCGCGGGAGAGCTGGGCCCCGATCGCGAGGAAGACAGCGTGGTGGCGAGCGCGTAGGTCGGCGAGAGAGAAATCGTCGCCCCAGCGGGCCTTCATGCGGAATTCGGCGCCCAGGCGCTCGATGACTTCGATCTCGGCGTCAAGAGCAGACGGCGGCAGACGGTAGTCTGGGATGCCGTAGCGCAGCATGCCGCCGGCACGCGAATGGGCGTCGTAGATCGTGCAGGCGTGACCTTTTTGGAGCAGGTAGAAAGCGGCCGTCAGCCCCGCCGGACCAGCACCGACGATGGCTACGGATTGCCCGGTTGGCGTTCCGCGTCTGGGCTCGAAAGGTCGCGGCGACGCCAGGTTGCGGTCGGTGGCGTAGCGATGCAAAGCGGCGATCGCCAGCCCCTCGTCGTGGTCGCAGCGCCGGCAGTTCTGTTCGCACAACCGCGGGCAAACGCGGCCCAGGGTGCCCGGCAGCGACAGAGTCTCGAAGATGGTCGTCATTGCCGCCTGGGTCGCCCCGGAGGGGCGCGAATGAGATATCTCGCCTCCCGCGGCGATCTCGCGCACGAAGCCCGGGATGTCAAGGCCCGCCGGGCAGCGCGCCGCGCACGGCGCCACGCAGTCGCCGGCGTGATCCGAGAGCAGCAATTCGAGGCCCATTCGGCGCGACGCGATGACGTCTTCGGTGGCGGTTTCGACCGCCATGCCGTCGACCGCCGGGCGGGCGCAGGCCGGCGTGAAGCGCGGCTCGCCCACCACCTGCACGCAGCACAGGAAGCACGACGCCGAAGGCTCCAGGCCCTCGACGTGGCATAGCGTCGGGATCCGGATGCCGAGTCGGCGGGCCGCGTCGAGGATCGTCGCCCCCGACTCGATCGTGATCTCCCGGCCATCGATGGTCAGGGTGGTCATCGGCGCTCGCCCTCGGGATCCGCGATGAAAGGCGAGGTGACGCGGACCTCGTCTCCGGAGACCACTTCCACCGCCGCGTCGTTGCAGGCTTCGAAACACATGTTGCAGCGGGTGCAGGCCACCTGGTCAATCTCGTGCCGCTGATAGGGCTTGGCCGCGATGGCGTCGACCGGGCAGGCCTGGGCGCACAGTGTGCACCCGATACAGGCGTCATTGATCCGGTAGCGCACCAGCGCCGGACATTTGCCGGCGGGGCAGCGACCCTCGAGATGGGCCTCGAATTCGTCGCGAAAGTACTTGAGCGCCGTCAGCACCGGGTTGGGCGCGGTCTGACCGAGACCGCAGAGACTGGTGCGCGACACCCGGTCGGCCAGCTCCTCGAGCTCATCCAGGTCGCCGGCGCGGCCCTCGCCGGCACACAGGCGGTCGAGGATCTCGAGCATGCGCTGGGTGCCGACCCGGCAAAAGGTGCACTTGCCGCACGACTCCTGGCGGGTGAAGCCAAGGAAGAAGCGGGAAATGTCGACCATGCAATCGCGGTCATCGAGCACCACCAGGCCGCCCGAACCCATGATCGCCCCGGTTTCGGCCAGGGCTTCATAGTCGACCGGCGTATCGGCCAGGCACTCCGGCACGCACCCTCCCGAGGGGCCGCCGAGCTGAACCGCCTTGAGCCGCCGGCCGCCGGCGACGCCACCGCCCTGGCGCTCGACGATGTCCCGGATGGTGACCCCCATCGGCACCTCGATCAGCCCGCCGCGCTCGATCTTGCCGGCGAGGGCGAATACCTTGGTGCCCTTGCTCGACTCGGTGCCCAGGGCGGCGAAGGCCTGCGCGCCGTGGCGCAAGATCCACGGCACGCAAGCCAGGGTCTCGACGTTGTTGATCACCGTCGGCCGGCCGCGATAGCCCTGCTCCACCGGATAGGGCGGGCGCAAGCGCGGCATGCCCCGCCAGCCCTCAAGCGAGGCGATGAGCGCTGTCTCTTCACCGCACACGAAGGCCCCTGCACCCTCGCGTACCTCGAGCTCGAGGCGGCAGTCGGTGCCCAGGATGCCTTCACCGAGGTAGCCCGCGGCACGCGCCTGGCGGATCGCCTCACGCACATGCCGAACCGCCTGCGGATACTCCGCACGAATATAGAAGAAGCCCTGCTCGGCGCCGATCGCCCGGGCGGCGATCGCCAAACCCTCGACCACGCGGTGGGGATCAGCCTCGAGCACCAGCCGGTCCATGAAGGCACCGGGATCCCCTTCGTCGCCGTTGCAGACGACATACTTCGGCGCCTCCCGCCCGGCCGCGATCCGCCACTTGCGGGCGGTGGGAAAGCCGGCGCCACCACGGCCGCGCAGGCCCGCGGCCTCAATCTCGGCGATCACCCGCTCGGGCTCGAGTTCGTTGAGGCAGCGCTCGAAGGCACGGTAGCCGCCCCTGGTGCAGTAGTCGTCGAGGCTCATGGGATCGATCTCGCCGCAGTTCTCGAGCACCAGGCGGGTCTGCGGCGGCGAGGTCGGGACATCGCTAGGCGCCGGCCTGTCACCGTCCGAGCGCAGCGACGCGACTGCTCGATCGAGAGCCCAACGGGCGCGGGCCTGCCAGCCCAGCGGGCGCAGGTGGCGACGGACGATCGACTGTGCCGACTCGGGCGTCACGTGGCAGTAAATCCGGCGGCGATCGCCGTCGATCACCTCGACCAGCGGCTCGCGATGGCAACCGCCACCACAACCGACCGCCTTGAGCGCCGATTCCCGGCCGGCAGCGATCGCCTCGGCCTTGAGCGCCTGCCATACCCGGCGAGCCCCCTGGGCAACACCGCAAGAGCCGAGCCCGACGCGGATCTCGCAGCTCATGACGCCACCATCGCCGCCAGCCGTTCCTGGGCGGAGGCGGGCGTCAAATGACCGGCGGTCTCGTCACCGATCATCATCACCGGCGCCAGGCTGCAGCAGCCCAGGCAGGCCACCGGCTCGAGCGTGAACCGACGTCTCGGGTCGGTGTCGGTGCCGTCGGCAATCGCCAACCGCCGGCGTAACTCCTGGTCGACATGGCCGACGCCGGCGACGTGGCAAGCGGTGCCGTGGCATAGGCGCACCAGGTGCTCGCCGACCGGCGCGTGGCGGAAATGGGCGTAGAAGGTCGAGGCGCCGGCGACCTGAGCGGGGGTGATCTCGGTCAGCGCGCACAAACGCCTGAGGGCGCTATCCGGCAAGTAGCGATAGTGCTCCTGGATCGCCTGCAGGATCGGGATCGCCGCCTCGCGACCGCGGCCGTGGCGGTCGACCAGGTCATCGACGATGGCGAGATCCACGGCAGGCTCGGGCGGTGCCGTCGGCGCCGGCTGAAGGTTGTCGCTCGCCACCCACTGGGGATAAACCGCTTCCGTCTCTGACAGGGTCAACGCGGGAGCCGACTGCCGGCGGTCGCGCTGAAGCCGCTTGGCACCGGTGACGAAGACCGCGGTCGCCACCAGCAAGCCCCAGCCGAGGCGCCGATTCATCGCCTCCCTTCGCAGCGACGTCTCGGTTTGCTTTGCCCTCTCCGCCTCGAGCTCGCCGGCAGCCGCCACGTCGGTTCTTGCTCGCTCCTCGAGCCGCTCGACCAGCCCGGCGTCGAGCCCTGCCTGGTGGCGAGCGATTGCGACGTCGGCGATCAACATCGACGACGACGCCAGGACGGCAAAAGCGGCGAGAACAGTCGCCCCGAAGATCGCCAGCTCGCGGCCGTCCCAGCTCATGGCGTCGCCCCCTGCTTGCAGCTCAGGTGCACCGGGCACGAGCCATAGCATCGAGCGCAGGCCAGGCACGAGGTACGCACCGCGCGCATCTGCTCGATCGCGCCGTAGGGACAGGCGTCACTGCACAGGCCGCAGTCGAGCTCACGGTGCGGGGTAATCGAGACGCCTCGCCAGGCCAGGCGTGAGGTCAGCGACAGCAGCGCTCCATAAGGACAGAGGTAGCGACAGTATGGCCGGCCGACAAAGAGTCCGAGCAGCAGGAAGCCGCCGCCGATCATCAACATATGTGCCGGCCCGCTGAAGCGAAAGAAGCCGACGAAAGGATCGAAGCGGCAGATGATGAAGTCGCGATCCACCGCCGGCGCCACCGCCAGGGCGATCGCCGCGGTGAGGTAGAGCCACTTGAGCGAGCCCAGGGCGCGATCGAGCTTGGGGGGCACCGTCACCGGTTTGATCAGTACCAGCTCCTGGATCGCCCCCAGGGCACAGACGCCGGAGCAGAACACCCGCCCGAAAAACAGCGCCGCCACCAACGGCAGCATGAACACGCCAATGACGAAGTAGGGGACAGCATACGTCGGATCGACCAGCGCTACCGCGACGTTTTGAATCGAGCCGATCGGACAGACACAGCCCTCGCGCACGAAACCGAAGTAGGCCAGACACCCCAAGGTCAGGACTATGGCCAGTGACCGGCTGCGACGCTTGAGCACGATCCACGCCGCGGCCAGGAGCGCCACGCCCAGGAGCGCCATGTCGAGCACCTGCCGCCACGGCGCCAGCGGTCGCGGACGCTGCACCTGGGGTGTCTCGTAGCCCTCGCCGATCACCTCGTCGCTCGGCGCCACGTCCACCGGCCGCGCGTAGTCGACCGGGTCCTGGGCGGCAGCCGGCGCGGCGCCGAGCAGAAGCATGGCGAGGCCGGCGATGGCAACCAAGCCTGGCCAAGAGACGCCGCGCAGCAGTGGCCCAGGGTTCACACCCTGGGCTACCACATATCGCCCCTGTCGGGGCTCCGGAGCCCGGAGGGCGACACGCGGTAGCCTAGGGCGTAAGCCCTGGGTGAGATGGAGAGTCAACAGGTGGTCCTCCCAGCTATACCGGTAGACGCTCGTAGGCGTCTTCCGGACAGGCGGTGGAGATCGAGCACTGGTTGCAGTCCAGGCACACGTCGTGGCGCACCTCGAGACGGATCGAGCCGAGTCCCGCGGGCTCCTTACACGCCATCACGCACCGGCCACAGCCGTTGCACAGCGTCTCGTCGATGGTGTACTCGTAGAAGTTGTTGGCCGGGTCGTCGGGATCGACCCAGCCGATCGGCTGGCGCTCGATGGCATCGCGCGGGCACAGCTTCTCACTCGGCAAACCATCCGGGCCGACCGCGCTGGTGATCTGGAAGTAGGCCGGACAGATGTAGCAGCGACCACACTCGGCAAAGTTGTTGACCGCCCGCACCGCGGAGAGCGAGAGCACGCAATCGGTGGCGCAGCGGTCGCAGATCTCGACCCCGAGGGCGCCGAGCTGGCTATTGATGCACTTCTCAGTATCGATTTCCCAGGCGACGGTGCCGTGGGCCTTGACGCCCAGAAAAGCCGTCACCCCACCCATCCCCACCAGCGCGGCGCCGCGCGCAGCATGCCCAAACATCTCCCGGCGCGTCAGCTTCATGACACCACCCCTTCCTGGCCAACCGCCGGCTCGAAGACGCAGATCCGGCGTCTGACGGTATCGGCGACGTAGATCCGGCCCCTGGAGTCGACGACAACATCCATATTCTTGGCCGCCGGGTCGAAGACCTCGCCTTCCGCCACCACCGATAACAGCCGGCCGTCGCGATAGACCTTGGCCCGGGGTCCAGCTTTTTCGGTGACGATCACCCGGCCGTCGCTAGCGAGCGCCACGTTGGTCGGATTACAGCAGCCACCGAACGTCACCGGGGCCCCCTCCGGATCGCCGCCACCGAACCGGCCGACATGCCCGAGCAGATCGCCCGCGGGCGTATAGCGCTCGACCCGGTGCATGCCCGGATTGGCGACGTGCACGACGCCTTCCTGATCGACCGCGAAGTCGACCACGCCGTTGGGGATATGGAAGCCGCCCTTGCGATGCTGATCGCCGATATTGTTGCGCCAGCGTCCCTGGCGGTCATAGTGACGGATCCAACGCGATACGGCGTCGGCGGCGAGCACGCCGTCGGCAGTGAAGCCGAGAGCGGTCACCAGGCCCAGACGCTCGTCGTCGGCCCAGGTATCCACCAGGCCGCCACTCGAGTCGAAGATCTCGATCTGTCCAGCCTGCCCGACCCAGACCGTCCTACCGGGTGATGCGCCGGGGGGCCTCGAGTCTACCGCCACCGAATAGCCGTCGCGATGGGTGGGCCAGCGGCGAAGCTGCCGGCCCTCGGAGTCAAAGACCACGACGTGGGAGTTGGCTGTCGCGTAGATCCTGTCGTCGCCGTCGACCGCTAAGCCCCGCGGACCCTGAGCGAAGGTCCGCTCGTTGCCGTCGCCGAGAGTACGGATCAAACGGTAGCTCATCTGCCTTACCTCGCCACCTGCAGAGCGACCATCTTTTCGAGATCGCGGACGATGAGCTTGCCGTCGGATAGCGCCAAAGGCGCCCAGACATCGTGGCCGCTGAGCACCTGGGCGCTAGCCAGCTCCTTGTATTCCCTGGTGTTCGCCTCGACCAGCCGCAGCATGCCGGTCCTACCTTCGAGGATGAAGAACATGCCGTCGGCGAGTATGAAGCTGCCGAGGCCAAACGAGGCCTCGCCGTCTGACGTCCACACCTGTTTGCCGTTCAGGTCGAGGCAGGTGAACAGGCCGCGACGCTTTTTGCCGACGGCGAAGATATGCCCGTCGAAGACGATCGGCGTCTGCACCTCCGAGTTCCAATCGTCGGCCGCGTGCACGAAAACCTCTTCGGCCAAAAAGGACGCTCCGCGGGTCACCCGGATCATCGCGCCGCCCGAGTCGTAACCGGCGGTGATATAGACGCGCTCGGTATCGACGACCAGCGGCGACGGCGAGGCCGAGACGTTGAACTTGAAAGGATAGTGCCACAGCAGCTCACCGTTCGCGGCGGCAATGCCATGGGCGCCGAATAAGGTGGTGTAGAGGTACTGGTCGACGCCGCCGAGCTTCGCCGGCATCAGTGACGCGTGCGACATGGGCCAGCCTTCCGGGTTGGCCGCGCGCCAGATCTCTTCACCGGTGGCCTTGTCGAAGGCCACCACCAGCGCCTGACCGCCCGGGGCAATCAACACCCGATCGGCT
>JAAUXY010143358.1_pt1 | contig 18767 bp, 15 predicted proteins | sample 7278121 | NCBI WGS metagenome assembly JAAUXY01 (sample SAMN14350117, study PRJNA611818) | marine sediment metagenome | isolation source: surface marine sediment (1.8m) | place: French Polynesia: Moorea | collected 2018-08 | reverse complement strand
GCAAGCTGCAGCCGCTCTTCGCTGTGCTCGAGGGCCGCCTCGTGCGCCATGCGATCACTGACGTCCTCGCCTATCACGATGAACACCGGGTGCGTTTTTCCCTCTACCAGCATGGCTTTGTACTGGAAGGGGTAGGTCGAGCCGTCACTCCGGATATGGTCATAGCGGTGCTGTATTTCCCCCGTGGCCTCCAGCTGCTGACTCTGTTTCGCGATGAGGTCAGGATCGCGATTGGCCGGCGCAATCTGGCCAATGCTCATGCCGCGCAGCTCCTCTGCGCTGTAACCCAGATTGTCGCGCGCGGCCTTGTTGGCTCGTTCGATCCGCAATGACTCCGCGTCGATGACGAAGACTTCGTTGCTGCCACCTTCGATGGCGCGGTTCATGACACGCACGTCGCTATCCGCGTCGCTGATCTGTTTGAACAAGTCTGTCAACACCCCCGCAATCTCGCCGATCTCGTCCGGATACAGGTAAGGCATCTTCGGCGCACGTCCTTTGCCTTTTGCTTCCTTCAAGGCGTCGTAGATCCGGGCTACCGGTCCGACCACCTTTTTCCTGAGGAGATAGAAACAGCCCGCAAGGAAGATGAGAGAGGCGAACACGACGACGGTCAACACCCAGGCGATGATCTCGCGGGTAACGACGACGAGGTCCGTGGCATCGATGACTATCAACGCGTTCAGCCGATTACCGTACAGGTCGTTGAGGGATTCGTTTTCGATCTGCACAGGCAACAGGTACACGTGGCGGTGCTCATCGAGCGTCCACACATCGCTCAGACGCGAAGCGCGGAGATCTTCAACCCCGTTGATTTCGTGTCCGCGCCACTCTTCCCTCGTAGAGACGACAATCCGCTCATCCTGGTCGACAAGCGCGACTTCGCTGAGGTTTGCCGTCTTCGCACCGAAAGACTTGGTAAAGGTAAGCAACTCGACGCCACTGGGGTAACGATCGTCGGCGGATTCGAGGGCGGCGGCAACGCGGTGGGCACGCCGCTCCAGCTCATCGTATTGCAGGGTTTTATGATAGGCCCACATGATGAGCACTGCCGTCAGCGTCGACAGCATCATCCACCCCAGCACGGGCAACGCAATCCTTGGCAGCAGCCGTTGCGAAAACTTCACTCAAATCTCGATACAGAGCTCCAGTTTTCAGCTTAGTCGCCGGAGCCGCCGGGCGACCGGAAAAATCGTGCTGCAATCGACACTTAGCGGAACGCATGGGGGTATTCACGGCTACACTGAGAGAATGCCCGGCGCCAACCGACTCATCGTTGGCGTGGTCGCGGCGGTACTGAGTTTTGCCGCCGCTGCCGACGTCACTTTCGACAACTCTCTACACCATATTGATGTGTCGCCGAACTGGCAGGTCCATGAGAGTCAAAATTCTGACGGCAATCGACCCCCTCCCGCGACGGGATATCAGCCGGTCACGCCCCGGCCCGAGGTGTTCGATGAATATGGCAGAAGCTACTGGTTCAGGCTGCGCGTGACCAACGCAAGCGATCAGCCGTTGAGCCGGCTGCTCGAAATTCAACACCCCCACATTCGTCTGGCGCACCTCCATGTCTACGACGAGCGCACGCTCATCGATCGCCAGACCCAGGGTCTTGCCGCGCCGGTTGCCAGTGGCTTTCGCTCGAGCAATTACCCGGTCTTCCACCTGCATCTGGCGGCGGGCGCCACGCGGGAGCTCTATGTCCACGTCACGAGTCTCGACGACATGCGCTGGCAGACCTCTCTCTGGGAGCCGCAGGCTTATGCCGACAAACTGGCCAACTGGCGACTCGGGCAGGGCCTCATGTTCGGCGTGCTCCTGGTCATGGCGGCGTACAACCTGCTCATCTTTGTCATCACCCGCGAGTCCGCCTACCTGTACCTTGGCGTATTTCTAACATCGCTGCTCTGCCTGCAGCTGGTTCTCCACGGAATTGCCGGAAACTACCTCTGGCCGGAAACGCCTGAGATAACGAAACATCTCATCGGGCCCCTGTTGATGCTGACGGGTCTGGCGCTCCTCACCTTCACCCGTTCGTTTCTCAACGAAGCCGGTGACGGATGGCAACACAAACTCTGGCTCGCGACACTCATCTACGTCACGGTCATGCTGATCCCGACCAGCATTACCGCAAATGTGCGCCTGTTCATCATCAATGCAATGGTCACGCTGCTACCGACGCTACTGATCTTTGCGATCCATGTCGTCCCTCGAGCGTGGCGCGGTAACGCAAACGCCCGTCAGTATCTGCTGGCCTTCAGTCCGTTGCTGGCCATGTTGACCTTTCTGATATTCGCCCGTTTTACACATCAGGGATGGGCCGCAGCGTACAGTCAGGTCCTGCTCCTCTGCGGCAGCGCCATCGTCGCTGTCACGCTCGCAATTACGCTTGCACACCGCATCCGCACGCTGACGACAAGTCAGCGCGAGGCCGAGCACGCCGCGATTGTCGCGCAGTATCAGGCGCGGGAGGCAGATCTCAAGGCGGCCACGGCGACGGAGGAAAACCGCGCCAAGTCCTCTTTCCTCGCTACGATGAGCCACGAAATACGCACGCCCATGAACGGCGTGCTGGGGATGGCAGATCTGCTGCGCGGCACCAGCCTCGATACGCAGCAACAGCAGTACATCGAAACCCTGCAGCGGTCCGGCAAGGCATTGATGAGCATCCTGAACGACATCCTCGACTTCTCCAAAGTCGAAGCCGGGCGCATGGCCATCGAAACGCGCCCGCTGGCGCTGCGCGAGCTGCTCGACGACCTGGTCCTTCTGTATCGCGACGACGTCAACCGCCGCGGCCTGCAGCTTTACGTCTGGCTGCATCCCGAGGTACCCGAAAGAATCGTTTCGGACAGCACGCGTCTCAAACAGGTGCTGACCAACCTGCTCAGCAACGCCATCAAGTTCACGGAGGAAGGCGCGGTGCGCATCGAGGTGCGCAAGCTCCCGCAGCAGGACAAGCCCGGCAACATGCTGGAATTCCGCGTGGTCGACGAAGGGATCGGCATGGACAAGGAAGGGCTCGAGAGCCTGTTTGCGCGCTTTCAGCAGGCGGATGCGTCCATCTCCAGACGTTTCGGCGGAACCGGTCTGGGGCTTGCTATCAGCAAAAAGCTGGTTGAGCTGATGGGCGGAACCATCACCGCCTACAGCACGCCCGGGATCGGCACCGAAATGGTGTTCACCATCGACGCGCCCATCGACGAAGCTGACACCACGGCAATGCGCTGTGACGACATTGCTTACTGGGGTGAAGATGACGACCTGGCCCATTCCCTGTCCCTCTGGGCACGTCGCATGAACGCCGGTTTCGAACGCGTCGACAACAGGCGCCTCAGTCAAATTGCACCCGGCACGACGCTGATCATCGATGAAGACCTGCCCGCTCCGGACATTGCCGCGTTGCGTACGCTGCGGCTGCAGCACGATCTCACGCTACCGATCACCTTTGCCACGCTGCTCAACCGCATTCCAGCCGTGGAGAGGACCGGCGAACAGCCTGACGCGCCGTCGGAAACGCGCCAGCAAACGTCCGCACCGCTCTCCGGAATGACCGTGCTGGTCGCAGAGGACAATGCAACCAATCGCCTTGTTGCCGGCAAAGTACTGACCAACTGGGGCGCTATGGTGCGTTTCGCCAACAACGGCGTCGAGGCCTGGGGCGAGTTTCTCGCCAACGGGGAGGAGATTGACCTCATTCTGATGGACTGCGAAATGCCGGAGATGGACGGTTATTCGGCAACGGAGAAAATCAGGACCAGCGGTATGCCGCGAGCAGATCTACCCATCATAGCGCTGACCGCACACGCGCTGCCTGAGTATCGTGAACGGGCAAGCGCCGTAGGCATGGACGACTACATCACCAAACCCCTGCAGCAGGCTCAGCTGCTTGCAGCCATCGAAGCCTTGCAGGCCCCCTAAAATGCACCCTCGATCAACGGCGCGCCGTTGACGGTGACCTCAACCCGATTGCTGCTGGCCCAGTAGCGGGCTTCTATGTAGTGGTGCTCTTCCCACTCGAGCTCTACGTTTGTCCATAGGTACTGCGGCTCCCTGCCGGTCGCCGGACGCTGCTTACGCAGGCAATTGTCGAGATAAAGCTCAAACGTGCCGGCATCGTCCAGCTTGAGCTCGAGGTGTTTGTGCCGGTGTTGAAACTTGATGGAACCCACTAATTGAGCGCTTTGTTGACTTCAATACCGATTCTAACAGGCGCGCAAATATCCAGTAAGCTAGGGAAACACAAGCATGGGTCAGGTTGTGACACAGGAAAGATTTGCCAAAGTGCTCAAAGCACCGCAGGTGCTGACGCTGTCGTTCGGCGCGATGATTGGCTGGAGCTGGGTGCTCATGACCGGCGTCTGGCTCTCCGAGGCGGGTACGCTCGGCACGCTCATCGCCTTCACCGCCGGTGGATTGGCAATATCGCTGATTGGTCTCACCTACAGCGAGCTGGCAGCCGCCATGCCACGCGCCGGCGGCGAGCACATCTACACCCATCGCGCTCTCGGCTCAGACTGGAGCTTCGTGTGCACGTGGGCGCTTTTGTTCTCTTATCTCAACGTCTGTTTCTTCGAGTCGGTTGCGCTGCCCACCGCAGTTGAGTATCTGCTGCCGCAAATCCGCATGGGCACGCTGTGGAACGTCCTCGGCTCGGATGTGGATATCGGCTTTGTCATCGTTGGCGCCGTCGGCACCGTGCTCGTGACCTGGGTAAATTACGTCGGCATCCGTACCGCGGCATTCGTTCAAACCCTGGTTACAGCGCTCATCCTGGGCGCGGGCGTGTTGCTGCTCACCGGCGCCGCGTTCAATGGTGAGGTAGCCAACGCCGAGCCGTGGATAGCAACGCCCGCTACGGGCATTCTCGCCGTGCTCATCATGGTACCGGCGATGCTCGTCGGCTTCGACGTCATCCCGCAGTCAGCCGAGGAGATTGACCTGCCCGCCAATCGCATCGGGCGCCTTCTCGTCATCTCGGTCTTCTGCGCCGTGGCGTGGTACATCTTCATCACGTTTGCAGTCGGGCTCGGCATTCCTGCGGCCAACCTTGCGAACCAACAGATGGCAACGGCGGATGCCGCGAGCAGCCTCTGGCAGGGTAACTGGGCCGGCACCATTCTCGTCCTGGGCGGTATCGGCGGTATCCTGACCAGCTGGAACGCGTTCATCGTCGGCGCTTCCCGCGTGCTTTTTGCGCTGGCGGAATCCGGCTTCGTCCCGGCCGCTTTTGCGCGCCTGCACCCGGTCTATCACACCCCCTACGTCGGTATTCTGACTATCGGGATCCTGTCGATTTTTGCGCCACTCTTCGGTCGTACAATTCTGGTCTGGCTGATCAACAGCGGCAGCTTCGCGGTCACCATCGCCTTCGTTTTCGTCGCAATATCGTTCCTGGTGCTGCGCCGTACCGAGCCGGACATGCCGCGGCCCTTCAAGGTGAGCCACCCGAATCTGGTGGGCTACGGCGCCGTGGTGCTGGCGCTGGGGCTGTTGTCCGCGTTCCTGCCGTGGAGCGAGAGTGCGCTCACCTGGCCGGACGAGTGGATGACCATTATGATCTGGACGCTGCTGGGCGGCATGCTGTGGCTGCGCCACCGCCTGCGCGCGGGCTAGCAATGGGGTCAGGCAAGTAGCGCCAATCACTGCGCCGGGAAAAGCCGCTCCATATGCGCCGCCGGCAGCGGCTGCGTGAGCTTCGACACCACCACCGTCACCGTCACCGATACGAGCTCCCCCATGGCAGCGCACGACCAGGGGTTCGGCGCTTCGCGTTCGAGCCAGAATGCCGCGTCGCGCATCAGACCCAGGCCAAACCACTCCGGATCGATCATTGCGTTGAACGTGACGATGAAAACGACGCCGCCGCTGAGGAGTCCCGCAAACGCGCCTGCCCGGGTGACCCCGCGCCACACCGCGCCGAGAATCAGCGGTCCGGCAAACGCAGCCATCATGCAACCTGTGCCGATCCAGACGATGATGGTGACGTTCATGTCGAGCATCGACCAGGCAAGCGCCGTGCAGAGCACCATGATCACAACCGTTGCAATGCGGCTCATGTTCAGCACCCGCCGCTCAATTTCCTCCGCCGACAGGTTCGCTCTGAAGCGCGGCACAAACGTCAAACGATAGAGGTCGTTGGCGATGATCTGGGACGATGACACCACCAGCCCGTCCGCGGTCGACATGACCGCCGCCAGGATGCCGACGCCCAGGAGTGCGGCCAGCCAGCTGGGAAAGAGCTCTATGAAGAGGAGCGCCAGGGCCTGATTGCCGTTTACACCCTCACCGAGAATGACGCGGGCCATGATGCCGCCGAGACCCAGCATGCCGAGGATCATGCCGAAGGTGAACGCCAGCCGGATGAACGAGCGGCGCTGTCTGGGATCTTTCAGAGCCCAGAGCTTGTTGCCGATATGCGGCAGCATGCCAAGCGGGATGTGCGCCAGCAGCACGGCAAGCACCGACCACCAGGAGTGATAGAGGACGTCGTCTTCGTTGATCCATGAGACCAGGTCCTCGTCTTTGGCTCGGAGCGCGTCCACCATGCCGCCAAAGCCCCCATCAATGCCGTAGCCAATTAGAAACAGGATCGCAACAAGCAGACCAACGGCCACCATGATGAACCCCTGCACGCCGTCAGTCAGGATGTCGGCGTGGGCGCCGCCGAGCACAACGTAGATCATCAGAACCGCCGCGGTGACCCCAAGCGCTACAGCCGGCGACAAGCCCAGCATGATTTCGAACATCACAATGCCGGAGACCAGCTGCCCGGCCAGGTAGAAGAATAGCGACAGCGAGAACAGCGACACCAGGATGCGGATCCAGTCTGACTGGTAGCGCTGCCCGAGATATTCCGGGATCGAGCGGCTGCCGAACTCGTTGCCGCTGTTACTGACGAGCTTCAGACAGAGCAGCACTCCGAGATAAACGCCAATGGGATACAGAAACACCGACCACATGGCGGCAAAGCCCGCGTTGTACCCAATCCCGGGAAAGCCGACGAACGTCGCTCCGCTGGCGGTTGTCGCCGCGAAGGCAAACGCCAGGAACAATGGACCGTACGCGTTCCTTGCCGTGGCAAAGTCGTCCGCGCTGGCAACCTTGCGCTGCCCCAGCACGCCGAACGCGAGCATCATGACGATATATCCCAACATGAATACCCACGACCATGCCGTCAGGTCCATGCAACTCTCCCCAGACCAAAGCCGCTGAGCTTAACCCGGGGTCTAAAACAACTCCATCTGCGCTTTGTCGCGTTCCTGCGGCGAGACGAACAGGTCCGTGCGCAGCTCGGGCATGTCGGCGTCTTCCAGCCCCACCTTGCGCGCCGCCGCATGAAACCGTTTACGCAGCAGATCCGCAATCTCCCCTTCGCCAACCATACGTTTGTGCCAGCCGCTCTTGTAGTCCCGCCCGCCGCGGGTGGAACGCACCGCCGCCATGACTCGCTCCGCCTTCAGCGGATAGTGCACGTGCAGCCACTCCTGAAAGAGCGGGCTCACTTCCAGCGGCAGCCGCAGGAGGATATAACCCAGCGCCCGGGCGCCCGCGTCAGCACACGCGGCTGCCATGTCCTCGAGCTCGTGGTCGTTGATGAACGGAATGATCGGCGCAAGCATGGCACCCGTGGGCACGCCTGCCGCGTTCAGCGTCTCGATGGTTCTGAGGCGTGCCGCCGGCGCCGCGGTACGCGGTTCCAGCTTCGTTTTCAGCTCGTTGCTCAGCGTCGTCACGCTGACATGCACGCTGACGAGCTGCTGCTCCGCAAATTCCTTCAGGAGGTCGAGGTCTCGCAGGATGAGCGCGCTCTTGGTCACGATGCTGATCGGGTGACGCAGCGGCAGCAGCGTCTCGAGCACTTCCCGGGTGACCCGCTTACGCTTTTCGAGCGGCTGATAAGGATCGGTGTTGGTGCCCATGGCGAGCGTGCTGCAGCGGTAGCCTTTGCGACCGAGCTCTTTGTGCAGGTGCGCCTGCACGTCGGTCTTGAAGAAGAGCCGCGTCTCGAAGTCGAGGCCTGGCGACAGATCGAGATAAGCGTGCGTCGGCCGTGCGAAGCAGTAGATGCAGCCGTGCTCACAGCCTTTGAAGGCGTTGATGGAATGGGCAAAAGGAATGTCGGGGGACTGGTTTTTCGTAATCAGGTGCTTCGTTCTGTCCGGATAGAACTGCGTGCGCACCGGATCCGGCTCGTCGCCGAGATACCAGGTGTTCTCCCAGCCGTCGTCGACCGCCACGCTGCGCGTCGGCAGATAGCGGCTGGCGGCGTTACTGACGCTGCCGCGACCTTTGAGAATCCGCTGACCTGCCTGCCGCTCGAAGGTCGCCTCTATGGAATCGTCGTGATCGCCTGATCTATCATCATCTATGCCATCACTTTCTATGCCATCATTTTCATCGGTCGCAGCCATGGCAAATCTCCAGCGCGGCCGGACATCATAACCAGATACTGTATTTATGTACAGTACTACGTCGCCGGAGGCGTAGTAGACTACGCCTCCCCCGGGGGACACACATAGGGATCATGCGTTTTATCGTGTTCAGTCTCGTGCTGTTGAGCGGCTGCGCTCAGGTTGCACAGGAAGATACCGCGCTGACAGAAGTCCAGAGCGAGCTGCAGGCCGTGAAGGCAGGCCTGGCCGTGTCGAGTTCCGAGCTTGCCTCTCTCAAGGCCCAGGAAAACGCCGGTCAGAGCGCCATGAGCGAACGCCTCGAAGCGCTGCAGGCTTCGATCGGCGACCTCGCAGCCGACATTGAGCAGCAGCGCAAGCTGCAGCAGGCCTGCCAGCGGCCTGCAGTTGCAGCGCCGCAGTGTGAATCCGACGGACCCACCATCATCGTTGCCGGGGACGACAACAAGATGCTGCTGGGCGAAGTGGAGCACGTCTGGATCGACCCGCCCGGCATGCACGTGGTCGCCCGTATGGATACCGGAGCGAGCTCCAGCTCCCTGGACGCATCGAACATCACACCGTTCGAACGCGATGGTGACGACTGGGTGCGATTCGACATCACCGATGACGAAACGTCCGTCACCGTCGAGCGACCCGTCGTCAAATTTGTGCGCGTGTTCCAGCAGGCAGACCGCGAGGGCTCCAGACGGCCCGTCGTCGAGCTGCGTCTGCGCATCGGTGACGTGCAGGACACGTTCGAATTCACCCTCGCCGATCGCAGCCATCTCGAGCATGGCATGATTCTCGGACGCAACTTTCTTACCGACATGGCCTTGGTTGACGTCAGTCAGCAATTCGTTCAGCCTGCTTTTACTCCAGAAGAACAGTGATACTGGTGCCGGTGGCGCAGGCTCCGGCACGTCAAGCGATTGTGCAGCAGGCGGCGGTGAAGAGCGAAGGACGCAAAACAACAAGTAAGCGCACACACGGATGAATCAGAGCGGACCCTTTCTCTTTATGGTGCTGCTGCTGGCCGTTGCTGGTGCCGGTGCCGCCACCTTCCGCCACTACAACTACAGCATCCCCTGGATGCCGGGCACGGAAACCCAGATCTGGCAGGTTGAAGCGCGCATCCAGTTCACCGCAGACGGCGGCGCCAGCCAGGTGTTTCTGTCGCTGCCGCCGAATCAGAAAGGCTATGCAGTCGTGAACGAGTCTGCCGCTTCGTCAGGCTGGGGCTTTTCCATCGAGCCGGGCGCGGAGCAGCGCCGCGCCCACTGGACGCAGCGCGAGGCGCTCGGCCGCCAGGTGCTCTTCTACAAGCTCGATATCGCCGTCTCGAGCGACGATACCTGGTCGATGACGCCGCCGCAGACGACGCCGACGATGATCTGGGACGAGCCTTATCAGACCGCCGTCAGCCATCTGCTGGATACGGTGATGCCCATCACCGCGGATGCGCACACCCTGACGACCCAGCTGATCCAGGCTCTGGGTCGCACACCCGCTGATCAGAACGTTAGCCTGCTCGCCACCGCGTACAGCCGCGTGGATCTCCTGACCCGTGTACTGCAGACCGCGCAAATCCCGGCGCGGTCGGTGCAGGTGCTGGTGCTGGAAGACGGGCGCCGCCGGCAGGGGCTGACTGAATACCTGCAGGTCTGGAACGGCGAAAGCTGGCGCCTGTATCACGCCACCGACGGCGAAGTGAGCGGAGCGGACAATCTGCTGCTCTGGCAGGCGGGCACGCCCGGCGTGCTCGAAGTGCTGGGTGGCACCAACAGCCGCGTTTCGTTTTCCATCATCGGCCAGACCCGCTCTGCGCTGCTGCTGGCTCAGGAAGAAGCCAACGATCTCGCTTTGTCGCTTTACAACCTGCCGATCGCCGAGCAGAGCATGTTCAAGCTCATCATGCTGCTGCCGGTCGGAGCACTGGTGGTCGTGCTGCTGCGGGTGCTGATTGGCATTCGCACCTCCGGCACCTTCATGCCCGTGCTGATTGCGCTGGCATTTCTGCAGACGGAGCTCGTGCCCGGTCTTGCCAGCTTCATCATCGTGGTCGCCATTGGTCTGCTGATACGGACTTATCTATCCGCATTGAATCTGCTCCTGGTTGCGCGTATCGCCACGCTCGTGGTGATTGTGATCATGATCATCTCCGTCTTCAGCATCGTCAGCTACCGGCTCGGTCTGATACAGGGTCTGACCATCACGTTCTTCCCGATGATCATTCTTGCCTGGACCATCGAGCGGATGTCGATCACCTGGGAAGAAGAAGGGCCGCGCGAAGTATTCATTCAAGGCGGCGGGAGCCTGTTCGTCGCTGTCCTTGCGTTCCTGCTGATGGACCTTTCGGTCGTCGAGCACCTGGCCTTCAACTTCCCCGAGCTGCACCTGGTACTCCTGGCGGTGATGCTGCTGGTGGGTCGCTACACCGGTTATCGGCTCCTCGAGCTGAAACGCTTCGGGGCGTTCAAGTCGTGAGCGGCTGGATCCTGCCCAAGTCGCTGCGGAGAACCGGCGTTCTTGGCATGAACCGCCGCAACGTCGTCTACATCGGCCGCTATAACGAACGGGAAAAGTATCCGCTGGTCGACAACAAGCTCACCACCAAGCTGATTGCCGCGGAAGCCGGGCTTGCCGTGCCGGACCTGATTGGCGTCGTTCGCACCCAGCACGAGATTGCTCAGGTGCGCGAAAAGCTCAAGGATCTCAAGGAATTTGTCGCCAAACCCGCCCAGGGCAGCGGCGGCAAAGGCATTCTCGTGGTCGTCGAGCAGGAAGAGGACCATTACCGCAAAGCGAGCGGCGAGCTGATCAGCCTCGAGGCCGTGCAGCGGCATCTGACGAACACGCTCTCCGGTCTGCACTCGCTCGGCGGGCGCACGGACGTGGCTTTTCTGGAAACGCTCGTGCGGGTCAGTCCGTACTTCGATCAGTTCAGCCATGAAGGTGTGCCCGACATCCGTCTCATCGTCTTCAAGGGCTTTCCCGTGATGGGTATGCTGCGGCTTGCCACCAAAGCATCAGACGGCAAAGCCAACCTGCACCAGGGGGCCATCGGCGTGGGGCTCGACATCGGCACGGGACGCGCCATTCAGGCTGTACAGCACAACGACCTCGTCACCCACCATCCCGATACGGGCGCGGAGCTGAGCGGTATCACCATTCCCGACTGGGAGGCGCTCCTGCATCTCGCCGCGCGGTGCTACGAGGTGACGGGGCTGGGTTATCTTGGCGCCGATATTGTCATCGACCGGCGCCGGGGTCCGCTGATTCTCGAGCTGAACGCCCGGCCGGGATTGTCCATCCAGATTGCCAACAACGCAGGGCTCCTGCCGCGCCTCACGCACATCGAAAGCCTCGACACTCGAAAGATGGCCATCGAAGACCGGGTGGCTTACGCTTTGGAGCACTTTGCTCACGACACCATCAGAAACCTGGGGAGAACTGCATGATAGTGGTCAACGCCGTCATCAAAACCACCGCTGAGAACATCGAAGCCATGCGCGAAGCCATCGCCACCATGGAAGCGGCCAGCCGCGCCGAAGCCGGCTGCCACGACTACACTTTCAGCGTGGAGCTGAACGACCCGACAACCCTGCGCATCACCGAGAAGTGGGATGACATGGCCGCGCTCGGCGCGCATTTCGGCATGCCGCACATGGCAGATTTTCAGGCCGCCATGGCCGCGAACCCGCCGGAGATGGTCGAGGCGAAATTCTACGAGGTCACCGAAGTCGGACCGCCGGGCAGCTGATGAGCCTGGTCATCTGGGGCGGCGCCACGGCGCGCACCATCCGCCCTCACTGGATGTGTCACGAGCTCGAGCTCGACTACGAAGCGAAGCTCATCGGCTCGCGGACGGGCGAGACGCAGACCGATGCGTTCCGCGCCCTGAACGCGAAGGAGAAGATACCCGTCATGGTGGACGGCGATTTTGTGCTATCGGAAAGCGCCGCCATCGTGACCTACCTCGGCGATACCTACGGTCCGGACACGGGCCTCGTCCCTGCGCCGTACACACGGGAACGGGCGCTCTACAACCAGTGGCTGTCGTTCGTGCAGATGGAGCTCGACGCGCACACGCTGTATGTCATCCGTAAACACCGCGATCTCGCCAACCTTTACGGAGAAGCACCCAACGCCATCGATACGGCCATTGCCGGATTTCAGAAGCAGGTGGCGGTGGCGGAGACGGCCATTGCCGATACGGACTTTCTCATCGGGGATAGTTTCACCGCGGCGGATCTCATGATGACGAGCGTGCTGACCTGGGCGGAAGCCTACGGTGTCGAGATCAGTCAGCGCCTGCACGACTATGCCGCCACGCATACCGCACGCCCCGCCTTTCAGGCGGCCGCCAAGCTCAACTTCAGCATCAGCCCCGGCGCCTGAGGCCGCTCAGAGTTTCAGGCGCATCTCCAGGTTGCCGCGCGCGTAGCGGCTGTCGCTGTAGGTGACCGCCTCGAACCCCGCGCTCGTATACAGCCCCAGCGCCGGCGCCAGGATGTCGTTGGTAACCAGCATGATCTCGTCGGCATCTCTCCCGCGCGCAAACTCGATGCAGGCCTGCATGAGGAGCTGACTGTAACCGCGCCCGCGCCGGTCGGGCCGCACCGCCATCTTCGCAAGCTCATAGACTACACCCTGCGCGTCACCCTTTGCCGGCACCATGGCCACGCAGCCGACGGCCACGTCGTCCTCGAGCACAAAGAAAATCTCACCGCCCGGTTCAATCGCGTATCCGACCGGATCATCGAGCGCCGCGCGGTCTTCGTCCTCAATGACAAAATACTCTTCGATCCACTGATAGTTCAGCGCCGCGTAGTCCCGCGCGTAGGCGGGATCGTAAGTGATGAGCGTCACGTCCATTAACTCATCAGCCAGTCGACGATCCGCGGATTTTCTTCTATTGGATAGGTGTGGGAGAGATCCTCGATCTCGTGGTATTCAACCTTCGCGCCGCCCGCGCTCAACGCATCCCGCGCCGTACGGGCAACATCGACCGGGAACATCCAGTCGAGCGCGCCGTGCATGAGATAAATGGGCAAGTCCCTGAGCCGCTCACCGTCGGCCACCTCGACGAGCATTGGGTGAAAAGAGGCGGAACTCGGCGCCAGGTGGGTAAAAGGGGAACCACTCTGCAGGCCTGAGACGTAGCTGAACGTGCCGCCGTCGCTCATGCCCGTGAGCAGAATGCGCTCCTCATCGATCGACCAGTTTTCACAGGCGTATTTGACCAGCGCATCGAGATTGGCCGAATCCACGTCCGGCCCCATGAGTGACCAGGTGCCTTCGCGTGATGTGGGGCTGATGACAATGCAGTTACGCGAGCGTGCGGTGCGCAGCCAGGTCCACAGGAAATTGCGCCCGTGCCCGCTGCCGCCGTGCAGAGCCACAATGAGCGGCACCGTCTCGCCGTCGTAATACTCAGGCACGTACATGGAAAATCCACCGCGCTCATCACCGGCGTTGTGGGCGTGCATGACGCCAACGTGCTCGCGGCTGGCATCGGCAGCGTCGATGCGCTCGAGGAGCGCAGCATCTTCACGCTGTTCCGGATGGAGGAAGAAGCGGCTGACCGGCGGCAGCATCAGCGACAGCGGATAAATCGCTTCCGTCGCCTTGGTGGTGTAACCCATGGCGCGGTAAGCCCCCATGGTCGGGTTGCTCTGATTCGGCGCGCTCAGGAATTCGTTGAAGCTCTGCAGCAGCTGCTCGGCGCTTTTGACCGCCTGACCGGCAAATCCCGCCAGATGCTCCGGCCAGTCGGCCGTCGCGAAGGTCTCGAGCCCGGTCACCAGCGGCTCGCGATAGGGTTCAACCTCAGCAATCAGCGCGGGGATGTTGGGCGGGTGCATGTGCCGGCCGGCATGGCCCATGACCTCAATGCCGGTCAAAAGCGGCGGAATCAGCGCCGTGGTGGCGTCCAGCAGGACGTCTGTGTCGCTCATGTGCAGAACCCTCCCTCGGCCGGACACTATAACCGATGAACCCAAACGCGGCTCGCCGTGACCTATGGGTCAAGACACGCCAGACCCAGCAGGAACGACATGTTCAGAATCACCTCCCCCAGCTATCCCCGCCAGCGCGCCCGCGCCCTCTGTGAGGCCCGCCGCGCGCGGCTGCAGCGGCTGCATGCAAAAGCTTTTGAACCTAAATCCCGCTGCGCGTGACCCAAAGGTACCCGAGAGAGAGATGCCTTCCCCCCGAATGAAAACAACCGATCCCATTCAACAAGCCACATCGCTCATTCATTGCGGACAGTGGGAATCGGCGGCAGGCATCCTCTACGGGGCACTGGCCGAGGTGCCGCACAACGAAACGGCGCTGGCCCTCATGGTGGTCTGCAAATGGCAGCTCGAAGCGTTCGATACCGCCGAAGCCGTTGCCTGCCAGCTGGTGCGCAGCGCACCGCAGAATCCCACGGGACACTATCTGCTCGCGCAGATCTGCCTGCATCGGGGTGAGATCGACGCCGCCTACCGGGCCGTGCAGGCCTGTCTGCACACCAATCCGAACGGCGTCGAAGCTCTGAAGCTCTGCATCGCCATCCAGCGCCGCCGCCACGAGTGGTCCGACGCCCGCGCTACCCGCCGCTATCTCGAAAGCGTCAACCCGCAGCGTGCAGGCAGCGATTCCCTCCTGCAACGGGCGCGGCGCTGGTGGCGCGCTCACCAGGCTGACCACCAGCCCTGCCTCATGGTGTTCTGCCAGGCTGCATGACCGGGCGTTGCCCGACACAACCGCTACAGACCCGCGTCCAGACCGCTTTTCTTGTATAGTCGATCGTTCGACCTGACAAACGACGGGGGCGACGACGTTGGCAGAATCCACAAATACCTATGACAGATCCCTCGAGGACGTCGGCAACGTGCAGATGCTGGAACACGTCAATCTGACGGTCCCGGATCAGGGCATCGCCAGCATGTTCTACGTCACCGGCCTCGGCTTTACCCGTGATCCCTATATCGACTTCGGCACGCTCAACATGTGGGTGAATCTGGGCGATCAGCAGTTCCATCTGCCCACCAACGATGCGCAGGTGCTGCGCGGTCACATCGGCGTGGTGGTCCCTGATCTGGAAGGTCTGCAAAAGCGGCTCAAATTCGCGGCGCGGGGGCTTAGCGACACACAGTTTGCCTGTCGCGAGGCTGACGATCACCTGGCGCTGACCTGCCCATACGGCAACGCCATCCGCGCGTACGAGCCGAGCGCGTTCCCACGCATGGACCTGGGCATGCCCTACGTGCAGCTCGATGTGCCAGCAGGAACCACCCCGGGGATTGCGCGGTTTTACGAGGAGGTGCTGCATTGCCCGGTCACGCTGGAAGACGACAGCGCGCGTGTGGCGATGGGTCACAACCAGGAACTCGTCTTCACCGAGACCGATGCGGATATCCCCGCCTACGACGGCCACCACATTGCCATCTACGTGGCCGACTTCTCAGGGCCGCATGCCTGGCTCAACGAACGGGAGCTCATCGCCGAGGAATCTGATCAGTTCCAGTACCGCTTCATCAAGATTGTCGACCCGGACAGCGGTGAGCTCCTCTACGAGCTCGAGCACGAAGTGCGATCCCTGAGCCACGCGATGTACCGCCGCCCGCTGGTCAACCGCAACCCCGCAACGAATTTTTTCACCTACCGACGAGGCAACGAGCAGTTCAGTCCTGCGCCGAGATAAACCATGACCGAAGCCGTAAACTTTTTCACCGCGGACAACGAGCCGTACTACCTGCCGCTGGCCGATGAGGTCGAAATTTTCCGCGCCGCCTACAGCGCGCGGCTGCCGGTGCTCCTCAAGGGGCCAACCGGCTGCGGCAAAACCCGCTTCGTCGAGCACATGACCTGGCGCCTGTACCGCGAGACCGCCAATCCGCTGGAAGTGCCGCTCGTGACCGTCTCCTGTCATGAGGACCTGACGGCCACGGACATGGTCGGCCGCTATCTCTTGAAAGGCGACGAGACCGTGTGGACTGACGGTCCGCTCACCCGCGCGGTGCGCACCGGGGCAATCTGCTATCTCGACGAGATTGTCGAGGCGCGCAAGGACACCACCGTGCTCATTCACTCGCTGACCGACCACCGCCGCATTCTGCCCATCGACAAAACCGGCGAGCTGGTGGCGGCACATCCCGAATTTCTGCTGGTCATCTCCTACAACCCGGGTTACCAGAGTGTCCTGAAGGATCTGAAACCAAGCACGCGCCAGCGCTTCGTGAGCCTCGAGTTCGACTACCCGGACGTCGAGGCGGAAAGCGCCATCATCGCGCATGAGTCCGGCGTCGAGGCGGCCATGTCCGAGCGCCTGGCCGTGATCGGTGAGCGGGTCAGAAATCTCAAGCAACATGGCTTCGAGGAAGGCGTGAGCACGCGCCTTTTGATCTATGCCGGGGAGCTCATGGCCGGCGGCATTGATCCGCGCCGCGCCGCGCAGGTGGCGATTGTCACCGCCATATCCGACGACGCCACCGTGCAGGAGGCGGTCGCCGACATCGTCGACGTCATCCTGCCCTGACATGATTGCGCTTGCCGACAGCGAAAACACGCTGGCGCTCTTTACCGAAGGTATCGCCGGACGTTACTTCCATATCAAGGCAACGGCGGAGTTTACCAACCAGCGCCGCCTGGCCTACGCCCTCGACCAGGCATCGCAGTCGAGCGACGCCATTTACCTGCCGGAGACGCTGGAGGTGGAAACGGACAGCGCCTACCGGGTGCTGGTGATGGAGCAGCTGGGCCTCAGAGAATGTGACTCCTTCGGTTTCCGCATCGCCGCGGGGCTCGAACGGCTCGCTGAATTCAAAGCGCACTACGTCGAGCCGAAGGGTGCCACGGCGCGCACCGGCGACTATCACCTCCTTTTCGGCAGCTTCACGCAGCCTGGCCTCGCGGCGGAGATTCTGGGTCTCCTCGAGAAAGCGCGCGTGCAGGGTCATCTCAAGCGCACTTACCCCGGCATCCGGCGTCACATGCTTGCTTACCATGCTGAGCTCATCGACCTCACGCCGCTGAGCCCCGACCCGCTTGCCATTGGCCAACGCCATCTCTGGGGAGAGGTGCTCTTTGCCGACGACTGGGCTGAGCTCCACGCCGCCATCGACGATCTGGGCAAACCCGACCGGACGGTTTACGACAGCGTGCGCTATCTCTGCCGTCTGTATGCGGAAATTGCGGCGCAATACGTCTTCGAGGCCGGCAAACCTTACGAAACCCAGGAGGAGTCCCTGCCCGACTGGCTCAACCGCGAGCAGCGCATCGAGGAATGGCAGGAAGACCTCGACCACATCGACGATCAGCTGATGGCCGCGGAAATGCTGCTGGCTGAGGAAATGGATGCAACCCGAGGTGAGGGGCAGGAGGCGACGGTTCGCGACGCCGATGTGGATCTCAAGACCCTGACAGACGAGCGCGACACCCGGCAGCGCCGCATGGACATGGAAAAGTCGTCGGTCCAGCACGCCCTCGGCGCGGACCGCAGCCAGGCGCGCAGCTTCCGCTACGACGAATGGAGCTATCTCGAGCGCCGCTACCTCACCCACTGGTGCCGCGTCTACGAGGAGCGTCTGGACGCTGACAATGACGTCGACACCGGCGAGCTCAAACGCGTCATCCGCGACTACCAGCCGCGCGTGCAGCGGCAGCTCGAGCAGATCCGTCCCACCGGATTGCAGCGCGTCTCGCGCGTGCCCGACGGCGATGAGCTGAACCTGAACGCCATCATCGAAGCCCGTCAGGACATCCGCGCCGGACACAGCCCGGATGAGCGCTTCTACTCGCGCAAGGAGCGCATGCACAGAGACGTCTGCGCCGTTTTCCTCGTCGATCTGTCAGCCTCGACCGACGACCCCATCGAGCCGCCCGAGCCTTTCGACTGGGAAAACTACGACGAAGCTGCGGACAATCTGCGCGATCCCTGGGGTGCGATCGACGAGCTCGAGCCTGACGAGGAGCCCAAGCGCAAGATCATCGACGTGCAGCGCGAGGCGATGGTTGTGATGGCGTCCGCACTCGACGCGCTCGGTGACAGCTACGGCATCTACGGATTCTCCGGTTACGGCAAAGACTGCGTAGAGGTGTTTGTTGCAAAGGAGCCCAATCAAGGATTTTCCCAGACCACACTCTCCGCGATTGCCGCCATGCAGCCCAAACGCTCGACGCGCATGGGCCCCGCCATACGGCATAGCACGCACAAGCTCATGCAGTCCGGCCACGCGATGAAGGTCCTGATGGTCATCAGCGACGGTTTTCCCCAGGACAGCGACTATGGCCCGGAGCGCGGCAACCACGAATACGGCGTGCAGGACACCGCCAAGGCGCTGCTCGAGGCGCAGCAGAAGGGTGTGGAGACGTTCTGCGTGACCG